>Ga0065722_100134_pt1 | contig 11856 bp, 9 predicted proteins | sample BansetMetagenome_FD_59109 | JGI IMG/M metagenome (GOLD analysis project Ga0065722, IMG submission 59109) | Bankia setacea gill microbial communities from Puget Sound, Washington, USA - Caecum Enriched | ecosystem: Host-associated > Mollusca > Digestive system > Ceca | place: United States... | reverse complement strand
TTAATGATCTCAGTGATTTTGAAATTGTATCCAGCCCAATATTGGCCTCCCGCGCACTGGAAAAAGATCTCTGGTCGCGTTGCTTTGGTGCGGTAGTGACATCGGCAACGCTTACTGCACTCAATTCGTTTGATCGCTTTAAAATTCGAGCTGGCACCAAAGATGAATATATTTATAGCGTTGTGCCCAGCCCTTTTGATTACACGAAAAATGCACAGCTTATAATTCCGGAAGGCGCTCTGGAGGCCAATAATGCTTTGGCCCATACCGACAGTGTGATTGAGTTACTTCCTAAGATTATCGACGAGTATTCAGGCACACTTGTTTTATTTTCGTCTCGCAAGCAGATGCTAGATGTTTATGAAGATCTTTCACGAGATATTCGTAAGCTGGTGTTAATGCAAGGCGTAGAAAGTAAACAGGCGTTGGTACGCAAACATAAACATCGCATTGATGCTGGCGAGGGGAGCGTACTTTTTGGGTTGGCGAGTTTTGCTGAGGGANTAGATCTACCTGGAAATTATTGTACCCATGTCATTATTGCTAAAATACCTTTTGCTGTTCCAGACGACCCAATAGAAGCGGCACTAGCCGAATGGATAGAAAACAGTGGTGGTAATGCCTTTATGCAGATTACCGTTCCTGATGCGGCTGTACGTTTAGTGCAGGCTTGCGGTCGACTGCTTCGAACCGAAACCGATATCGGAAAAATATCAATTCTCGATAAGCGCCTGCTCACCAAGCGTTATGGTCGCGCGCTTTTGGATTCATTACCCCCGTTTGGTGGCGGCATACGCTAAAGGGACACCTCCAATTACAGAGTTTAATAGCAGAGTTTAATAGCAGAGTTTAGTAACAGAGTTTAATAATAGGGGTGCCCAATAATGACTAATATTTTTCGGCCCCATTTGTATCGCTATTACCGGTGGGGTTTTGTATGAGCCTGATGCGTTTACTCCTGCAAATTGAGCAAGAACTCAAAGTCATGGGAGCCTGGTCGGCAGAGGCTCCCAGTTCCTGTGCGTTGGCGAGTACACAGCCCTTTTGCATTGATACTCTGGAATTTCCGCAGTGGATACAATTTATATTTTTACCAAAGATGTCTGAATTGGTCAGACAAAACTTACCCCTTCCAGAAAGCAGTTTAATCGCACCCATGGTGGAAGAAGCTTTTCGCCATGAGCTGAGTCGAGCCAAACACCTTGTAGAGCTGTTTGAAAGCCTCGATAAATTACTCTTCGTGTAGCCTGTCCTCCCTTTTTTCGTCGAAAAAGCTTACATTTAATTACGTTTTTTACATTCTTGTACGCTTGAAGTGAGCGGCTGCGGGGATCTATTATCGGTTGTAGCAGCTTTCATGCGTTGGGTTTTGAAAAAATACGCAATAACTGCATTCTTCTAATAATAATTATCAAAGACGCAGGAGATGGGCAAATGGGGGATGTTGCTAACCTACAAAATCGTAAATTCAGGCGAATTTCTGGCAGGCTTTGACCCGGCTCAGGTTAAACGAACCTTTGCCGTATTATTTAATTTACCTGTAGAAAAAGCTCAGGCCGCGCTTGAAAGACGGTGTGTACTTAAAAAGGGCTTAGTAAAAGACAAAGCCGATATTTATAAGAAACGGCTTGAGGTTATCGGCCTCAATATCCGTATCGAGCCAGAAATTACCGGCCTCACGCTTCAACCGCTTGATGTTGAGGCTATACCGAGTTCAGCAGCAGAACCGGATACAAATTTAGTCGCCTGCCCTAAATGTATGTTAGAGCAGCCACTTGCAGAGCTGTGTTGTGGTTGTGGTATGTATATGCACAAGCTGAATGCAGCGCATAATACTGTGCAAAGTGAGTCACGTTTTGACACGAAAAGTGAAAAAAATCAGTATTCAAAGGTGTCGAAAAAATTGACCGATGAGCAGGCGGGAGCTGCGATCTACTTTCCAGCCCTTATTGCAGCTCTTTTGGGGGCATGCTTGTGGATTTTTATTTCGCTGGCACTCAACTTCGAACTCGGCATAATTGCCTGGGTAATCGGTGGCTTGATTGGTTTTGCTGCGGCAAAATCGGGCGGCAGAGGAGAGATGTCGGGTATCGGTCTGTGGTTTATTTGCGTTAGTGGCAATTGCCGGTGGAAAGTATTGCGTAACCTACTATGCACATAAAGAATTTGTGTCGACCGTTGACTGCTGCCTACGCAGAGGCCGACCTGAAGCCGCTGTACGAAGCCGAACAGCACAATGCAAAGCGTTACCTTGCAACAGTAGTCGATGAGCCATCGCTTAAACAGTTTATGGTTTTTTACGGCTATGGGCTTGCGGTGAATATCAGTGGTTTAACGCAAGAGGAAATTACCTACTTCAAAACTTATACGGCACCGCTGCTGAAGCAATTGGCGGTTGGGGGGTTGTCGATGTCTGAGTGGGCGAAGGCATCACTAAGCGCCAATGTAGAGCAGGTGTCTACCCTTGAGATGTTGATAGCCGATTTAGGCTTTATCGATTGGGTATGGCTCTTTTTGGGTGTCGGTACAGCTTACCGACTGGGGCGAGGCGACAGCTGATTTTGCCGGGGCAGATTCATGCTGCCTCACGGTTCTTTACAGATGTAACTGATTACATTTAGTCATACAATTAAATAGGTGTTTAATTTCTTCTCTCCTGCCGCTGCCAAGCTAAGCTTAGGTTGCCAAATCCCTACTTTCTTTTGGTTTACTTTTGGTAATGCCTCTGTGTATTATTGGTCAAGCCATTGGTATGACCAAAGGCAGCCGCTCGTGGGGAAAATTGATGACCAATATTCAGGAAGTAAAGCCAGTGAAAGACCTAGTGACTCTGGGTGAATTTGTTATACAAAAGCAGCATGAGTATCCGGGGGCAACCGGCGATCTTACGCAGATTTTTGGCGCCATAAAATTAGCGGCCAAACTTGTACACAGAGAAATTAACAAGGCCGGAATTGCCGATATTACCGGTTATGCTGGTCAGGAAAATGTTCAAGGCGAGCAGCAACAAAAGCTGGACGTTTATGCGAACGAAAAATTTAAAGCAGCGCTTGCCGCGCGTGGTTTGGTTTGCGGCTTAGCCTCTGAAGAAGAAGAGTCTTTTGTTGAGTTTAACCAACCTCAAAACGTAGGCAGTAAATACGTGGTGTTAATCGACCCGGTAGACGGTTCTTCTAACATCGATGTGAACGTTGCCGTAGGCACTATATTTTCTATTTATCGTCGCGTTTCTCCCGAGGATGGACCGGTACAGCTGGAAGACTTCTTACAAAAAGGTACCGAGCAGGTAGCGGCGGGGTATGTTATTTTTGGTTCATCTACCATGCTTGTATACACCACGGGTAATGGTGTTAATGGGTTTACGTTTGACCCCTCCATTGGTGTTTATTATTTGTCCCATGAAAATATGCGTATTCCTGAGCGTGGGCAAATTTATTCGGTTAATGAAGGAAACTACGTACATTTCCCTATGGGCGTAAAACAGTACATTAAATACTGTCAGGAGCGGGATGAAGCATCGTCGNGGCCCTATGCTTCGCGATATATTGGTTCGCTCGTTGCCGACTTCCACCGTAATTTATTGAAGGGCGGCATTTTCTTCTACCCATCTTATGCGGGCCACCCTAAGGGAAAGCTACGTTTACTCTACGAGTGTAACCCTATCGCGTTTATTATGGAGCAGGCCGGTGGTATTGCTTCCGATGGCCATCGCAGAATTCTCGAACTAGAGCCCACTGAACTTCATCAGCGNACGCCACTGTTTGTCGGTTCACCCAATATGGTGAAAAAAGCCGAAGACTTTATGCGCGCGTTTGCTTAATCCAATAAAGAGCTGCCCTCCATATTGGAGGGAGAACGGCGGAAACCGTTAGCTCAAGGTTGAGTTGACGTATTTACATGGAGGTAAACTATTTCTTGGTATCCCCACAGAATTTTTGAGTCGGATATTTAATCGAGGTGCCCTCTAGTTGAAGAAGGTTAAAGTTATGCTTCGAGCTTTTGGATGGCTGTTTCTGTGCTTGTCTGTGGGGGTGTCGGCTAATCCCCCTTCTACCTGTACCTACTCCACTTACAAGTGGAGCGTCGTTCAAAAAAAAGCTGTAGATTTTCGAACAGTATCCCACCCTTATGCCGCTTTGGCTTCATACGAAATAGATAAAGAAACNGGCTGCACCGTTTGTCGAGAAGACCAACGGGCTATTAAGGTTGGTGACTTACCCGAAGTTTTGGTGTGTAAAAAGTTGGCGGGCACGCTTGAGACTCAGCTTAACGCGTTGGTGGTACGGGAGGAGCCTATTTTAAAACTGGTGGGCTATCGTGTGGGAATGACCCGAGGTGACATTGACACTGAAGGTAATCGCACGCGCTTCAGTAATCATTCTTTTGGAATTGCCATCGATATTAATGACGAGCAAAACGGTCTATACGGTAATTGTATGGAGTTTGGACCGAAATGTCGTTTGCGAAAAGGTGGGGAGTGGGACCCTAATATTTATGGCAGCTTGACCGTGGAAAGTGAAATTGTAGCGGCGATGAAATCACTTGGTTTAAAGTGGGGGGGCGAGATAGCCGGAAAGCAAAAAGACTTTATGCATTTTTCGCCTAGTGGATATTGAGCGCAGTTACATGCGCTCCATTGTTTCAATACCCAATAGTTCCAGCCCTTGGTTGAGCGTGTCGGCAACCGTTTTACTTAAATATAGGCGGCTATTGCGCACATCTTCGNTAATACCTTCTTTTAATATTGGGCAGGCTTCGTAAAACGTCATAAATAAACTGGCCAGATCGTAGAGGTAGGTGCAGAGTACGTGTGGCATGGCTTCGGCGCTGACTTGCTCTAGGGCTTCGTTGAATTGTAATGCTCTTAATGCCAGTGCTTGTTCCTGTGGCTCATTTAATTCGAGTGCGGCATCGAAACGCTCAATTTCTAAGCCTGCCTTGCGGAAAATACTGAATATACGCGTGTAGGCGTATTGCAGGTAAGGGCCTGTATTGCCTTCAAAGCTGAGCATTGCATCCCAGTTAAAAATGTAATCGTTAGTACGTGTTTTAGATAGGTCGGCATANTTCACCGCGCCAATNCCCACTTTTCTGGCGACTATTAGCGCTTCTTCGTCTGGCAAATCGGCATTTTTCTCTTTCACCACCGCAAGTGCGCGTTCGTTGGCTTCTTCAAGTAAGTCTGCGAGTTTTACCGTAGTGCCCGAACGGGTTTTGAAGGGTTTGCCGTCGGGGCCCATCATTGTGCCAAAGGGGTGGTGTTCCAGGCTCACCCAATCACTGACGAAACCAGCCTTACGCGCAACGGTGAAGACCTGTTGCATGTGAAGTGATTGGCGGGCGTCAATAAAATAAAGAATGCGGTTAGCTTCAAGTTTTTCTGTGCGATAACGCAGTGCGGCTAGGTCGGTAGTTGCATAGAGGTAGCCACCATCTTTCTTTTGCACGATAACAGGGCTTGGGTTGCCTTTTTTGTCGGCCAGCTCCTGTAGAAATACCACTTGGGCGCCGTCGTCTTCAATCGCTAGTTCTTTTTCTTTTAATGACTGCACTGTGGGCGCTAGGTCGTCGTTATAGGCGCTTTCCCCATACACATCTTCAGTGCTGAGAGTGACGTTTAATTTACGGTAAATATCCTCGCTGTGGCTCAGTGATACTTCACGAAACTTTTCCCAAAGCGCAAGGATTTTTTTATTGCCAGACTGCAGCTCCACAACGTAGTTACGCGCTTTATCGGCGAATGCGGGGTCTTCATCAAAATGGGCTTTGGCTTGCTGATAAAAACCTTCGAGATCTTTCAGTGCCAGTTCAGCCTGCGCGCCTGCGCCTAAATGTTGCTCTAGCTCTGCGATCAACATACCAAACTGTGTGCCCCAGTCGCCAACATGGTTTTGGCGAATAACCTTGTCACCCCTGAACGCCAAAATACGGGCTATGGCATCACCAATAATGGTAGAGCGCAAATGACCCACATGCATTTCTTTCGCGAGGTTGGGCGATGAGTAATCGATAATAACGATTTGCTCTTCGTCCTCGGTATTTAGGTAGTTTTCTTTACTGCTCAGTTGTTGAGCCAGCCATTCAGGCGCAAGGTGAATATTGATAAAGCCGGGCCCGGCAATTTCCACTTTTTGGGCAACACCGCTCAAATCCAGGTTGTTGACAATGGATTGTGCCAGCTCGCGAGGGTTGGTTTTCATGGCTTTGGCGGCTGCCATAGCACCGTTGGCCTGATAGTCGCCAAATCCGGCTTTTTTGGCAATGGCCAGAGCAGGACTATAGTCATTGGGGATACCAGCGTCAGACATGGCATTACGTACGCGATTTGCGAGGAAACTTCTAATATTCATTGCGATGAAATCTTGGGGCTTTTGAGAAGTCGCGATTGTAACGGCATATTCGTCAGAAGCAAGGGTGTACCCGATACCGCAGGGATTTGCCAATAAAATTGGCATATGAAGCCATGGCGAAATGCCGCGAGAGCGCTGACAATGGCAATATTGCTAACCGCTGTGGAGATCATGCGATGACCGATGAGGTGCAAATAACGCAAACAGGAGGTGTTGTTGAAATAATGTTCAATCGCATCAGCAAGAAAAATGCGCTCAATCTAGCCATGTATGAGGCAATGGCTGGTGCGCTTAATGCTGCCGCCGAAAACCCCGAAGTGCGGGCGGTATTGTTTTGGGGGGCTGGAAAATACTTCTCTAGTGGTAATGACCTAAAAGATTTTACGGCTGTTCTCGCGGCCCCCAAGGCGCTAATAGAGGGCGACAATGCANTTGTTCGATTTTTAACCGCCTTAGAGCGGTTTCCGAAACCGGCCGTAGCCGCAGTGGAAGGGTCTGCGGTAGGTGTTGGCACAACGTTGTTGCTGCATTGCGACCTTGTGTACAGCGCTAAAGATGCCGAGTTTTCACTGCCGTTTGCGAACCTGGGGTTACGCCCAGAAAACGCGAGTTCTTATTTGCTTCCCAAGCTGGTGGGGCATCCGCGCGCTGCCGAGTGGCTGTTATTGGGTGAAGCGTTTGATGCCAGCGACGCGGAGGCGGCAGGGTTGGTTAATCGGTTGGTGGACGACCCGGTTGCCTATGCTCGCGAGCAATGTGAAAAGTTGTGCAGGCAGCCACCAAAAGCGATGATAGAAACAAAAGCCTTATTGAAAGCTGCGGACCGTAAACAGGTGGCAACAAGCTTTGGGGAAGAGATGTTGAGTTTTACCGATGCGTTAAACAGTGCGGAGTTCGCCGAGGCTGTTGCCGCTTTCTTTGAAAAAAGGCCCGCAGATTTTTCCAAACTGTAATGGCTGGTTTCTCCAAACTATAATGAATGAACACTCAAGCACGGGTATAAAAATGACATTTGATTTCAGTGGTCGTACGGTAGTGGTAGTGGGAGGCACAAGCGGTATTAACCGGGGCATAGCCGAAAGTTTTGCCCGCGCTGGTGCGCGTGTGGCTGTAGCCAGTAGAAGTGAGCAGAAGGTTGAAGATACCGTGTCGGCCTTGGCTGTTCTGGGGGCTGAAGCAATGGGCTTTGCTGCCGATGTGCGCGACCAAGATGCCATACGCAAGGGTTTTAGTGATGTTGAACAGGCTTTTGGCCAGTTTGATGTACTGGTAAGCGGGGCAGCGGGTAATTTCCCCGCTTTGGCCAATGGCATGTCGGCCAACGCTTTTAAGTCCGTTGTGGATATCGACTTACTCGGTACCTTTCATGTTATGCAGGCCGCGTATTGTCACCTGAAAAAGCCGGGTGCAAGTGTGGTGAATATATCGGCGCCACAGGCATTTTTGCCGATGATCGCCCAGTCCCATGTGTGTGCGGCCAAAGCAGGGGTCGATATGATTACGCGCACGCTTGCTATGGAGTGGGGGCCCAAGGGTGTGCGGGTTAACAGTGTTGTGCCCGGGCCAATAGAGGGAACAGAGGGTATGAGCCGTTTAGCGCCCACACCGGCGTTAATGGCTCAAGTGAAGACCGGTGTGCCACTGCGCCGTTTGGGTACACCTGAGGATGTTGGCAACCTGTGTATGTTTCTCGCTTCAGATTTTGCCAGCTATATGAATGGTACGGTAATACCGGTGGATGGTGGCTGGTCATTGGGCGGTATTTCGTCTTACGCGGCAACGCTTGGTGATTTTATGATGAAGACCTCCACCGAGGGTGAATAGTCTTCAGGCTGGCGGTATTCATTACTTTTAACGTTTGTGTGGCTGCCAGGCCACGCCATTCGTGGCTTTTACGGCGGCCTAGTAAGTGGCGTTAAGGGGTGTCGCTAGGCACTAGCATGGCTTTAACGTGTGCTTTGCGCATGAATTGCGGGTAAAGCCAAAGGCTAAAAGCACTTAATAGGGGTGCCCTTTTAATAAGTGCTTGCTATGATCGCGCCTTGCCCATGGGGGGCGCGATAAAAATAAGAGGGCATCATGACAGCAAAAGTCAAAGAGCTGATTCTTAAGTTCAGCTGTGACGACCAACCGGGAATTGTAGCCTCGGTCGCCAGTTTATTCTCACTTCAGGGGTTTAATATTCGGGAGTCATCTCAGTTTGAGGATGTCACCACTCGCCGCTTTTTTATGCGTACGCTTTTGGAGTCTGTTGAAGGCCCAAAAAGCCTTGCAGATGTTACCACCGCTTTCCAGTCGGTTGCCGCCCGTTACAAAATGGACTGGTCGCTTACCGATGGTAGCAAAAAAGCTAAGGTGATGATTGCCGTGTCCCAGTGGGGGCATTGTCTAAATGAGCTGCTCAATGCGTGGAAGCGCGGTACTTTACCGGTGGATATTGTAGGTGTGGTCTCTAACCACGAAACCATGCGTAAGCTTACCGAGTGGTACGAAGTCCCCTACCATTATTTACCTGTCACCAAAGAAACCAAAGCCGAGCAAGAACAGCAAATGCTCGACTTGATGCAGCAAACCGATACCGAGCTATTGGTGCTTGCGCGTTACATGCAAATTCTTTCCGACAACCTGTGTAAACAGTTGGAAGGCCGGGCTATTAATATTCACCATTCTTTTCTACCTGGTTTTAAAGGCGCTAAGCCATACCATCAGGCCTACGATCGCGGGGTGAAGCTGATAGGGGCTACCGCACACTATGTAACGGCCGAGTTGGATGAAGGGCCGATTATTGAGCAGGAAGTTGAGCGCGTAACGCATGCCAACTCACCAGAAGAGTTGGTAGAAATTGGCCGCAATACCGAAGCCGTAGTGTTGCAGCGTGCTGTTCGTTGGCATGCAGAGCACAGGGTGTTGCTGAACGGACAAAAAACGGTTGTGTTTACCCGTTAGTTATCCGTACCCGTTTTTGCTCCTGCGTGCCTACGTGGGAGCACCCGTACAGTTTTATTCTGTGTCATCGTTTTTGTGCAAAATTTCCAGCATCGCCTGTAGCGGGTGCCTAACAATTTTTCCGCCTTCACGTTTCACCTGACTTCTACAGGAATACCCTGTGGCGAGCAAAAATTCGGTATCGGTAGCGTCTACGGGTTTTTTCCAGCTTAAATCATAAATCTTTGTAGATGTTTCGCTGTTGCGGGCTTCATGGCCGTAGGTACCGGACATACCGCAGCAGCCAAGCGACAGTATTTCTACCTTTTGGCCAAGGGCTTCGAAAATAGCTTTCCACTGGTCGCGTTCACGTGTTGCGTGAGATTGCTCAATGCAATGCGGCAATAGAGTGTAGGTACTATGTTTCACGGGTACCTGTGCCTGTAGTACGTGCAGTTGCTCGCTCAGCCACTCTTGTAGTAACAGTACATGGGGTGCTGTGCTGGCTTCGGGTTCGTCCTGTAAAAACTTTTTGTATTCGGCGCGGTAGGTATAGGTCATAGAGGGGTCAATACCTACCAGTTGAACACCAGCGTTACTGAACTTGTTCAGCATGGCAGAATTGCGGCGCGCAACCTTGGTAAACCAGTTTAAAAAACCGTGTATGTGCAGCGGTTTACCGTTGGCTTTAAACGGCGCCAGTAAAGGTGTGTAGCCCAGTTGGGTTAAGAGTGTACAAATATCAATAATCAGTGGCGTTTCAAAATAGCGGGTAAAGGCATCTTGAGCAATAACAACCGTTTTTGCTTTTTCTTCGTCGCTCATGCGTTGAATAGCACGCAAATTCGCCATTTGTATACCGTGCTTTTTCGGGTTTACACGGCTTAACAGTGGGCCGTCAATAAAACCTACCCAATGCTTGAGCAACGCTTTTACGGGTGTCAGTGACATTACGCCGTTATACATTGCTGGGAATATGGCACACAGAGGTAACAAAAATTCTAAGGTACCGACCAAATAATCTTTTAAGGGGCGCAAGTAGCGGGTGTGGTAAAGCGCAATAAAGCGGCTGCGAAATTCCGGTACATCAACTTTGATAGGGCACTGGCTGGCGCAGGCCTTACACGAAAGGCAGCCCGACATTGCGTCGTAAACATCGTGGGAAAAATCGTTGGAAGATTTCCTGCCGATCTGGTTGAACAGCTTCTTCGGAAACGCTACCAGCGAGCGCAGGCCGTGCGCTTTACGTAATTCGGCTTGCGGGTGAATGCGGTTGTCTGAAAGTAGTTTTAGCCAGGTTCGAACCAAAGACGCTCGCCCTTTTGGCGAGTGAATACGATCGCGCGTACTTTTCCACGAAGGGCACATGGCGTCTGTTGGGTTCCAGTTGTAGCAGGCACCGTTGCCGTTGCAGTAAACCGCCTCGGCAAAGCTTTGCCAAGCGTCGGGCGAAATTTCTCTGTCGTATTGACCGCGCGTAGGTACTTCATTAATTTTAAGTAATTCTAGTTCTTCTGTTGGTGTTGCAATTTTACCGGGGTTTAATTGGTTGTTTGGGTCGAAGGCCGCTTTAACGCGCTGCAGTTGGGGGTAGAGTTCGCCGAAAAACTTCGGTGAATAATCCGAACGTACCCCCTTTCCATGTTCTCCCCAAAGTAAGCCTCCATATTGCAGGCAGAGGTCGGCCACCCGATCAGAAATTTCCCAGGCTATTTGTTCCTGCTCGGGGTCTTTCATGTCCAGTGCTGGGCGTACATGTAAAACGCCTGCATCCACATGACCGAACATACCGTAATCGAGCTGGTATCCGTCAAGAATTTCACGGAATTCCAAAATAAAATCGGCAAGGTTTTCGGGTGGAACGGCGGTGTCTTCCACAAAGGGAACCGGGCGAGCTTCGCCCGCAGCATTACCCAGTAGGCCAACCGCTCTTTTGCGCATGGCCCATATACGTTTTACGGCATCGTTGCCCATGGCAATGGAATAACCCAGGCGGCCGCTTGGCGTATATTCGCTGGCTTCAAAATCAGTGTTATTACTGCTGTGGGCAATTTTTTGCTTAAGAATTGCNGTGAGTTGGTCGATACCGTCCTGCAACTGTTGTTCGCTGTTACCGGTGAACTCCACAAGGTTAATGCCCTGCAGAGGGCTGTCGTCGTCGCTCAGGCGAATATTTTTGGCCGCATCGAAAAACTCTTCTACCTGATCCCATATAAAGTCGTTCATGGCCAGTGTAAGCACTTTAGAATCTATGGTTTCGATAGAGGTGGGGTTTGCCCGCATTAACTCGGTAGCATCGCGTAGCGAATTATTGAAATCTGAATATTTTACCACCACCAACGCGGAGTAATGTGGAATAGGCAGTAGGTTGAGCTTGGCTTGGGCAACAAAACCCAGTGTACCTTCACTGCCACACAAAATNTTATTCAGGTTTAGCCGATTTTCGTCGTCTCGAATATGCGCTAGGTCGTACCCCGTAAGGCAGCGGTTGAGCGGCGGAAAAACTTCGTCGATTAACGCTTGGTGCTCCTGTTGAATTTCCACCGCCAGATTATGAATTTGCGCGCAGCGATCATCGCCC
>Ga0065722_100069_pt1 | contig 11897 bp, 7 predicted proteins | sample BansetMetagenome_FD_59109 | JGI IMG/M metagenome (GOLD analysis project Ga0065722, IMG submission 59109) | Bankia setacea gill microbial communities from Puget Sound, Washington, USA - Caecum Enriched | ecosystem: Host-associated > Mollusca > Digestive system > Ceca | place: United States... | reverse complement strand
TGAAAAACGTCTTCTATCGACCCTCGTGTGGCGCCAACAGTCGAATAGGCCGTGTCGGAGCCCTGCCAGGTAAACCAATCCCCGTGCCACGCTAGATAAGAACGCCGTGCCCTTACGCCGTAAAGCTGGAGACAGGCGCTGGGGCAACCCGCTTTTCCTGCTTTTTGATCGCCTTCAAGATGAAGGTGCACACTGGGTGTTTCTTTCAGCAACAAACATCATCTACCCTTAAAATAGTTATACATTCACAAACCGTCAGCCCGAGAACATTAATAATGCTGAGTTCCCTAATACCGCTACTGGAAGATCTTGGCTATAGCCAAGCCCGCTGTGAACACTTCAACCGTTTTATTGAACGACTGAAGGATGCCACCATTCGCTTCGANCAAACGGCTTTACTGGGAAGGTTGAGNTCAACAACCTCGNTTCACCCGGCCTTTCTCCGCGCTGTTGGCAATAGCGAGTTTGTTCAGCAGCAGCTCGAAAAGAACCCCGAGCTGATGGCGTGCATGATAGACGGCACTATTAACGCACCCCGAAATTTCGAACACTACCTCAGCGACTGTACCAAGCGACTGCAGAATTGTGACTCCCCAGATGAATTGAACCAAGCCTTACGCCAGCTTCGTAATACCGCAATGACAGGCATTATCTGGCGAGATTTCAATCGCCTCGTAGACACCCTGCAAACCACTCAGGAACTCAGCTGGCTGGCGGAAATTTGTATTCAGCAGGCAATGGACTTTCACTACAAACTGTTGGTAGNAAAACACGGCGAACCGAAAAACCGCGAGGGTGAGGTGCAACCTATGTTAGTCATTGGCATGGGTAAACTTGGTGCAGGNGAATTGAATTTATCGTCGGATATCGACTTNATTTTCGCCTACCCCGACACCGGCGAAACCGATGGACAACGCCCGCTCAGTAATCAAGAGTTTTTTATTCATCTCGGCAAGGCACTGATTCAGAGCTTGGATAACACCACCGCCGATGGCTTTGTGTTTCGTGTGGATATGCGCCTGCGCCCCTTCGGCCAGAGCGGTGCGCTCGTCAGCCACTTCAGCGCCTTAGAAGACTACTACCAAACCCAGGGCCGCGAGTGGGAACGCTACGCCATGATCAAGGCAAAAGTTGTGGCCAGCACCCACAAAAACACCGATATCAGCGATGGCGCAATCACCACACTGAAACAACTTATCACTAGCTTCACCTACCGCCGCTATGTAGATTTTTCGGTTATAGAAGCCCTGCGCGACCTAAAGCAAAAGATCAACCAAGAAGTGGCTAGGCGCAAACTCACCCACGACGTAAAACTTGGCGCCGGCGGTATTCGTGAAATTGAATTTATTGCCCAAGCCTTTCAGTTAATTCGCGGCGGCCGTGATACCCAGCTGCAAGACAATCGTCTGATGTTAATTCTACCGCTGCTAGAAGAACTGAACTGCCTGCCTAAGGGCAAAGCCGCCGAGTTAATCGAAGCCTACAAATTTTTACGCAATACCGAGCACGCGATACAGGGCTTTCAAGACAAACAAACCCAAAAGCTGCCCGACGACCCCGACCAACAGCGGGGCATTGCTCAGGTGCTAGGCTTTGACGACTGGCCAAGCTTCAGCCACAAACTCGGGCAATTTCAACAAACCGTGAAAACCGAATTTGCCGAAGTTATTGCCTCACCCGACGATAAGCCTGAAGCTGAGTTAAGTGGCGATTGCGACTGGAGCTGTATCTGGCAGGACGCCCTCGAGCCAGATAGCTATATCGCACTATTGCAGGAGCATAACCACGAAGACCCGGTGAAAAGCCTAGAAGAACTGGAATCCTTGCGCATGTGCTCCAACGTCGCAACCATGCAGCCGGCCAGTCGCCAGCGACTAGATGCCTTTATGCCACGGTTGCTGGCGGCACTTGCCAACACCACCACCCCCACCGCAACCCTTACCCGTATTGTGCAATTGGTAAAAGCCGTAGCCCGTCGCAGCGCCTATTTATTGCTGCTCATCGAAAACCCCGGCGCCTTGAAACAGTTAGTAAAACTGACATCTGAAAGCGTGTGGTTTGCCGAAGAACTGGCTACACGCCCGGCGCTGCTTGATGAACTACTCGACTTACGCACGCTGTACCGGGCAACCGATAAAGCCGAACTCGTTGACGAGCTGCGCCGTACCATGCTGCGTATCAATGAAGACGACCTAGAGGAGCAGATGGAAGCTCTGCGTTATTTCCGCTCGGCCCATGCGTTACAGGTGGCCGCCTGCGAAATTAGCGGCGCACTNCCNTTGATGAAAGTAAGTGACTACCTNACATGGCTGGCAGAAGCCCTGCTCAACTACACACTCAATGCCGCCTGGCAGCAAATGACTGACAAACATGGCTATCCCGACGGTGACGAGCGCAGTACCCCAACTTTATAGTATTGGGTTACGGCAAACTGGGAGGCATAGAACTGGGCCACGGTTCAGACCTAGACCTGGTGTTTATCCACAACGCCAACCCCATGGGCGCCACCGACGGTGAGGCACGCGACAAAAAACCACTCGACAACCAAACCTTCTACATGCGTTTGGGCCAAAAAATGATCCACATGCTCAACACCCGTATGTCTTCCGGCGAACTGTATGAGGTCGATATGCGCCTCAGGCCTTCGGGCAATTCAGGCATGCTCGTAAGTACGCTCAAAGCCTTCGAGAAATACCAGCAAACCGAAGCCTGGACCTGGGAGCACCAGGCGTTGGTGCGTGCTCGCGTCGTCGCCGGAGACAGTGCGCTAGCCCAACAGTTTAATGACGTTCGCGCGTGTATCCTTTGCCAGGAACGCGAACTGGGCAAACTTAAAACCGATGTACGCGAGATGCGGGAGAAAATGCGCGCCCACCTTGGCAGCGACAAGCTTAATAGTGGTACACATGCATTCCACCTTAAGCAGGATCGAGGCGGTATCGTTGACATTGAATTTATGGTTCAATACGCCGTTCTCGCCTGGGCACACAAGGTACCGGCGTTAACGCAGTATACGGACAACATCCGAATTCTGGAGAGCCTTGCGCAATCCAACCTCATGTCGGCTCAAGAGGTCGACAAGCTAACAGAAGCCTATAAAGCTCACCGCTCCCTTGGTCATCGTTTAACCCTGCAGAAACAGCCTAGCCTGATTCAGGCTGGCAATCTGGATGAAGACGTTAAACTTGCACGAGAAGCCGTGGCGCAACTGTGGCAAAACACTATTGGTAGCTGAGACAAAAGAGGCTCAGTCATAAATTCGGTAGACCGACAAACGCAAAATTTTGGAGTACACAATGTCACTCGCTGACCGCGATGGAGTTATCTGGTTCGACGGAGAATTAATCCCCTGGCGCGAAGCCAAGGTTCACGTCCTCACCCACACCCTGCACTACGGCATGGGCGTATTTGAAGGTGTGCGCGCCTACAATGCCGGGAAACACGGAACCAGCATATTTCGTCTGAAAGAACACACCGACCGCCTGTTCCGCTCAGCCCATATCATGAATATGGAAATGCAGTGGAGTAAAGACGAACTCAACGAAGCGCAGAAAACCGTCATCCGCGAGAATAATCTCGAAGAGTGCTACCTGCGCCCCATGGTATTTTATGGCTCAGAAGGCATGGGCCTGCGTGCCGACAACCTGAAAACCCACTGCATTGTCGCAGCCTGGGACTGGCCTTCGTACATGGCACCCGAGCTAAAAGAAACCGGCATTAAGGTACGCGTCTCCAGCTACACTCGCCACCATGTGAATATTTCCATGTGTAAGGCAAAAGCTAACGGCCACTACATCAACTCCATGCTCGCACTAAAAGAAGCACTGGATTGCGGCTGCGACGAAGCCCTACTGCTGGACACCGAAGGCTATGTAGCCGAGGGTAGCGGTGAGAACGTCTTTATCGTACGCGACGGCATCATCTATACACCCGAGCTGACCTCCTGCCTAGACGGNATTACCCGCAACACTCTGTTCCAGCTGGCCCACGCCTGCGGCTATCAGATAATCGAAAAGCGTATAACCCGCGACGAAGTCTATGTGGCCGACGAAGCCTTCTTCACCGGCACGGCCGCTGAAGTTATGCCTATTCGCGAACTGGACGGCCGCATAATCGGCGCCGGGCATCGAGGCCCCATCACCGAAAAGCTGCAAACTATGTATTTTGACGCGGTGCGCGGTGGGCTAGACCAGTTCTCTGAGTGGTTAGATCCGGTTAAGTCATAACCAGNCCTCGCTCCTCCGATGNTGGNGGAGCGAGCAATCAAGCATAACTAAACGTCACCCCCGCGCATCGTTACCAGAATGTAATGTAACGAATTAAAACAATACAGGCGCAATTGTTAAGGTTGGAGCCCACAAGGTTTTACCGTTGCAGCTTATTCACCGCTGCAAGTGCAGCAACTCCGAATATGCAAACCCTTGAGCGGGGCTTCAAAAAACAGCTTTAGGGCTGACGGCCACGGAAGAAAGAAATGCAGTTATTACAGCAACAGAAAATAGCCACCTTTAAAGTACCCCAATTCATCTCGACAATTGTTCCTGCATTACTCTAACATCACGATCCATGGCGAAGCTTCAATTCAAAATTTTTGAAAGCTCAATGCTTTGCTCACTAAGGTGGTAAATTCGCCGCCGCGCGAGGAAAAATGACAGCAAACAACGCCACAGAGCCAACCGACGTGGAAAACCCAGGCGTTCAAACAGCCGACCAAACCGGCCTATACCGCCGCTTACTTGGCTACGCCTTTCAATACCGCCGCTACTTCATCATAAGCATTGTCGGCTTTGCACTATTTGCCGGTACCCAAGCGTTAATGGCGATGATTCTCGAGTTTTTTCTCAACAACCTCGAAAACCGCCCCACCAACACCTTTGGGTTTATCCCCCGCGAAATAACCAGCGCACTCTATTTTGTACCCGTGTCGATTATCATTCTCGCGGTGTTTCGTGGCATAGGCGGCTTTCTCGGCAATTTTTATATGAGCCGAGTCGGCCTCGGCGTTGTCAACGATTTACGTAAATCTGTTTTTAGCCACATGATGGGGCTTACCCAGCGGTACTACGACGAAAAAAATTCCGGCGAACTCGTCTCTTTAATTATTTACAACATAGAGCAAGTCACCGGCTCCGTAACCCGTGCCGCCAAAATATTATTTCAGGACGGTTTTCAAGTTATCGCGTTTCTCTCTGTACTGCTTTACCTTAACTGGCAGCTCACACTGGTCTTTATAGCGGTTATCCCCTTGCTTGGTGGTTTAATTTATCTGGCAAGTCGGTATTTTCGTCGCGTTAGTCGTAGCATTCAATTGGCCGTGGGTAAAGTCACCCACATTGCCACGGAGAGTTTTCAGGGAATAAAGCTGGTTAAAAGCTTTAACGGCGAACCCTTCGAGAAAAAACGTTTCAACAGTGCCACCGACGAGAACCTGCGCTTCGGCATCAAGTTTGAACGTGTACACGCGGCACAAACCCCCGTACTGCATTTCGTGATCGCCGGCGCACTAGCGGTACTGTTTTTATTAGTGCTCCTATTTTGGGACGATACCGCAGCCCGCGCGGTGATGTTTGTTTCGGTTGCCGGTGGCATTGCCAAACCCGCACGACAACTCACAAGTATCAATTCCGTCATACAGCGCGGATTAGCCGCAGCAGAAACCATTTTTGATACGCTCGATATGCCCTTGGCTGAAGACACAGGCCGCAAGCAACTCAATGCACCTAAAGGCGAAATCTCGTTCAACGCTGTTAGCTTCAGCTATCAGCCCGAACAAACGGCACTCAAAAGCCTAAACCTACAGATTCGACCTGGTGAAACAGTAGCGTTGGTGGGTGCCTCCGGTAGTGGTAAATCCACGATTGTGAATTTATTACTCCGCTTTTACGACCCGCAGCACGGCAGCATTACCATTGACGGTGTTGATATAAGAGAACTCTCGCTGCACAATTTACGCAACAATATTGCACTGGTTAATCAGCAAACCATTCTTTTTAACGACAGCGTTGTTGCCAACATAGCCTACGGCTGTGAAGACCAAACNGTGTGCCGTGAAACAGCCATCGACGCAGCAAAAAATGCTAACGCCGACCACTTTATTACCCAACTTGAACAGGGATACGACACCAAAGTTGGCGAGAGCGGCGATCGCCTGTCTGGCGGNCAACGTCAGCGACTTGCCATCGCCCGCGCACTATACAAAGACGCCCCCATACTGATTCTCGACGAAGCGACCTCGGCACTGGATAACGAGTACGGAAAAACAAATTACAAAAGGCGCTGGAAAATTTAACCCGAGGCCGAACAACGCTGGTTATTGCTCACCGCCTTACNACCATCGAAAACGCCGACAAAATTGTTGTGCTCGAACAAGGCGAGGTGCTCGAAGCGGGCACCCACGACGAACTGTTAAAAAACAACGGCCCCTATGCGCGACTCCACAGCAGCCAAGGCGCAATTNCGTAAAACACCATGCGCCTGCTCTATACCGCCATATTCACACTCTGTATCCCATTAATATTGGTAAGGCTCTGGTGGCGTGGTAAAAAAGTACCCGCCTATCGCCAGCGTTGGCGTGAGCGCTTTGGATTTATTCCTCCACGGCAAAACGACAAGCCTACCCTCTGGGTACATACGGTTTCCGTTGGTGAGTTTATCGCCGCGCGCCCGATGCTAGACAAATTGCTGCAACTCGAAAGCTATAACGTGGCCATAACCACCACAACCCCTACCGGCTCCGAACGCGTTACCGAAGCCTACGGCAATAAAGTTTACCATTGCTACCTGCCCTACGATTTACCCTTTTGTCTCGCACCATTTTTTAAAAGAATAAACCCCACGATAGCGATCTTTCTAGAAACAGAACTTTGGCCAAATACCCTCCACGGCTGCTATAAACGCAACATCCCCGCGCTTCTTGCCAACGGCAGGCTTTCGAAAAAGTCAGCAAAGGGTTACCAAAAGTTTTCCTCGCTCACCACACCCATGCTCCAAAAACTAACCGCCGCCGCCATTCAAAACACCGACGACGCAGCCCGATTTGAAGCGCTTGGCCTTGCTCGCAAAAAAATCAGCATTACCGGTAGTATCAAATTTGATATCGCAATAACCGCAGCACAAGCTCAAGCCGCGCAAACGTTAAAAAAAGCATTGGCGGGCGAAGACGAATCCCCTATATGGATAGCCGCCAGCACTCACAAAGGCGAAGACGAACTTGTCCTCGATGCTTATTCCCGTGCGCGTGAAAAGATCAAACACTTAAAGTTGATTTTAGTACCCCGCCACCCAGACAGATTCAATCAGGTATTCCAGCTTTGCCAAAATAGGGGCCATACAACTCTGCGCCGCAGCGAAACAAAAGACACTACGAAGAGTAAAGCATTTGCCAATTTTGATATTCTGCTAGGCGATACGATGGGTGAAATGATGCTACTTTACGGCTGCGCCGATGTTACCTTTGTGGGCGGTAGCTTTGTCGAAAATGGCGGCCACAACACCATCGAACCCGCAGTATGGCAACTACCCATTATCACCGGCCCAAGTCAGTTTAATTTTGCCGATGTTTCCCAGCAGCTAATTAACGCAGGCGGGCAAACCATAGTCCATACCGCTGCAGAACTTGCAGAACAACTGCACACACTTCTTACCACCAGCGAAGGCAGGCAAAGCGGAAAGGCTGCCGCAAACGTTGCTAAAAGTAATCAGGGCGCACTTTCTCGATTAATGGGCCTCATTAATCAAACCCTCCAACACGACACTAGCCGCCCGCAGAGAAATCACCAATAGCGCGAAACCCAATCAAACAGAATATTGCAATTTTAAAACGCGATAATACTGTTAAAAAGATGCCACTCGCTGAATAAACCAAAAAGCGGCAACAGTGCCAATCGAATAGGCGGGCAAGTGTAAACCCCAGCGCCACTTAGCCAAACCTACACGTCGGAGAATCGCACAGACGATTAACACGCCAACAATAAACATTAGCTGTCCAACTTCTACGCCAAGGTTAAAAGCGACTAAAGAAAGGGCAATCTCATCTTGAGGCAAACCAATATCCGTTAATGCCCCCGCAAAACCAAAGCCATGTAACAGACCAAAAATAAACGCTACGAGCCATGGGAACCTAGCCGTTAAGCTCGGCTTGCCTTGATTAACTTTTATTAACTCACTTGCCAAAAACAAAATTGATAACGCAATCACTGCTTCAACGGGNGGCCCCGGCACCCAAAACAGGCCCAACGATATAGCCGCCAAGGTNATACTGTGGGCNAACGTAAAAGACGTTACGGTAAACATCAACTTTCGCCAACCCACCACAATCAGTACCAGCGCCAACACAAATGTTAGGTGGTCAAAACCAGAAAGAATATGATCCACACCCAAAACAAAATAATCGCTGGCAACATCCAAAAACGAGCGCTTACCCTCAATCTTTATCCAAGGCTGGTTTGGGCGTGCAATGGCGGTAGACTGTCTACCATCTAACCAGAACACTCGCACAAAAACATCGGTAATAGTCGATTCGAGGCCAACAAAGCGAATAGTGCTGCCCTCAATTTTCTCATCACTAAGTTTTACCACTCGACTGTGGAGTTTTGAATCTGCAACGTCGCGAACAGTGGGCGTACCGATAGTTTCCCACGTGCTTGGAAGCTCCAATGTAGCGGGATGAGGTAGCTTATAATAGTTTGGGGCTTGCCAATTGATTTCGTACTGATCATTAGTTAANTGGCGAACTTCCAACAAACTGGGCTGCAATTCATGGGCAAAAAACATTAACCGACAACCCCAGNAATACCAACCAAAGCCACATCATTTTGTAATGTGAATATACGTTTCTCATCGCAGGCTAGTAATCTCGTCAGCATTTGAAATCATAGGGTCAACTACGACTTTGTAGCGTTTTCGCATAACCTCATATGCTTGCTCTTTTTGTTCAACCCGGTGGTACGCTTCATAATCCCGCAACACTTTCTCTCTAATCGACGCGAAAGACGGTAGTTCGCCCGGCTGGCTTTCGGTAACCTTTACTATGTGTAACCCAAAACTGGACATAATGGGGCCTTGCCAACTATTAACCGCGAACTGCTCTAGTTGGCTAGCAACGCCACCACCCAAATAATTGTCGATTTCTCGCGAGCTCATTAACGTAAACTCAAAGGGCAGTAACGTGTGATCAAACCCATCAAATGCACCACGCTCATTTATACCCTGCAATAACGCCAAAGCTTGCTTACTTGCGTCTGCATGATTTTTTGGGTTAATAAAGAACTGCTGAAATGAAAACTGAGTATCGTATTTAAACGTGTCCGCGTGCTGCGCATAGAACGCCTCTAATTCCTCTTCGTCGGGCTCAGCCACCAATAGGTCTTCTAAGAAAAATTCGAGTTTTCGGCGCATTCGACTTCGCACTTGAGGGTCACCTTGATCAAGCCCCATCGCTATAGCTTCACGATAAAAAACTTCATCTCGCACATACTCCTCAATCAACGCGTCCAATTCCGATTGAATGGGTGGGCGCAACTTAGTAAGGGTAAAACGAGAAGATATTTGACTAATTTGCTGACTAGAGACTTGAATGATGTTGGGGGCTTGAGTGTACTGTCCCTGACGGTAGTCATAAAACAAAAACAACAAAAACCCAAGAAACAGAAAATGTAAAAGCGGCTCTTTAAAGAGCCGCTTAATAGAAAAACCAAACATAGTTAGGTGTATTCCAATATTTTTAAGAAAGCAATGACGACCTAGGGCGTATACCAAATAGGAGAGGTATATGCTCGTTCTTGACCAATTGTAGTTGCGCCTTCAGGAAGCTCAATGTCAAAACGGAAGGCATCGTAAACAATCCAACGAGGGGTAGGAATCTCAAGCACTCGCGCATAGTAAAAAGCACTTTGCTCCGCATTAAACTCGGGATCAACCCAAACCGTCGCCAACTCCGAAGCGCCAATGGTATTTTCCCAACTGGCGTTTTCAATGTCTACGGTATTGCCTACGGCAGGAAGCTTACCTTTTCGATTAATTTTACGGTCACCGGACCAAGCCACATCGTAAACTTTTTCGTGCGCTTTGCCTTTACCGTCTGACCAGCCTTTTACAATTTGAATGCGATCCAAATTAGCACTGAACTGATCTCGAATGGCATAAACCATAAATGACGGCGCTTTTTTGTCTTTCGCTTTGGTTAAATCGCCACCCATCGGCACGCCTTTTTCGTAGCCTAAAAACGAAGGCTGGCGAGTATTTAGATCGTCTTGCGAGAAATCCCAACCACCGAAAAAGCGTACGGAAATTCTTGGGCCGGTTGTCGCGTAGGTTTCTTTACGCTCCATGGCATCAAAGATTGCCTCTCGGGTATTCTCCTTCGCCCAAACCGCTTGTAGGCCCGAAGCCACTTGCTGCCAACTAAAACGCTCGCCTATATCGGTTTTTTGAAAAGGGTGTTCCAAACGCGTGGGTGACGCTTCATAACCCGCGTGCTTACCCATAAAGTTTTCTTCTTCAGCCGTTGGCATGCCGGTATGGCTATCGGTTGCNCCGACAAAACCAAACTTATAAGGGTTAACGCCCAACTTTTCTTCTAACAGTAAACCATTTTTTTAACGCTGAACGAGCGTACTCGTATTGCAGCATGTCATCGGTTTTGGCTTTACTTAAATCCAGATTACCTTCATCCCATGTTTCATAATCGGCAAATTCATCGNCTGGAGAAAGAAAAGGGTGGGCTTCGCCATCGCCTTTTATCTGGGTGATTTCATAGAGCACTTCCCACTTTGCTCGTGCTTCTACATATTTGCGGTCTATCTCTCGACCCGTATATTGCTTATCTACAGGAAACATTATGCCGTTAGAAAGGTTACCGTTATGGGCTAGCGTTAGCGCATTACCTCCCGTTTTTGCCTCATAGTTTTCTAACCATGCATAGAGGTCTAACGGGTCTACACTACCTAAAGGCTTCTGGGTGGTATAGGGGACAATCTGTGACACCTTGTCGGCATTATCGCGGAATACAACGTTGCGGTGCATATTTGCGCCCTCAACTAGAGACGTCCACTCAAAACCAAAAAGCGCCGTAAAGCGGCCGGGCTCATTATATTCGTCTGCCGTTTTGACCATGTAGCCCCATATAGAATCATATTTTTTAGAGCCGGGTGAATACATTTCAATCAAGTTCGGATCAAGCTTTCCCTGAGAGAAAGTTTCAATTAAATTGAGTGCCGTTTCAGCGGCAGCATTGCCACCTTTTTTAATACCTTCATGCCAACGTTTCGCCTGCTCAGACTTCATAACAGAAGCTTCGCCACTTACAACATCTTGAATCATACCCATCTGATCGGAGTGATCGGTAATAACTAACCAATCAAGTGGGCGAGAAAGCTTAACCTTCTGGCCATTAGACGTTTTAATTTGCTCACCCTTGGCAAGCTTATANGCTTCTTCGTGNCCCAATCGCGCACCAAAAAGCCCTGCATCCATGGAGTAGCCAGTGTGTAAATGCGTTTCACCCCACAACGGGAAAATGGGGTAGTCTCGCTCAGCATAAGGAGAGTACTCTTTCCCTGGGTACTTGTGGCTAAGCATATCTTTCGTAACAACCATGCCTTCTAATGATTCACTAGAGTAGGCAGACGAGGCTATTAAAGGTAAAGACAATGCGACTAGGCACGACAGTCCTAACGTTAATTTCATAGTGATATCCTTTACAATACGTAGGGTACTTATTCGATACGAATTACTGAGGTGATNGGCAAGCGCGAAGGCATCCACTAGGTTAAACATTATTTTTTTTATGTTTAACCTTACTTTGGGCCACACGAACACTCGANCGCATATTATGCCCACTTATTGACGATAAAACTAACTTCAGCACTGCCACTCCGACAAATGGCACCAAAATCACC
>Ga0065722_100525_pt1 | contig 11898 bp, 9 predicted proteins | sample BansetMetagenome_FD_59109 | JGI IMG/M metagenome (GOLD analysis project Ga0065722, IMG submission 59109) | Bankia setacea gill microbial communities from Puget Sound, Washington, USA - Caecum Enriched | ecosystem: Host-associated > Mollusca > Digestive system > Ceca | place: United States... | reverse complement strand
AGTCGAGCGAAATGGGGCTTCAGGAAGATAATTTTCTAGGCTACGGTATTGAACTGTCGTTACTCTACAAAAATGAAGATAACCGCAAGTCTACAATCGTAAGTATGTTCGATCCTAATTTGCGTGGCACACGNCATCAGTTAGGTATTGGTTTTGCTAATTCGAGCGATGGCTACACCAACCATGTTAGTTTTGCTAAACCGTTTTATGAATTGAATAGTCGTGCTAGCCACGGCATGAGTATTTTTCAGGAAGAGCGCACCGAGAACCTCTATTTTCTGAATGCCGAGTATTTTCAGTATCAGTTAGAAGAACAGAATTTCGATTTCTATCGAGGCTGGTCGAATGGATTAATCGAAACTAAAACAATACGTCATCGCTTAGGTGTTAAATACCTGGCCACTACTAATACCGAAATTGGCGAACAGCCTACCGACATTCCGGAAGACATAGCCGCATATATCAGCGCTAACGATATGTTGCCCGAAGATCAAAAAGATGTGCTGCCCTACTACGAATTTGAATACCTAACGGATAAGTACCTTAAAACCGAAAACTACGACAAAATTGGCCTCACCGAAGATATTCCCATCGGGCNCAATGGCCGCGTAAAAATTGGGTATAGCGCNCAGGAGTGGGGTTCTAGTCAGAATAGATGGTATCTAGACGCNAGCCTTAGTGATGTGTTTTCAATTTCAGATAAGGCCTCAGTGTCTATCTCGGGAGCACTAAAGACATGGGTTGATGAATCTGGTTTAGATGATTCTCGGTCGACCTTGAAATTGCAGTTAAGGGTGAATGAAAGTCATCGCTTAAAGTTGTTTGCAGAATATGTACAGGTTGATTTAATTCACCCCAGCAAAGGCGAAAAACTTTATTTAGGTGGCGACAATGGTATGCGTGGCTACCCCACCCGACATTTAAGTGGCGANCACNCNCAGCTGTTTAGAATCGAGCAGCGTTTATATACGGGTATAGAATTATTCGGCTTGTTCAATATTGGTGCTGCCGCATTTTACGATTATGGTCGAGTGCGTGGCGGCACACCATTTGATCGTTTGCAAAATAGTCATTCAGTAGAATCGTTTGGAATAGGCTTGCGTGCAGCCAATAGCCGAACCTCTAGCGGTGAAATTATTCACATTGATATTGCCAAAGCATTGGCGCGCGATGATGGCGTCGATGAATTTCAGCTGGTTATTGAAGCGCGCCGTCAATTTTAATTTCGCAGCTCGGCTAAGCGCTTATGGCTCTCGCCTTGTGCCGGCATTTTCACCCGCCGAGTCGCCAAATAATGTTGATTAAAAACCGTAAAGTAATCGATGAGTATTTCTGATGCTTTAACTTCCCCGGCCATTCGCAAACAGATAGCGGCGGCTTCTGCTGTAGATAAGCAATGTTCTAAATGAGATTTTCGCACCGCGTAATTGCGCCCCTCCTCGGAAAAATGTAAGCAGGCGTAGGCATCGAGCCAGCGACTGAGTTTCACCATTCTTCCCGCCTGTTTCCAGGTGCCGTCTAACAATATAAAGCAAGGCTTGGTGCCGTCGTCAGTCAACGATTGTACGACGTCTTTTTTTAAATCCGGTGTGTCTTGATTGTTAGTTTTCTCATTTTCCCAAGGGTACACAATATAGTTAGTGTAGCCCGGCCGCGTTAACAGCTGTAACAGATCAGCGTCGGGTTGGGTGCGGCTCCACAAAAAGCAGTGGCTATTATTAGGAAAACAGTCGCCGATAAGGCGACCGGTATTGGTGGGCTTATACACTTCGTTATTGTGCAGCAACAAAATAAACTCAGCATCACAGTGATAGCGTGGAATCCAGTTACAGATACAGGTATCGATTCCTAGCAGGCAGGTTTCACAGCGCTTAAGCGCGGCACCGCGAGCGCGAAATTCTTTGGTGGCGGTGGTGAGGCGTTGCTGACGCAAACTGTAGAAACTGTGCAACGGGGAATCTAGTGCCATGGTAGCGGTCTCGCAAGGCGGTGTTTTTGACTGTAAATTCGGTGTGATGCTTAGGGCTAAGTAATGTGGCGCATTGTACTGGAGTTCTATCGCAAACAGCTAAGTATGTCGACATCCGGTGCTCGACGATTGAGAGTGTAAGAATAGCGAGCCAGAATCTGGTGCGATATGGCCTAAGTGGTTAGGTGCCCCTGTGGGAATACAGGTATACTGCCTGCCGCTGTGGCACATAGCCAANAGCTTTTAATCGATACTNTTCACACCACTCTTCCCAACAGCAGGCACTCCCTTGACCGATACCCTATCTCTCAGCAAATTACACCTAAACCCGCAGTCTGAACGTCGCATTCGCAAGGGCCATTTGTGGATCTACTCCAACGAAGTGGACACCAAGCGTTCGCCGCTGAATAGTTATGCGGTGGGTGAGCAAGTAATTGTCTGCAGCAGTAAGGGCCAAGAGCTGGGGGTAGCGACACTTAATCCCCACGCATTAATTTGTGGGCGTATTTTTAGTCGCAATTGCAATAAGCGTTTAGGCCTACCGTTTTTTAAGCAGCGTATTAAACAGGCCTTACAGTTGCGCGAAGCTTACTTCAACGAGCCAAGCTATCGATTAGTGTTTGGCGATTCGGATTTCTTACCCGGTGTTATTGCTGATCGATTTGGCGACTACTTGGTTGTGCAAATTGCCTCGGCAGCAATGGAAGAGCATAAAGACGCACTGTTGCAGGCGTTTCAGAATGTGGTTCAGCCGCTTGGAATTATTTTACAGTAACGACCACAGCGCGCGAGCTTTGGAGAATCTACCCAGCTATGTCGAAACCTTAGGCGAAGTGCCGGAAGAGCTTACTCTGGTGGAAAACGGTGTGAAGTTTGTGGTGCCGGCGCAAGGTGGACAAAAAACCGGTTGGTTTTACGATCACCGCTTGAACCGCGCACAGCTGCAAGCTTGGGTGAAGGACAAAACCGTACTCGATGTTTTTTCTTATGTTGGCGGCTGGGGTGTGCAGGCGGCCGTTGCTGGCGCGAGTAAAGTGACCTGTGTGGATGTATCCGAGCAGGCGCTGAATTATGTCGAGCGCAATGCCGAGTTAAATGGCTGTGATGATCGCATGGAAGCGATTGAAGGTAAGGCAATTGATGTCTTAAAAATGTTGGTCGAAGAGGGCGAGAAATTTGACGTGGTCGTGTTAGACCCGCCAGCTTTTATTAAACGTAAGAAAGATCAAAAAGCGGGTGAAGCGGCGTATCGACATATCAATGAGTTGGCGATTCGGTTGCTGCAATCGGGCGGCTTGTTGGTTTCCGGTTCTTGTTCTATGCACCTCGGTGCAGACACGTTACAGGATATTGTTCGTGCAGCTTCAGCCCACTTGGATCGGGATTGCCAATTAGTTTACAGCGGCGGCCAAGGGCCGGATCACCCTGTTCACCCATCCATTGCGGAAACGTCCTATTTGAAGGCGCAGTTTTATCGCGTGCTAACCCGATAATAATTATCTTACCGGTTATGAGCTTAAGTGATATGAATTGTGGTTGTTTATAACTTATAACCAAGTTTGTAGCTAAGCCTAGGGCTAGGTGGGGTAAAGATATCGTTTAACACTGTATTTTTGGTGCTCGCATTCAGGGGGATGAAGACAATCTCTATTTCCCCACTGAATGCGATGTTTCGCTAGAGCTTCGCTAATCGTTACGATTTTGTTTTTAGCAGGTCGCGAATTTCCGTGAGTAGCACTTCTTCTTTTGTAGGAGCAGGAGGCGCTTTGGGGGCAGCTTCTTCTTTCTTCTTTAACGAGTTAATGCCTCTAACCAGCATAAAGATTGCAAAGGCGATAATCGTGAAATCGATAACCGTCTGGAGGAATGCGCCATAACTAATTACAACGGCGGGTGCGTCTCCAACGGCTTCCTTAACGACAAATGCTAAATCGGAAAAGTCTACTCCACCGAGTAGCACACCTATCGGCGGCATGATTACGCCGGACACCAACGAGGTGACAATCTTTCCAAATGCAGCGCCGATAATGATACCTACAGCCATATCGACAACATTGCCCTTTACCGCAAAATCTTTAAATTCTTTGATTACGCTCATTATTTGAATCCTTTTGGGTTGTGTGAAATTTAGGTGTTCAAAATGCCGTTAGCTGGTGCTGAACTCTCCTCCTTTGCGCTGGATTATCTGCGCTTTGAGTATCTCGCAAAATGTTACTGGATTAAAGATATAGATAAGATTAGGGAACAGAAAGTAAGGTTCTATAGATTGACGAGCGACGCGATGCCGCATCGAATGATCATAAAATATTTTAAGGAAATAAAACATGTCGCACTTAACACCACTAAATTGTGGTAGCTTTTTTAGTAAAAAAAGAAGCTGTGCAGAACACCCTTCCTAAGCTACTAAGCGACAGCGAATATAAAGAATTTGGATCGGCAGGCGCTGCTATAAGTGCAACCTAGATAGGCGTTGGAAGTTGGTGAGGGGATGAGCTAAAGGTTAGCGTGAGTTGACGGTTATGGATGCTTGGAGGTTAGGGGTAGGTGGAGGTGATGAAATAGTTATCTGGGCTAATATCCTCGCTTAAGTTGAATTTTTTACCCTATTAGTTTGAATTATTTGGCTAACGCGGTACTCTGATGTGCTATAGCGGAGANTNTGAATGCGTTTTNACTCTATTCGAGCCACATTGTTGCTACTGGCGTTGCTGTCCTACTTAGGGCAGTCAATGGCGGTAATGGCGAGCGTGTGCCCGATGCAGTCTGGACGCAGTATGTCAGTGGGGGTTGCCGTTCATAGCGTCGCAACCGAGTCGACTTCAATTTCTGGCAGTGCTGTTGTGATTGGCGATGGCGCCGAGGCAATGGCCGATCATAGCCATTGCCACCAACAAGCTGTTGCTGGCCGCGCAGCGATGAATACGGCTTCGGGTGACGCGCAAATGGACACCGTCGAATCCGATCAGGCCTGCTGTTGCGCCAGTATGGATTGTTCAGTAAGCAGTTGCTCTGCCGCTACTGGGTTAACCGGCACGCCCTTACCTACTCTTGTTTCCCCGCTTAGTTCGCAGCCTTACGACGCCGTAAGTTTTGATCGTCAAGCGGTACCGCGTTGTTCTCTCTACCGCCCTCCCATTTTCGCCTGATACAGGGCAAATCCGCCCATTGTTAACGATCAGCGTCCGCTGATATTTGATTTGATCAACACCGTTAATTTCAGGCAATACCATGAACACATCTCTTAGATTAGCCGCAGTTGCGGTCGTTTCGCTTTTACTTGGCGCCAGCGTCAGTTACTTTTTTTCTTCGAATAAATCAGCTCAAGACAGCGCAGTCACAGCCGAGAAAGCACCGCTTTATTGGGTCGCGCCGATGGACGCTAACTATCGTCGCGACCAGCCGGGCAAATCACCGATGGGCATGGATCTAGTGCCGGTTTATCAGGAGGCCGAGGCAGATGATCCTGGGGCGGTGAGAATTTCCCCGCAAGTTGTAAACAACCTCGGTGTGCGTACGGCGCGGGTAGAGAAGCGCGTGCTCAACAGTGAAATTCTTACTGTTGGTTATGTGCAATACGACCAAGATCAGTTGGTGCATATTCACCCACGAGTGGCGGGTTGGGTCGAGCAGTTGTTTGTAAAAGCGGCTGGCGATCCAGTACAAAAAGGCGAGCCGTTGTATGCGCTTTATTCGCCGCAATTGGTCAATGCACAAGAAGAGTTCTTGATGGCAACGTCTCGCGATGATGCGCGCTTAGAGGCGGCGGCTGTCAGCCGCTTACAGGCGCTACACATAGACGACCTATTTATTTCACAACTGCGTGCCAGTCGCAAGGTAAAACAACGGGTGTTGTTTCGAGCACCGCAAACCGGGGTGGTGGATAACCTCAATATTCGCGAAGGGTTTTATGTTGAGCCCGGCACTACCATGATGTCGATTGGCACCTTAGCCGAGGTTTGGGTTTTGGCCGAAGTGTTCGAACGCCAAGCTAATTTGGTGAAATTGGGTCAACCGGTAAAAATGCGTTTGGACTATATGCCAGGCCGAGTCTGGTCAGGTCAGGTGGATTACGTTTACCCCACGCTGGACCCAGAGACACGTACGCTGAGAGTACGCTTGCGTTTTAGTAACAACGATAAAGTGTTGCGCCCGAATATGTTTGCGCAAGTGCAGATCCATATTGCGGCAGACGCGCCGGGCATTGTCGTGCCGCGTGCGGCAGTGATTCGTACCGGGCATCAGGATCGAGTAGTTTTGGCGCTGGGCGATGGCCGTTTTAAATCGGTAGAAGTTGTTATAAAGCGCTGGCAAGAAAATTTCGCCGAGGTAAGTGAAGGCTTAAAAGAAGGCGACCTTGTGGTTACGTCGGCACAGTTTTTAATTGATTCCGAATCGAGTAAAACCTCCGACTTCCTTCGTTACGACAATAGCCCAGAGCCACCAGCAAGTGTTTCAACTCGAGCGGTGATTGATACGGTGATGGCGGGGATGGGTATGGTGAAACTGACCCATCAACCCATACCGGAATGGGATTGGCCAGAAATGACCATGATGTTCATACTTGCCGACGGCATCGATATCGAATCATTAAGCGCGGGAATGAAGGTAAACATTGAAATTCGCAAGCGCGATGATGACTACGAAATTATCGAGCTGAGTGAAGTGGCGGAGGTTGCGCCATGATCGGAGCTATTATTCGCTGGTCGATTCACAACCGCATTCTAGTTTTATTGGCAACGCTAGTGTTGACCCTCGCCGGTATCTATTCGGTAAAGCAAACGCCAGTTGATGCGATACCCGATTTGTCTGATGTGCAAGTCATCATAAAAACCTCCTACCCAGGACAGGCGCCGCAGGTGGTGGAAGACCAGGTCACCTACCCCTTAACCAGTGCCATGCTATCGGTTCCCGGAGCAGTGACGGTGCGCGGCTATTCATTTTTTGGCGACTCCTATGTGTATGTCATCTTTGATGAAAAGACCGACATCTATTGGGCGCGCTCACGTGTATTAGAATATCTAAGTCAAGTTAGCCCTTCGTTGCCGGCGACGGCGAGACCGCAGTTAGGGCCAGACGCGAGCGGTGTTGGTTGGGTATATCTTTACGCCTTAACCGATAAAACCGGCCAGCACGATCTCAGCCAGCTGCGCAGCATTCAAGATTGGTTTTTAAAATACGAACTGCAAACCTTGCCCGGCGTTGCCGAAGTGGCAAGCGTTGGCGGCATGGTCAAACAGTATCAAATTACCGTGCAACCAGAAAAACTTCGCGCCTTTGGCATTCCACTAAATCATATTCAAACCGCGATTCAACAGGCTAATCAAGAGGTCGGCGCCTCGGTGGTAGAAATGGCCGAAGCTGAATATATGGTGCGCGCTCGCGGTTACATAAAAANCACNCACGATATTGGCAATATTCCCTTGGGCGTTAATAACAATGGAGCGCCGCTGTTATTAAAAGACGTGGCCGATATTGGTTTGGGGCCACAAATGCGTCGCGGTGTAGCCGAGCTTAATGGTGAAGGTGAAACCGTTGGCGGAATTGTGGTGATGCGCTATGGAGAAAATGCTAAGGCGACTATTGATGCAGTCAAAGCAAGATTACAGGTTTTGCAAAAAAGTTTACCAGCGGGTGTTGAAGTTGTGCCCGTCTATGACCGTTCTAACCTTATTGAGCGTGCGGTGGAAAACCTGTGGCACAAATTAATAGAAGAACTGCTAATGGTTTCGTTAGTGTGTTTTGTATTTCTATTTCATCTGCGCTCATCGGTAGTGGCGATGATCAGTTTACCGCTGGGCATACTCACCGCCTTTATCGTGATGCACTTGCAGGGCTTAAATGCCAATATCATGTCCCTGGGGGGCATAGCAATTGCGATTGGAGCCATGGTTGATGGCGCAATAGTATTGATCGAAAACCTTCACAAGCATTTAGAGCGAGCGGCAGAAAAAGGTGAAATTAGCGAGCAGCGACGTTGGCAGATAGTTGCGGAGTCGGCGACTGAAGTTGGCCCTGCATTATTCTTTAGCCTGTTAATTATTACCGTGAGCTTTTTACCGGTGTTCACCTTAGAAGCCCAAGAGGGCCGACTATTTGCGCCGTTAGCCTTTACTAAAACCTATGCCATGGCTGCAGCCGCGGGCTTAGCCATCACACTTATTCCCGTGTTAATGGGCTATTTTGTGCGCGGTAAAATATTACCGGAACAGGCCAATCCGATTAATCGAGTGTTAATGGCCTTATACACGCCGGTACTTAGCACCCTGCTGCGTTATCCAAAAATAACCTTATTGTTGGCGCTGCTAACCATGTTATCGGCCTACTACCCGTTGCAGCGAATAGGCAGTGAATTTATGCCGCCGCTAGATGAGGGCGACCTTATGTATATGCCAACCACCTATCCCGGTATTTCAATTGGTAAAGCGCGTGAACTATTACAGCAAACAGACAAGTTAATCCGCACTGTACCCGAAGTGGAAACGGTTTTTGGCAAGGTCGGCCGCGCCGAAACGGCGACCGATCCAGCGCCATTGACTATGATCGAAACCTTTATTCAGCTAAAACCGCGCAGTGAGTGGCGGGCCGGTGTCACTACCGAGAGCTTGAAAAAAGAATTAAATAAGTTGGTGACCTTTCCGGGTGTGTCTAACGCCTGGGTAATGCCCATTAAAACGCGAATCGATATGCTGGCCACAGGTATAAAAACGCCGCTGGGTATTAAAGTGGCGGGTGCCGATATCGAAACTATTCAAGCAATTGGCTTGCGATTAGAAGAGATTCTGCAACCGCTTGAAGGCACGGCTTCGGTTTACTCCGAACGCGTTGCTGGTGGCCGCTACTTAGATGTTGAAATCGATCGTGGTCGCGCTGCGCGCTATGGGTTAAATATTGCGGAAATCCAGCAGGTGATCGCCACCGCGATTGGCGGTATGAATGTAGCCCAAACCATAGAGGGCCGCGAGCGCTATCCGATCAATTTGCGTTACCCACAGACCTATCGCGATTCGCCGGAGCGTTTAGAGCTACTGCCTATTGTGACGCCATCCGGTATGACCCTGACCTTAAGTGACGTTGCGACTATCACCATTACCGCCGGCGCACCAGCCATTAAAAGTGAGAACGCTCAAATTAACGGTTGGACACTGGTTGATATTGAGGGTGTGGATATCGGCAGCTACGTAAAGTCGGCACAACAAGTGGTGGCGGAGCAGCTAGAGCTACCGCCAGGCTATTCGATTCGCTGGGCAGGTCAGTACGAATATATGGAGCGAGCCAAAGCGCGACTTCTATTTGTAGTGCCGATAACCTTAGCGATTATTGTTTTTTTACTCTACTTGAGTTTTCGCCAAGTTATGCCGGTTGTCATTCTGATGGGAAGTTTACCTTTCGCCCTGCTTGGCAGTGTGTGGCTAATGTATTGGCTGCGCTTTGACTGGTCTGTTGCGGTAGCCGTTGGTGCGATTGCCTTGGCGGGGGTAGCGGTAGAAACCGGGGTGATTATGTTGGTGTATCTGGACCAAGCTTGTCGCGCACTGGATCAACAGGGCGCCGCACAAAATAGACAGCCAGATCGAACCGAGTTACGCGCCGCGGTAATCGAAGGCGCCTGCGCTCGCTTGCGTCCAAAAATTATGACCGCTGGCTCCACCATCGTTGGCCTGTTGCCAATATTGTATGCCACTGGTACCGGTGCCGAAGTTATGAGCCGTCTCGCTGCACCAATGGTGGGNGGCATGGTGAGCTCGGTACTTTTAACCCTATTAGTCTTGCCGGTAGTGTATTTATTGTGGCGTCAGATCTGTTACCCTTCCGCAAAAGAAGAATAAGGAGGCGGCGATGACTGCTAGCAGTACCAATGATTTAGATATCACCAAAAATTTAGAGAACCGCAAACGGGCCTATTGGCGAGCCAACGTCAAGTTGATGCTGATTTTGCTTTGTGTTTGGTTTGTTATTTCTTACCTATGCGGCATCTTGCTAGTAGAACAGCTGAACGCTATCCGTATAGGCGGCTATAAGCTTGGTTTTTGGTTTGCGCAGCAGGGCTCGATGTATGGCTTTGTGGTAATCGTTTTTATCTATTCCCGTCGCATGTCCGCGCTGGATAAACAATTCGGCTTAGACGACTAAGGAGCGACCGGTGGATTTACAAACCTTAACTTTTATTATTGTAGGTATTACCTTTGCGGTTTACGTAGGAATCGCTTTTTGGGCGCGCGCAGGTTCTACCCATGAATTTTACGTTGCCGGTGGCGGTGTTCACCCCGTTGCCAATGGCATGGCGACAGCGGCGGATTGGATGTCGGCGGCATCGTTTTTATCTATGGCTGGGCTTATCGCCTTTTATGGCTACGGCGGCAGCGTATTTCTAATGGGCTGGACTGGCGGTTACGTATTGTTGGCGATGTTACTGGCGCCCTACCTGCGTAAGTACGGCAAGTTTACCGTGCCGGAATTTATTGGCGATCGCTACTATTCTAAGGCCGCGCGTATTGTTGCGGTTGTCTGCTTAATCGTCGCTTCTGTTACCTATGTTATCGGTCAAATGAAGGGCGTCGGTGTTGCCTTTTCTCGCTTTCTGGAAGTGGATTACGGCACCGGTTTGGTCGTGGGTATGAGCATTGTATTTGTCTACGCTGTTATGGGCGGTATGAAAGGTATTACCTATACCCAAATTGCCCAGTATTGCGTGTTGATTTTTGCCTATACCATTCCCGCGATCTTTATATCCCTGCAGCTTACCGGCAACCCGATACCGCAATTGGGTTTGGGGTCGACCTTAACCGGGTCGGACACCTATCTACTCGATAAGCTCGATTTAATTGTCACCGACCTCGGTTTCGACCAATACACTACAAGTGCGAGATTAAGTACGGTGAACACCTTCGCCTACACCCTCTCGCTGATGATTGGCACCGCCGGGTTACCCCACGTGATCATTCGCTTCTTCACCGTTAAAAAAGTTAGCGATGCGCGCAAGTCGGCCTTTTGGGCCTTGGTGTTTATCGTGATTCTTTACTCTACTGCGCCTGCGGTTGCGGCTATGGCACGTTTAAATCTGCACCAGACCATTTCTCCAGAAGCCGGTCAGCAGCTCGCCTATGAAGACCGCCCTAGCTGGTTTAAAAAATGGGAAAAAACTGGTCTGCTGGAGTTTAAAGACAAAAACGATGACGGTTTGATTACCTATACCGCCGACCCAGCCGAGAATGAAATGGTTAAAAGTCGACCGCGATATTATGGTTTTGGCTAACCCCGAAATCGCCCAGTTGCCCAATTGGGTGATTGCGTTGGTCGCTGCCGGGGGCTTGGCTGCGGCCTTATCGACTGCAGCGGGTTTACTATTGGCGATTGCGTCGGCGATTTCACACGATCTATTAAAAGGCGTGTTGTTACCGAATATTTCCGAGAAGCAGGAGCTGAATGCCAGCCGTATTGCTATGGCCGGCGCTATTGCCGTGGCCGGGTATCTCGGCTTTAACCCGCCCGATTTTGCGGCGGGTACGGTTGCGCTCGCATTTGGTTTGGCGGCTTCGTCGATATTTCCCGCCTTGATGATGGGCATTTTTAGCAAGCGTATAAACCGCGAAGGCGCCATTGCCGGTATGTTAACCGGCTTGGTGATCACCTTGCTTTACGTGTTTCAGCACAAGGGCATCATGTTTGTCGCCAGCACCTCGTTCCTTGGTGATATGCCAGCGAATTGGTTTTTCGGTATTGAGCCAAATGCCTTTGGTGTGATTGGTGCGGTTGCCAACTTCGCGGTAGCTTTTGCAGTATCGGCCGTAACCAAAGCCCCGCCACAAGATGTGCAAGATATGGTGGAAGAAATTCGAATGCCAGACCACGCGGGTGCACCGGTTGAAATCGAACAGAGTCTAGATCACTAGAGAATGTTCCTAGGGTTAGTTGTCCTGTTTGCGTAGTTT
>Ga0065722_104475_pt1 | contig 11906 bp, 11 predicted proteins | sample BansetMetagenome_FD_59109 | JGI IMG/M metagenome (GOLD analysis project Ga0065722, IMG submission 59109) | Bankia setacea gill microbial communities from Puget Sound, Washington, USA - Caecum Enriched | ecosystem: Host-associated > Mollusca > Digestive system > Ceca | place: United States... | reverse complement strand
TACACCACATTATTATGCGGGCGGGTTTTTCGGCTAAGCAAACGCTGTATATTATGTTGCTGGTGCAGGGGGCGTTTGTTGCAGTGGGGGTGAGTTTTTACGTGTCCCAACTGCCGGAATGGCTCTCGTTTATAGCGGCACTGACACTTGTGGTCGTTTATCAGTTGTTAATGCAGCGTTCTTGGCGGTTTATTCGTTGGAGTAAGCGCAATCTGTTTGCTGTTGAGTAGTAGTTTTGAGTAAATGTACTTTTGGTTGGATTACTAAGTGGCTGTGGAAGTTATCTGTTTACTGCTTTTCAGGTATGTTGAGTAAAAAATAACCCTTTTTATTTGAGATTAATCGCGGGTATTAAATGGGCCTTGATGTGGATCTAATACTCTTAGGGAAAGCAGTTTTTTGGTAGGATAATCTCTGTTTCGAGCGCAAGTTCATTTAAATTTTTTTGTGTGTATACGAAGAGCCCTTAGCAGGGAGATGTATGTACCTGTTGGGAATGATTACGTGTGCTTCTGTTGGTATTACATGAATTGTTAGTATATTAGAAGAAATATGGTGATGGATAATATATCGGATAGACTTGGTCGAATAGAGTTGAAGCTTGAAGCACTAGCCGGCAAGGAAAATGATTCGTTCAAAGAGGTGGATTTGGTTGAGTGTGCGAGGCTAATTTGGGTACAAAAATGGAAGGTTGCTGTAATAACAGCTGTATTTGCCATTACGTTTGCCGCTATTTCTTTTTCATTACCGAATGTTTATCGGTCTGAAGCACTACTCGCTTCAGCGCTGGATGAGTCTGGCGGGGGGGTGGATGGAATTGCTAGTCAGTTTGGCGGGCTTGCGAATCTGGCTGGTGTTAGCTTGGGGAGCGCCAAAGATGAGAAAACTAATATTGCTCTCGAAACATTAACCTCCAGAGCTTTTGTTTTTGAGTTTATCCAAAAGCATGAGCTTTTGGTTCCGCTGCTCGCATCTAAAGGTTGGGACCCGGTAAAGAATGAACTAGTCTATGATTCTGATATTTTTAATTCCGAAACAGGAGAGTGGTCATGGAAGGGTGTAGGGGAGCCCACTATGCAGGTTGCGTATAAAGAATTTGTGCGTAGATTGAAGGTCGTTCAGGATAAAGAAACAAAGTTTGTTACAGTATCTTTTTCCTTTTACTCTCCCAATTTTGCAAAAAAATGCGTCGATCTACTTGTATTGGGGATAAATGATGAGATTAAACGAAGGGATGTTCTAGAAGCTAGGAATAGTATTCGCTATTTGACAGAGCAGTTGGGGGCGACATCTGTCGCAGGTATGCGAGCAGTTTTCTATGAGTTGATCGAAGATCAGACGAAAACAGTGATGTTCTCCGAGGCGAGAAAGGAGTATGTCTTTAAAACCTTAGACCCAGCTATTGTTCCAGAAGAAAAATATGGGCCTAAGAGGTTGTTGTTGATTGCTGCTGGAATTTTGATCGGTTTAGTGGTGGCTGTTTCAGGGGTGTTAGTCATGTTTTCGGGGAAAAATGGTAAATGAAAGTACTTACGGTTTTTGGGACCCGTCCAGAAGCGATAAAAATGGCGCCTTTAGTTAAGGCGCTTGAAGGGGATTCCCGGTTTGATTCGGTGGTTTGCGTGACTGCCCAGCATAGAGAAATGCTTGATCAAGTGCTCCAGTTATTTGGGATAGAACCTGATTATGATCTCGATTTAATGAGTAAAAAGCAGAGTTTGCCAGAAGTGACTTCGAAAGTAATTGTCGGTGTGTCCAGGGTGTTGAAAGAGGTCAAGCCTGATATCGTTTTGGTGCATGGTGATACGGCGACAACTTTTGCTGCGAGTTTAGCATCGTATTATGAGCAAATACCTATCGGTCATGTTGAAGCTGGTCTGAGAACCGGTAATATTTATTCTCCTTGGCCAGAGGAGGCAAATCGTAAGTTAACAGGGGTTTTGGCCCAGCTGCATTTTTCGCCCACCGCGCAAGCGCGTGATAATTTGCTTTCAGAGGGGGTTGAGGATAAGCGGGTGTTTGTTACAGGGAATACTGTAATTGATTCTCTCTTATTAGTTCAGGCTAAACTAAATTCCGAAAATGAATTGCGAGACGGATTGAGTAAGCGTTTTGGGTTTTTGGCTGAGTCAAAGAAGTTGATTCTGGTTACTGGGCATAGAAGGGAAAGCTTTGGGGATGGGTTTGAGCGAATATGTGAATCGTTAGTGCGGTTGGCAAAAAGTCATCCTGATGCTCAAGTTCTTTATCCTGTACATTTGAATCCAAATGTACAGGAGCCTGTAACGCGTATGCTGTGCGATATAGAAAACGTTTATTTAATTGAGCCTCAACAATATCTTGAATTTGTCTACTTAATGACGAAGGCTCATGTAATTCTCACGGATTCGGGAGGTATCCAAGAAGAGGCACCTAGTTTAGGAAAGCCTGTGTTGGTGATGAGGGATACTACGGAACGGCCCGAGGCTGTGGCAGCAGGTACTGTAAAGTTGGTGGGTACGGATGTAGATCTTATTGTTGAAGAAGTATCCAAATTGCTGGTTTCCTCAGAGTATTACAATAGTATGAGTGATGCGCACAATCCATACGGTGATGGCACAGCATGTTCTCAGATACTTGAGTCGCTGCATAAGTCGCTTGAGACTCACTGACGAAGCGAATTCCAATGGAGTTTTGTAAAGATTCTGGTGTCGTGTTTAGGCTTGTTCAAACCCATGAAGTCCCGATTATTCCTTTCTTTCTATTAACAAGCATTCTGGAGACTGCGGCTACGAAGGTTTTCGCTACTCACGTGGTCTACCCGGAAGTTTATATCAGTCTCGATAAGTGATTTCAAAGTATGTTAACTGATGCACTATGGGTGTTGATAATTCGATGTATCGCAGCCGCAATGGGTTTTGCGATTACAGCATTAATAACAAGTACATATGTGCAGTCAGTAGTCGGGGACTATTTTTTTCTGATTTCTATTGTCGCCGTGTTTTCAGCGATTTCGAGTTTGGGGCTAAACAATGTTGTTTTAAGGAAGTGCGCCGTCAGCGATAGCCAAGTTGCGACAGTTAATACATCAATGGCTTTGGTTTTAGTGGCGTATTTAATAGTTGGGCCTGTTTTCTATGTTGCGCTAATTGCTAAGGGATTTGGGTCGCTATTTTTCTTGGTGCAGGCACCGCTTGTGATTGCTTCAATCGGGCTGATTTCCCATGGTTTGCAAGGAGTGGGGAGGATCAAAACAGCTGTCTTCTTTGGTAGTGTATTACACCAATTCCTGTTCTATGTGATTTTGAAGCTTCTATCTGATTTGACTTTGGCGGGTCTTGTTTTAGCCTATTCTGCGACATATTTTGCCACTTTAGTTTGTGTGGGTGGGGTTTGGGTTGTTGGTAGCAAAGTGGTGTTGGGATTTGACTGGGAGTTGAAGTCCTATCTGGGGCCCGCTTCGGCGTTGATTCTGTTTCAGGTGTTTCAGGAATTTAATGTTGCGATTGGACAGATTGCTCTAGGGCTTTTTGACTACCAAGATGATTTGGCTGTGTATGCAGTCTGCATAAAAATTTCTACATTAATATCATTTTGTGGATTTGCTCTGAATAGGGTATATGCTCCAAAATTTGCGAAACTTTATAGTGATGGGGATATTCCTGGTCTTGCAGCTATCATCTATTCAGCGCGTAATACAGCCCTTCTTTTGGGGTTACCTTTGGTTATCCTTGGGAGTCTATTTTCCGGGACAGTTCTGCATTTTTTTGGGGAGGTTTACGCTGAATATTCATGGTTTTTGATTTGCTTGTTGTTTATGCAGTTAGTTGCACTGTTGAATGGGAATCTTGCTTACTTAATGATCATGACGGGAGGGGAGGGTAAGTATAAAAACCACATTGTCGCTGCAAGTGTTCTTGCGTTCGCTGTTGTGTGTTTGTTCATCCACTTTAAGCCACTCCTAGGAGCTCTTGCTGGCTATTTTATTGTTCAAGTTTATCCGTTGGCCTATTGCATATTGAGAATAAGAAAAGAGCATGGTATTAGATATTGGAGGGTGGGGATGTGAAAGTTGGAATCGTAACAACATGGTTTGAGAGGGGGGCTGCAATTGTTAGTAAGCAATTTATGGATGTTCTCGAAAATCTGGGCTGTGAGGTTTATATTTTTGCGCGTGGAGGGGAGGAGTTCGCGAAGACGGATCCAAATTGGCATCTAGAGAATGTGACATGGAATTCATTTTTATATAGCAATATTCCGACGGATATTAACAAACGGCAGTATATAAGGTGGCTGAAGCAGTATGACATTAGTGTAGTGCTGTTTAATGAGCAGCAGTTTTATCAGCCAGTTATTTGGACGAAAGAGCTCGGTATTCCAGCTGTTGCCTATGTCGATTATTACACAAAAGAGAATTACAAGGCTTTTGATGTATATGATCAGTTGTGGTGCAATACAAAACGGCATTTTTCTGCATTTGAGTGGCACCCCGGAGCGAAATATCTCCCTTGGGGGACTGATACTGATATTTATAAGGGGTCGAAGGATAAACCTCAATACTTATTTTTTCATTCGGCTGGGATGAGTCCTTTTAGAAAGGGAACAGATGTTCTTGTAGAGGCAGTCTGGAAAATTAGGGGTGGCTTGAAGAATAGTGGGAATAAGGTGTTAATTCATACCCAGACATCGCTGTTTCGCGCTCAAGAAGAGCTTGGGCAGAAACTTCATGAGCTTATAAATATGGGGGTTGTCGATGTGGTAACTAAGACTGTATCGGCACCGGGTCTATATTATATGGCCAAAATATATGTCTATCCCTCCCGGCTTGAGGGAATAGGTCTAACGTTGGCGGAGGCTGCGTGCTCAGGACTATATGTTGTCACAACAGATGAGGCTCCAATGAATGAATTTGCGCTCGAAGATGTTTCGAGCAAAATTCCTGTTTCACGTAGATTTGAAAGGGCTGATCGTTATTATTGGGATATGGTCGAACCAGATGTCAACGCATTGGCAGACAAGATGGGGGCACTTGTTGAGGCGGATATACCCCCTGCAGATTATATTGCTGCCCGAGCGAAAGCTGAATTTGATTTTAAAAATAATATGCGCAAGCTTACGGAGCTTTTGAACGGTATAGAAATGAGGTTGATTTCTGATGTGACTATGGATTGTATTTACAAGAGTGATAGAGGTATTGGCATAGTGCTTAAACGAAGACTCTGGATTTTCAGGTTTATCTTCATGGTGATGAAACGTTTGAAGAAGTATTTAAAAAAGTGAAAAATATATTGTTTGTTACGCATGAAAATTTCGAGCAAACGCCCGTAAGCCGGGCGATGTTTTATGATGTTGCTGAGCAGCTTGGGTTAACAGGAAAATTTCGAGTGAAGGTTATGTCCGCCGGTAGCGAGAGTGGTCGGTGTGGAGATGAGTCCTATACATTTCGTCGTTCAACTCAAGGTAAGTTTGATCTTTCATCAGTATTTCAGGGAGTGACGTCAATTTTTCTATTTTTAAAGTTGTTGCGAGGGGTCGATATTGTATTTTTTAGGTCATACCCATCTTTGATACTATATGGTGTTTTTACTAGGTTTGCAGGGAAGAAAATTGTATTTGATACCCGAGGGCTTTTTTTTGATGAGCTGGTTGATTCGGGGAAGGTGAGTGAGAAATGGCTAAATGTCCTGTCAGTTCTAGAGCGGGGTTTGTTGTGGTTGTCGCATAAGGTTATTTGCGTTACGGAATCTCAGAAGAGTTTTTATATCGACAAGTTTGGGGTGAATTATTCCAAAATTTCAGTAATACCGAATGGGGCTCCTGAGGTTCAAATTAAGAAAGATATGACCGTAGATGGGGGGCTCGCGCTCTGTTATGTAGGGTCTTTGGTAAAGTGGCATGCTCCTGAATTGGTTAGAGATTTTTGTGGCGAGTTGGGGCGCCGGGGTGTGGTATTTACTCTTGATGTTATTACTCGGGATCTGGATTCTGCGAAGCAGTTTTTTGATGGTATTGATGGTGTTCGGATATATTCTCACAATTTTCGGAAGGAACCTTTAAGGTTTGATTTCGGCTTCTGTTTTATAAAAGGTGGTGTGTCCAAGTCTGTATGCTATCCAGTGAAATTTAGCGAATATTTGGTCTCTGGAACCAAAGTGCTATCTCTAGATAATGTAGATGTCGTTAAAAAACATATTGAAGGAAATAGTTGCGGGATTCTCTTTGAGGAGGGCGGGGAGGTCGAAGCTATGGTGGATCGATTTATTCCGGCTAGTAAGTCGTTGAGCGGGAGTATAGTAGAAATCCCCGCAGAGCTGACGTTTTCAGCCCAAGTGGGACGCGTAGTCGACCTGCTGTCTCAGGTCGAGGCTGAATAGTGGTCTGGTATTTTCTGGCGTTAGGGTGGGTCTATTTTCTGATATACCGGCTTAGGTTTATTCCTTTGGCGTTGCTTGGGTTTTGTGCGATGCCTTTGGTGATGTTTGCTACTTTTCGTGGGAGCTCTGGAAAAGATAGTGAATTATATCTGCATCGTTTTTACTCCTTTGATTCTGACGGGTATGTCTTCAATTTTTTTGATGAGCCTGTTCTGAACTTTTTGATTTATGTGTCCAGGTCGGTTAGTGACTCTCATGAATTGTTCTATTTTCTCCATGCAATTATTGTTTGCACTCTATTTTGTTTGGCTCTAAAGAGGTTTGATTCTGGGAGGCTGTATTTTTTTAGTGTCGCTCCCATGTTTCTTGTTGATGGATTGACGAATGGGATGAGAGTGACTTTGGCGTACCACTTTTTCCTGGTGGCGGTTGTGTACAGGCGTGAGATTCTGGTTTTTCCGGCAGTGTTTCTATCGCATGTATCTGGTGCGTTGCTATATATCACGAGGATGTTTCCTGACTACGTCGGTAGATCTAAAGCGCGACTTTTATATGTTATTCCTTTTTTTGCTTTTGCTGGTGTTGCCATCTATATGGGTGTCGAGTATTTGTCAGCTTTATCTCCTCGCATTAGCGGGAAGTTGAGTAAGTACGGTGGTATGGTGTTAGCGACGAAGTATAGTGGTATAGCGGATATCACGGTTTTGTTTTCCTTGTTTGTTTGTGTTGCCTTAGGGCCCGTTAGCTATTTGAAACGGTTTTTTTACGTGCTGTCGGGGCTTGTATGCTGCCTGGCGTTTTATTTTTTGATTCAGCAATCACTTGCGTTTATTAGGATTTTGAAGCTCGTGTTACTCGGTCTCATGCTGTCTGGGACTTTTGTTATGGGCTGTTCAAAAGGTAAAGAGTGGGTTGTTGTTGTTGTAGGCTACTTGTATACATTGAATTTTGTTCGCCAAATTTTAACTGATCCGGGATTTTTACCGTATCCGGGGGAATTATGAAGAACTACATTATAATAGTGTCTCATGGGCACGAAAATCTTATTTGTTCAAATGAAAAGCTCCAAGAGGTTCTTTTTTTTGCAACCGTCATTGTAAAAGATAATGTAGGTTCGCCGAAATTGGAAGAGCACTGCAATCGCGTGGGCTATGTTTACTTGAGAGTCCCGCTGGGTTTGGGGTTTGGTGCAAATAACAATGTCTCATTCGTAGAGTCCGGTGCAAGGGATGAGGATAACATATTGCTTGTTAACCCCGATGTGGTTATAGATGTGGCTGCCGTGAAGGCGGTAGTCGCTAAGGTTGTGTCTAATCCGGGGAGAGTTTGGGGTATCGATTTATACAGAGATGAAAAGTATTTAGTTCCAGATTTCTCCGCGCGAGCATTTCCTACCTTCTGGACATTTGTCAGCTCATTCTTATTCGGTGTAAATCATTCCGTGCTTGAAAAGGGTGGGTGCGATGGTGATGTAAATGTTGATTGGATTGCAGGTTCCTTTATGGCTTTTAAGGCTCGTGTATATAGAGAACTACGTGGTTTTGATGAGAGCTATTTTATGTATTGTGAAGACCTGGACTTTTGTTATAGAGCTGCTAAGAGCGGTTTTCAGACAATGGTCACTATGGATGTGAAGGCAGTTCATAATGCAGAACATGCTAATAGAAAGTTGTTTAGTAAGCATTTTGTGTGGCACGTGTCTAGTGTTTTCAGGTTTTTAATGAAGCGTTATTTTCTCTTTGTGCACAAGTCAGCGCTCTAGATGACGAGTAGTAATTTAGGATAGTATTCGGAATTATATGTAAGGTGAATTGCTTATGCGCAAAGGAATAATATTGGCGGGAGGGAGTGGTACTCGCTTATACCCATTAACTAAGGTGGTTAGTAAGCAATTGATGCCTGTTTACGATAAACCCATGATTTACTACCCGCTCGCGACTTTAATGCAAGCAGGTATTAGCGAGGTGTTGGTTATCACAACACCTCCGGAGCAAGATAGGTTTGTCGAGCTTTTAGGTGATGGGTCTTCGTTCGGTATATCGATCGAATATGCAGTTCAGCCAGCTCCAGATGGTTTGGCGCAGGCTTTTCTAATCGCTGAGGATTTCTTGACAGGTAGCTCAGCAGCTCTAGTTTTAGGTGATAATTTGTTTTATGGGCATGATTTAGTGGGGTCGCTAAAGTCAGCCGCGGCTCGTGAAACTGGTTCCACTGTATTTGGTTACCACGTATCAAACCCTAAGGCATATGGTGTTGTGGAATTTGATGATTCTGGAACGGTCCTGTCTTTGGAAGAAAAGCCGGTCGAGCCAAAGTCGAACTACGCCGTACCGGGGTTGTATTTTTTCGATTCCCGGGTAGTGGAGTTTGCAAAGAATGTTAAACCATCCCCTCGTGGAGAATTGGAAATAATTGATGTTATAAGCCAGTACTTGGAATTGGAGGAGCTGCAGGTGGAGGTCATGGGGCGAGGTACGGCTTGGTTAGACACTGGAACGCACGATGACCTCTTAGCCGCCGCGCAGTTTATAGCTACGCTTGACAAACGCCAAGGACTTAAAGTGAACTGCCCAGAAGAAGTCGCCTATCGGAATGGTTGGATTTCTGCTGAAAAAACGCGAGAAATTGCTGAACCACTTAGAAAAAGTGGCTACGGCGAGTATTTGTTAAACCTTTTAGACCATAAGGTATTTTAGTGGAGTTCATTAGTACAGAAATTCCAGACGTTAAGATTCTCGAGCCAAAAGTGTTTGGTGATGAGCGTGGCTTTTTTATGGAAATTTTTCGTGCAGACGAGTTTGCAGTGAAAACTGGCGCTCAAGCGTTGGTACAGGACAATCACAGTAAATCTGCACACGGGATTTTGCGTGGCCTCCATTATCAGCTGGAGCAAACACAGGGTAAGCTCGTTCGAGTCGTAAGAGGTTGTGTTCTCGATGTGGCTGTAGATATGCGTAAACAATCGGCTACGTTCGGTAAATGGGTTAGCGTAGAACTGTCGGCAGAGAATAAGCGCCAATTGTGGGTGCCAGAAGGTTTCGCCCACGGTTTTTATGTAATGTCAGAAAGTGCCGAGTTTGTTTACAAATGTACAGATTACTATCACCCTGAATCTGAAGTTTCTCTTGCTTGGGACGACCCTACGTTAGCTATTGAGTGGCCGCTTGTGAATGGTGAAGCTCCCAAGCTTTCGGAAAAAGATTCAGCTGGCTTAGCGTTTTCGGAAGCTCCTACCTTCTAGTGAAAGGGTGATTACTTTGAATATTATAATTACTGGCAATGGCGGTCAGTTGGCGTATGAGTTAAAGCGTATAGCACCGAGTGATGTTGTTGTAGTCGCGGTCGGAATAGCAGAGCTTAATATTACAGATAAAGCGGCGGTACTCGCTTTATTTGAAAAAGTGCAGCCACATGTTCTTATGAATGCTGCAGCTTATACGGCCGTCGATAAAGCCGAATCTGATGCGGAGTTAGCCTACGCTGTAAACGAAGGTGGAGCCCGAAACCTCGCAGAAGCTTGTGCGCAATACAATGCACGTATGCTGCATGTTTCCACCGATTTTGTGTTTGACGGCAACTCTACAACCCCATACGGCCCCGATGAAGCTCCAAACCCACTAAGTGTGTATGGTGCGTCGAAGTTGGCAGGGGATATTGCCGTTAGAGCTACGCTACCGTCCTCAAGTGTTGTGGTGCGTACATCCTGGCTCTATTCTGCGCATGGCAATAATTTTGTAAAAACTATGCTACGCCTAATGGCCGATAAGCCTGAGCTGGGTATTATTTATGATCAAGTGGGAACTCCAACTTGGGCTAAGTGGTTAGCACAATGGTTATGGCAAGTGGTGAAACTTCCCGAAGTATCGGGTATTTATCACTGGACAGATGCTGGAGTGGCATCTTGGTTTGATTTTGCTATAGCTATTCAGGAGTTAGGGTTGGAAAAGGGGTTATTGAAAAGCTCAATTCCTGTAAAGCCGATTCCAGCATCTCAGTACCCAACACCTGCCAAGCGACCTTCTTATTCGGTATTAGATAAACGCTCTACCGAAGAGGCCGCAGGGCTAAATACGGTACATTGGCGCAAACAGCTTTCATTAATGATGGACGAGCTTTCGTCTTAATATCGCCATTTGTCTTTATTCTAAGTGCCACTTTGTTGGTGGTGCTAAAACTTTCAGATTGGTTTAGTCATGGCAAAATGTCTTTTAGTTACAGGCGGTGCAGGTTTTATCGGTGCCAACTTTGTTCTCTATTGGTTGGAAAAGTACCCTGCGGATAAAGTGGTTGTGCTGGATGCGCTTACCTATGCTGGCAATATGGAAAACCTTGTGTCAGCGCAGCGTAATAATAATTTCACATTTGTACGCGGCGATATTTGTGATTCGGCATTGGTCGAAAAGCTATTGGCCGAACACTCGGTTGATACTCTGGTTCATTTCGCTGCGGAGTCCCATGTGGACCGTTCTATTACAGGCCCTGATGCGTTTATCGAAACGAATATTATCGGAACCTATAGTTTGCTGAAGGCGGCAAAAAAAGTTTGGTTGGATAGCGGTGAAGTGCTTCCACATCGTTTTCATCATGTATCCACTGATGAGGTTTATGGCACATTAAGTGTCGATGATTCTGCCTTTACCGAAGAAACCGCTTACGCGCCTAACTCGCCATATTCGGCAAGTAAAGCAGCTTCAGACCATTTAGTTAGAGCCTATCATCACACTTATGGATTGAACGTAACGACCAGTAATTGCTCGAATAACTATGGTCCTTACCATTTTCCTGAGAAATTAATACCTCTAGTTATTACGAATTTACTTCATGATAAGGCGCTGCCTATCTATGGAGATGGTATGCAAATTCGTGATTGGTTGTATGTAGAAGACCATGCTCGAGGTATCGATTTGGTTCTACAGGAGGGTCGTATTGGTGAGAACTACAATGTAGGTGGTCACAATGAGTGGGCGAATATAGATATTGTTAAATTAATCTGCGGTTTGGTCCAAGAAGAGTTTGCCGCGAACTCAGTTCTTGTAGAAAAGTATCCACTTGCTAAATCGGTTATAGCTGGCAAGCCAGAAGAACTTATTACCTACGTTAAGGATCGTCCCGGGCACGATCGGCGCTATGCTATCGACGCAACAAAAACGACAAAAGAGTTGGGTTATAAACCTAAAGAAACCTTCGAGACAGGTATTCGTAAAACGGTGCGTTGGTATTTAGAAAATGATTCCTGGTGGTCTGCCGTTATGGATGGGTCTTATCGGGAGTGGGTTGAGAAACAATATAGTTAGCATTGAGGTAAATAAAGGAGTAAAAACAGGACACGCACAAACTTGACTGTCCTTCGCATTGGAAGTGCGATTCTATCGGGTTTTCTGCCTAGATGCGGTTTTTTGCTTGTGCTACAGCGAGCATAAATAGGACACGCACTAACTGGACAGCTCTTCCCACTTCGAGCAAAATACCCAACAATGACCATGAAAAGACAAGATCAAATCTGCCTAGAGGCAACGCCTTTTTATCACTGCTACGTGCGCTGCGTTCGGCGCG
>Ga0065722_100472_pt1 | contig 11920 bp, 9 predicted proteins | sample BansetMetagenome_FD_59109 | JGI IMG/M metagenome (GOLD analysis project Ga0065722, IMG submission 59109) | Bankia setacea gill microbial communities from Puget Sound, Washington, USA - Caecum Enriched | ecosystem: Host-associated > Mollusca > Digestive system > Ceca | place: United States... | reverse complement strand
CTTCTCCACCCTGACTCAAGTGAATATTGTGAATGGCAGGTACGACTCCCAGAAGATATGTCTGGCTTGCTAAGCTTGCTGAAAACTATATAGCGGAGATATAGGCATGGAAGTGCTGACTGAACAGGGGAACTCCATTCTCCGGCCCACGTGGCCCCTACCTTCGGGCGTCAATGCTTTTGTTACCACGCGCCATGGGGGCGTGAGCGATGGCGCTTTCGATAGCAACAACCTTGGCCTGCATGTGGGTGACGATGTAAAGGCTGTCGAAGTCAACCGTCGCAAACTGCTTAGCCATCTGCCTTCCGAGCCCATGTGGCTTAATCAGACTCACAGTACCCGTGTCATTCAACCTCGCCCGAGCATGCGACTCTCGACAACAACGCCACTCAACGCCGACGGTGTTTTTACGCGGGAGTCGGGGCAGGTTTGCGCTGTTATGACTGCGGATTGCCTGCCGGTTCTTTTTTGCGCGGAGGATGGAAGTGAAATCGCTGCCGTGCATGCAGGCTGGCGTGGCCTCGCCAATGGCATACTGCCGGCCGCCTTGTTAGCTTTTCGATCACGGCCGCACCGCATCATGGCTTATTTAGGGCCCGCCATTTCAGCGCTACATTTTGTGGTGGGGGTCGACGTTTATCGGGCGTTTGGTGAAGCGGGCCGAGCCCGAGGGTATGCTTCTATGGTGGATAGCGCTTTCCGTCTGGTAGACCCGGTAGTGGGTGAAAACCGCCGTGCGCTGGACAGTGGCGCAAAGCTGCACGCCGACTTATTCCGTTTAGCGAGGCTTGAACTCGAAAGTTTGGGCGTTAGTCAGGTGTNTGGCGGAGACCTTTGTACNTACAGTGATCAGAGCCGGTTCTATTCCTACAGGCGAGACGGCCGAACCGGTCGCTTTACTACGTTGATCTGGAAAGAATAAGCGCCTAGTTTAATCTAGCGCCAGCGACCGTGTAATTTTAACTAAGGTGGTATCATCTGGGTAACGTTTAATGCTGAACCCAAGGTTTTTCGCTAGCTTGAGCATTTTTTGGTTGTCAGATAAGACTTCTCCCTCCATGACTCTTAGCCCTTGATATCGGGCGTAGCTCATTAATTCATTCATGAAATGCTGGGCAAGTCCCTTGCCCTGCCACTGGTCGGCAATGGCGATGGCGAATTCGCAGCTTTCTCCGTCTATGCCCATAACATAGCGAGCCACCCCAATTTGGATGTCTTGCCCGCGCTCTGTAACAACCGCAATTAATGCCATTTCACGGTCGTAGTCGATCTGGGTTAGGCGAGCGAGCATATCGGGAGGCAATTTGCGAAAAGTGTTCATGAACCGGTAATGCTTGGCCATTTCCGATAGTCCTTCAACAAAATCACTCTCAATTTCGGCGTCTTCCGGGCGGATGGGGCGGATAGTACAAGGGTGCACCCCGGCCAGTAAAACGTCCTTGGTCAGGTGGCTGGGGTAGGGGTGTATTGCCGTATGCGAATAGCTATGTGCGGTTGTGCGGTAATTTTGCAGCACGATGCGTGCATCCACCGCGATAGCGGCTTCACTGTCGGTAATTAGTGGGTTGACTTCGAGCTCGCGGATTTGTGGAATTTCGCAGGCAATTTCTGAAATACTGAGGAGCACATCTTCAACGGCCTGCACATTGGCTGCGGGCATACCCCTAAATGTCTCCAGTAGTCGCGCGGCCCGGGACCGGGAAATTAAGTCTCTGGCCAGTAGCCGGTTCAATGGTGGCAGGGCTACGGCTCTGTCGGCCAATAGCTCTATGGTGTTACCGCCTCCCCCAAAGGTAATTACGGGGCCAAATATGGGGTCTTGGGAAATGCCCACGCTCAGCTCACGCCCGGATTGGGAGTGGATCATAGGTTCGACGGCTACGCCTTGAATGTTGGCCTCGGGGCAGTGTTTTTTTTGCTACATCAATCAGTTCGTCAAAAATAGCGTGCACGGCTGCAACACTGGTTATATTCAAGCGTACACCGCCGAAATCTGATTTGTGGCAAATATCCTGCGAGAGGATTTTCATTACCACTGGAAACCCCATGTTTTTCGCTGCAATCACAGCATCCATGGGTGTTGTGGCAAGCATAGTTGGAGCAACCTGAATGTGAAAGGCCGCTAACACAGCCTTAGATTCCGCTTCTGTTAGCACCGTCCGCTTGTTGCCAAGGGCATTTTCGATGATGAAATTAGCACCTTCCATATCGGGCTTGTTTTCATGGAATAGCGGGCCGGGTGTTTGTAGGAGAAGTTGCTGATTACGATAAAAATCGGTGAGGTATGAAAACCCCTGCACAGCGGTTTCCGGTAGTCGAAAGCTGGGTATGGCGGCATCGTTAAGAATGTCTCGCCCAGGCTGCACAAGTTTTTCCCCCATCCAGCAGGTGAGGATGGGTTTACGTTTATTTTTGCGTCCCAGTTCGGCAATTCGTTCGGCCACTTTAGACGGGTTGGTGACCGCCTGCGGTGTTAGAATCACAATGACCCCGCTGGTTTCAGGGTCGTCAAGTACCAACTTGGTGGCTTTTTCGTAGCGGTCGGCGTCGGCATTGCCAAGAATGTCTACAGGGTTGCCGTGAGACCACATCGGAGGCAGTACCTCGTTTAATTTCTGCATGGTGTCTGTACTGAGATTTGCCAGCGGAATATTCAGGTCACAAGCCACATCACAGGCCATGGCGGCAGGCCCGCCCGCGTTTGTCACAAAGGCTAGCTTATCGCCGCCCTTTACACGCAACCCCTGTGAAAGTACTGCAGCAGCCGTAAAAAAGTCGCCCAAATGCATGCCGCGAACAACGCCCGCGCGTCGGATAGCGGCGTCGAATACGTCGTCGTCTCCCATGCGAGCGCCGGTGTGAGATTGGGTAGCTTCCATGCTGGCTTGATGGCGGCCGGCTTTCACCACAATCACGGGTTTTACCCTGGCTGCGGCGCGCAGGCCCGTCATAAAGGCGCGCGCGTCGCGAATGCCTTCCACGTACAGCAGAATGCTGTGGGTTTTCGGGTCAGTAATTAGGTAATCGAGAATCTCACCAAAATCGACATCCAGTGACATGCCGCTGGAAATAACCACCGAAAAGCCAATGCCTTTTCCCTGTTTGGCGGCCCAGTCTAAGGTAGCGGTACAAACGGCTCCAGACTGGGAGATGACGGCAATATTGCCTTTGGAAACCTCGCCGTCGGTAAAAGCGGCTGTAAAATTATAAGAGGGGCGAATAACACCTAAGCTGTTGGGGCCAAGAAAACGAATTTGGTGACGCTTGGCTATTTCGCGCACAGCCCGTTCCAGCTCCTCGCCCTCGGGCCCCATTTCGCTAAACCCTGCAGAAAGCATCAATACGGATTTAATACCGTATTCGCCGCATTGTTCGAGAATACTGGGAATGGTGTGGGAGGGGGTGGCAATAATAGCGAGCTGAATNGGAATGGCTGCNGCAGCGAGATCGCCAAAGCAGGGTTTGCCTTTAATGCTTTCATGTTTGGGGTTGATTGGGATGACGGGTTTATCGAAGCCGCCATTGATGAGGTTGTGGTAAACGACACTGGCCAGGGTATCTTCGCGGTCGCTCACACCAAAAACGGCAACAGACGTCGGTTCAAAAAGTGCAGACAAGTAGTGCTCACGCTCGCCGTCCATAGAATCTCCTTTGATTCATACTACCAACGTTGTGTACGCCAATTTGCTCATACTAGACCTTTATCCGGGTATGAGAAATGAGAGAGGTCAATCTAAGCCATATTTTTACCAGCGTTGAGTGTGGCTTGAGTTTAGTTGCAAAGCCCCCACTTCATACACAGTGTATTCATATCGGCGACACCCCAATAGTGAAAGAGAGACGTTTGCTATGCGTATTGATCGTTTAACTAATCAGTTACAAATTGGATTGTCCGATGCGCAATCCCTGGCCGTTGGTCGTGACCACAATCAAATAGACCCTGTGCACCTGTTGCAGGCAATGCTCGATCAACAGGGCGGTGCGGTAAGACCGTTACTGGCATCAGCCGGTTTTGATGTGGTTGGCCTGCGTAACGCGCTTACAAAGGCGTTGGAGGCCCTCGCAAAAATTCAGAACCCCACTGGGGATGTCAGTATGTCGCCAGAGCTAGGGCGATTACTGAATTTGGCGGATAAGCATGCTCAGCAAGCTGGAGATAAATTCATATCCAGCGAAAGCTTTTTATTGTCAGCAATGAAAGACAGTCGATCATCGCTGGGTAAGTTATTAGCTCAATTTGGAGCGGCTGATCGCTTGCAGTCGGCTGTTGATAAAGTGCGTGGCGGTGAAACCGTTGACGAGCCAGAAGCCGAGGGCAACCGCCAGGCACTGGAAAAATATACTGTCGATTTAACCTCGCGAGCCGAGGCTGGCAAACTCGATCCCGTAATTGGGCGTGATGATGAAATTCGTCGCACCATACAGGTTTTACAGCGCAGAACTAAAAATAACCCTGTGCTCATTGGCGAGCCTGGCGTGGGTAAAACCGCTATTGTTGAAGGTTTGGCGCAGCGTATTGTGAATGGAGAGGTACCAGAAGGCTTAAAGCATAAGCGGCTGCTGTCGCTGGACTTAGGTTCGTTATTAGCCGGGGCAAAATTCCGAGGTGATTTCGAAGAGCGATTAAAGGCGCTATTAAATGAGTTGGGTAAGCAGGAAGGCCGCATTATATTATTTATTGATGAGCTGCATACCATGGTCGGCGCGGGTAAGGCTGAAGGCGCAATGGATGCAGGTAATATGCTCAAACCAGCTCTGGCGAGAGGAGAGTTGCATTGCGTGGGTGCTACCACTCTGGATGAATACCGGAAGTACATTGAAAAGGATGCGGCCTTAGAGCGGCGTTTTCAAAAAGTTTTGGTTGAAGAGCCCAATGAAGAAGACACCATTGCAATATTACGTGGTTTAAAGGAGCGTTATGAGCTTCACCACGGAGTCGATATATCCGACTCCGCCATCATTGCCGCGGCCAAATTATCGCAGCGCTACATCACCGACCGGCAATTGCCTGATAAAGCCATCGATTTAATTGATGAGGCTGGTAGCCGTATCCGCATGGAAATAGATTCAAAGCCAGAGCAAATGGATCGGCTTGAGGCGTCGCTTGATCCAACTAAAAATTGAGCGCGAGGCCATCAAAAAAGACGATGATGCTGCCGCCCTCGCGCGCCTGAAAACACTTGAGGAGCAAATTAACAAAGTTGATCGGGCCTATGCCGATCTCGACGAAATTTGGCGGGCCGAAAAAGCTGCATTGCAAGGTTCTCAAGAAATTAAAAGCAACTTAGAACAAGCTCGTCTGGATTTGGAAGCTGCGCGCCGAGCCAGCGATCTCGGGCGGATGTCTGAGTTGCAATACGGCATTATTCCTGAGCTGGAAAAGCAGCTGGATATGGCTGGTCAGGCTGAAATGCATGAGATGAAACTTCTGCGTAATAAAGTTACCGATGAAGAAATTGCCGAAGTTGTGTCTAAGTGGACAGGCATACCGGTTTCGAAAATGCTCGAAGGTGAGCGTGATAAATTACTCCACATGGAGCAAGCGTTGCATAAGCGCGTAATTGGTCAAGAAGAGGCGGTAGTGGCTGTGTCCAATGCGGTGCGTCGCGCGCGGGCAGGTTTATCCGACCCCAATCGACCAAATGGTTCCTTCTTGTTTCTTGGGCCAACCGGTGTTGGTAAAACCGAGCTGTGTAAGGCCTTGGCGGAATACTTGTTCGACAGTCAGGACGCGATGGTGCGAATCGACATGTCAGAATTTATGGAAAAACATTCTGTCGCACGATTGATTGGTGCACCTCCAGGTTATGTTGGTTACGAAGAGGGTGGATACCTCACTGAAGCTGTCAGGCGAAAACCCTATGCATTGCTACTGCTTGACGAAGTCGAAAAAGCTCACCCAGACGTGTTTAATATTTTGTTGCAGGTGCTAGAGGATGGTCGTTTAACCGACGGTCAAGGGCGTACCGTAGATTTCCGTAATACGGTAGTGGTGATGACATCTAACCTTGGCTCTACCTCCATTCAAGAAATCGCCGAAAATAAAGCCTACGATAGTCTCAATTTCGACGGTTCCCAGCAGGAGGATGAAGGTCAGAATGAGCATAAGTATCAGGCGATGAAAGAGGCCGTTATGGAGGTGGTGGTGGGGCATTTCCGTCCAAGAATTCGTGAATCGCATCGAACGAGTCTGTGGTGTTTCATCCGCTTGGCGAAGAAGCAAATACGTGGCATTGCCAATATTCAGCTGAGCATTCTACGTAAACGCTTAGAGGATCGTGACTTGAAGATTAATATTGCCGACGAGGTGGTTGATCGAATATCTGAGGCCGGATTTGACCCCGTGTACGGGGCTAGGCCATTAAAACGAGCGATACAAAACCTTATTGAAAACCCGCTGGCGCAGGAAGTATTGGCTGGAAAATATCCGCCAGGGTCTACAATTGAAACGCGGCTGGCCGGAGATAGAGTGGTATTTGATTAGGTAAAGCGAATAAACACCCGAGATATAGGGGTTTATTCGCTCATGCTTTGTACGCAAGCGGGAAGATTATTTACAGCTATCTGAAATGACTTTTTGAGTCGTGGCGATTTCCTGTTGAACTTCCTCTTGTGTCATATACCGAACTGATCCATCAGGTTGTTTCATGCGGATGCGGCCAGGGCGATTGAGGGTTCCCAAGCGCTTGCGTTCGTCTTCACACATTTGTTTCTGCTTTACCGCTACCTTACGTCTACGTTCAACCTCCTCCGGGGGAAGGTCGACCTCTTCTTCTGCAGGGGTTTGCTCATCGGCTTGAGCATTGGATTGACCACCATAGGTCTCCGGAGGCGTACTCTTCCCGCCATAGGTTTTGATTTTTATCGCTTCGACACCTGTTGGGGGATGTGAGCCGTAATGTACAACACCGTCCGGCCCTTTCCAGCGATAGTAGTCCTCGGCAAAGGAGGCTGTGCTGAAGACACCCGCTGAAATCATGACTGCAAACGATAATTTGCGGAGTTTCATCGCAGTTGTCAGTAAGCTTGCTGCAAACGTTGCTTGTTTCATAGTCGAATCCAGTTGAATCGCACTTTTTTACTTAGTTTTAAGAGTTTAGTTTACCGGTGGCGGCGCTAGCAAGGCCTAGGCGATATTCATGCTTGATAATGAGATCTGTGCCATTTGTGGATGTTGCACGATTTGAATGCTGTTTTAGACTGAAATGAGGCCGTCACGGCCGCCGGGCATAGGTCATTGGCTTGCTGCATCCCAAGTAATGGTGAATCCCGGCTTGACTTTGTGGAGCATGTTGCGACAATTAACGCTTCGCCAGATGGCAGTAGAACATCGATCAACCTCGGTGCCCCCCTATACAGGCTTGCCAACCGCATGCCTGACCATCCTGAAGTGCGAGGGAGTGATACCTAANTTCCCTGCCGGTGAGTTACAGGCTGAAAATGTTGTGACCTGTAACGTACAATCCAACTACCAACAAAAGTAGTGCACCGGATTTACAACGCATAATTTGAATACGATCAAAGAGGGTGAATTTCGCTCTTGGAGTACCTAACCCTTCGCTAGGATAATGGTGTTTCTGTTTTTTGGTAGTATTTAGCTTCAGGCTTCCGCGCTGAGTGACAGGCTTGTCACCCATATGTCATCGCGCTTCCTGTTAATGTATAAAGATTCGCCAGCAGACAATGTTATTCAAGCTCTGTTGAATACAGTAATTAACGTTAAACAACGAGGATAACAAAGTGGAAAAGCTCTCCGGTGGAGACATTCTTATCAAATCCCTTGCCGACGAAGGGGTGGAATGCGTTTTCGGCTACCCAGGTGGTGCCGCATTACATATTTACGACGCGATTTTTCGGCAGAAAGAGGTGAAACATATTCTCGTGCGCCACGAGCAAGCGGCTACCCACGCCGCTGATGGCTACGCGCGGTCTACCGGAAAAACCGGTGTTGTGCTAGTCACCTCCGGCCCTGGTGCTACCAATGCGATTACAGGAATCGCGACAGCGTACATGGACTCCATTCCTATGGTTGTGATTTCGGGCCAGGTCGTGTCCGATAAAATCGGTGAGGATGCTTTCCAAGAGACCGATATGGTGGGTGTTTCTCGGCCGATTGTGAAACACAGCTTTTTGGTCAAAGACCAAAAAGACATTGCAGAAACCGTTAAGAAAGCCTTTTACATTGCTTCTACAGGTCGCCCAGGGCCAGTTGTTATCGATGTCCCCAAGGATATTACTAACCCGGTTGATAAGGTTGATTACAGTTACCCAGACAAGATTAAGTTACGGTCCTATACGCCAGCTACGAAGGGGCATACAGGGCAAATTAAAAAAGCGGTACAGCTCATGCTCTCGGCACGCAGACCTATGGTGTATGCCGGTGGGGGTGTTGTACAAGGTAATGCTTCTAAGCAGTTAACGGAAATTGTGCAAATACTGAACCTCCCAATCACCAATACGCTTATGGGTTTGGGTGCCTACCCGGGAACTGACCGACAGTTTTTGGGGATGCTGGGGATGCACGGTACTGTTGAGGCTAACACGGCCATGCATCATGCTGATGTCATTCTTGCTGTGGGCGCGCGATTTGATGATCGTGTGACCAATACGCCTAACAAATTTTGTCCATCCGCCAAAATTATACATATCGATATTGATCCGGCGTCTATTTCTAAAACCGTAACGGCCGATGTACCGATTGTTGGGCCTGTGGATTCGGTCCTCGATGAAATGTTGGAGCTAATAAAAGGATCCAGCGAGCGCCCTGATGCCAAAGCCATCGACGGCTGGTGGAAGGAGATTGAGGAATGGCGTAACCGCTATGGCATTTTAACCGCGCCTCGTTACGACACCAGTGGAGAAATGCTGATGCCGCAAGAGGTTGTACGGGCGGTATTTGAAGTTACAAATGGTGATGCATTCGTGACTTCAGATGTTGGCCAGCACCAAATGTTCAGTGCACAGTATTATCAGTTTGATAAACCCCGGCGTTGGATTAATTCCGGTGGTCTAGGCACTATGGGCTTCGGTTTGCCTGCTGCCATGGGCGTGCAGTTTGCACACCGCGATGAAACCGTTGTGTGCATTACGGGCGAAGGCAGTATTCAAATGTGTATCCAGGAATTGTCTACCTGTACTCAGTACCACCTGCCGATCAAAATCATCTGTATCAACAATCAGGCTTTAGGCATGGTGAAGCAATGGCAAGATATGCAGTACGATAGCCGTTACTCCGAAAGCCTATACGAAGACTCACTCCCTGATTTTGTGAAACTTATGGAGGCTTACGGCCACGTAGGTATGCGTGTAACCAAGCGTTCCGAGCTCAAATCGAAACTGGAAGAATGTTTCGCCATGAAAGACAAATGTGTATTTATGGATATTTATGTCGATCCAAAAGAACACGTTTATCCCATGCAGGTGGCCCCGAATGGCACCATGCGTGACATGTGGTTGAGTAAAACGGAGCGAACATAATGAGAAGAATCATTTCACTGTTAATGGAAAACGAACCTGGGGCGTTATCGCGCGTAGTGGGGCTTTTTTCTCAGCGTGGTTACAACATTGAAACGCTCACTGTGGCGCCTACAGAAGATGAGACCCTGTCGCGCCTAACCTTAACCACCGTTGGTGATGACCATAAAATTGAGCAGATAACCAAACACCTCAATCGCTTGGTGGATGTTGTAAAACTCGTGGACTTAACCGAAGGTGCCCACATAGAGCGCGAGCTGATGATGATCAAAGTTCGTGCAACAGGAGCACAGCGGGCAGAAGTTAAGCGGTGCGTGGACATTTTTCGTGGACAGATAATTGACGTTACCGCGTCGGTTTATACCATCCAGTTAACCGGCGCCAGTGACAAGCTAGACGCCTTCTACCAAGCCGTTGGTGAAGCGGCAATACTGGAAGTGGTTCGCTCTGGCGTGTCGGGTATTGGCCGCGGTGAGAAAGTTCTAAGCTTATAAACCGCAGTAATTGAGCTGCTTGGTGTTTCACATACTTTATGAAGATCCTTAAGCGGCTCAAATTACACCTTATAAATAGCAGCATTCCAGTTCTCTGGAGCCTTAGAGCGGTTTTTGCTCGTCTTACGGGCTATTACCTCCTGCGCAGAAAGTTTGAACGAAAATTGGGGTATGCTCCCCAATTTCACGCCCCTGCGACATTTAATGAGCGAATACAGCACAGAAAACTCTTCGATCGAAACCCATTATTTGTTTTAGTTTCAGACAAAATTGCTGTGCGCGACTATATTCTTCGGGTTCTGGGGGATGGTGGTTGCAAATACCTTGTGCCCTTAGTCGGTGTCTATGATTTCCCTGAGGACGTCCCCTTTCATGACCTTCCTGATAGTTTTGTAATAAAGGCTAATCACGGATCAGGGACAAACCTGGTGGTACCAGACAAAAAGGATATAACCCAAAAGCAGCTCATAGATATTTGTTACTCGTGGCTTTACCGGGTTTATGGCTTTTCCAGCTACCAGTGGGCGTACACAAAAATACAAAAAAAAATATTAGTGGAGCAGTTACTGTTAACGGAGACGGGCGAGATTCCTGAAGACTATAAAGTGCATATTGTAAAAGGGAAATGCGCATTTATTCATGTCGATTACGGTAGAGCTAAAGACCAAAGTAGAACCTTGTACGATCTAAATTGGAATGTTTTACCTTTTTCCACGTGTTACGAACAAATTCGAACGTCGCCAAAACCTCGCTTGTTAGAGCAGGTGGTCGAAGCGTCGATAAAGCTTGCTGAGCCGTTTGAGTATGCTCGAGTAGACTGGTATCTGTTTGGAGATCAGGCTTATATTGGCGAAATCACCCTGTATCCCGGCGGGGGTTTATCAAAGTTTTTCCCTGAACAGTACGACCAAATTGTGGGTGATGCATGGGGGAGCTAAATTTTTGTCTTTCCTGTGACCGACTAGCGTTTACCTATATTGTCCCACAGTGCTTTTACTAATGGGCTTTTAAGCCCTCGGGTCTTTACGCATACGCCCACTTCAAATGGGACAAGTTTCGGCTGCAGGGGGATGGGCTTAACCCGGTTTTTTAGAGGGCTATTTTCGTAGACAATCTGGGGGATTAAGCCAACGCCAAATCCAAGGCTTACCATGCTTACGATGGCTTCATTTCCAGCCACTTGAGCGTAGATGTTCGGTTTTATCCCCTCTGAATTTGCCCATTGATCAAAGCGCTCTCGCGCCAAACCTTTCTCCGATACAATCATAGGCGTGTGGCTCAGCGCACTTTCATTTTGTCGTTTAAATATTTGTTCGTGCTCCTGATTGTCTTGCGAGCAGTAAAATACTAACGGTGAAGTGTCAAATTTTTTAAAACTGAGCGAAGAGTGCAGTACCGGAGGTTTTGCTGCAATCGCGATATCCTCGTGGCCATCGATAACCCTTCCCATTGCATCTGCCGAGTCTCCGGTATGCAATTTGATCTGGATCAGAGGGTGGCGGTCACGAAAATCCTCCATTATCTCGTAAAGGAAGCTATAGCTTGCGGTTACCGAGCAATAAAGGCTGATGGAGCCCGATAACAAGCCTGAACCGGAATTCATCGTATCCTTGATTGTCTCCCACTGGCGAACCAACTCTCTGCTGTGCTCCAAAAACTCCTGCCCTTTACTTGTTAGCGATACAGAGCGGTTGTCGCGGTCGAAGAGGCGGACACCCAGTTCCTTTTCCATCTGCTGAATTACCCGGGTAAGCTTGGAGGGGCTGACGTGGCATTGCTCGGCGGCCCGATTAAAGTGTTCGGCATTCGCTAGTCCAATAAACAATTTGAGCTTTGAGGTATCCATCGGCATTTCGTAATCTGCAATAATATGTTGCAAATATATCATTTTACGTAACGAAGGTAATCTACTATTCTGCACACCGTTTTCGGGTCGATAGGCTCCCCCCCCC
>Ga0065722_101513_pt1 | contig 11935 bp, 8 predicted proteins | sample BansetMetagenome_FD_59109 | JGI IMG/M metagenome (GOLD analysis project Ga0065722, IMG submission 59109) | Bankia setacea gill microbial communities from Puget Sound, Washington, USA - Caecum Enriched | ecosystem: Host-associated > Mollusca > Digestive system > Ceca | place: United States... | reverse complement strand
CGAGCCCTTAAAATCAGATTGTTCATTCAGTTTTATTCCTGCCATACGTCATTGACGTATGGTATCAGGGGGAGTGGAAAATTGGAATCAAGAGTTTGTGTCTGGCGTCAACTATCCTGTCCGGTCATCCTAATTGTCGCCGAACTGACAGGCGCCATTATGAATGCCCAGATTGACTCAATCCACATCAGGTGGGTGCGGCTCTATTGGCTTTTCGTAACCCGCTATCAAGTGGCGTGATATTGGCTGATGAGGTTGGCCTAGGTAAACCATTGAGGCAGGGCTTGTTATCGCCCAAAAATGTGCCGAAAGGCGTCGTCATATGTTCCTATCAATTTGCAAAAGCCAAGGCGGATGATATTCAAATAATCCTGCAGTGGGATCTAGCAGTAATCGATGAGGCGCACCGCGTCAGAAACGTTTATAAAAAAGGCAACAAAACTGCGGGTGTCTCACCTCTCGGGTGCGACTCAGCATTAGTAAGCAAGGGCGGTCGAATACATCTACTTCATAGAAAAGATATAGAATTTGTAAATAATATGGCAGCTGATCAGCTTCCGGCTAGGCCTTATTTTTATAGGCTTAAGCTTTATCCTCGGTAGTAATTGTGGCAGGATGCAACCTAATAAATACTATCAGGTTACATCCTATTATGTTGTTTATGGTTCCACTTAGATGAAAATTGCGAATAAGTTAGCTGAGCTTACACAGGCGCAAAGGGATCGTGTAGCGCATATCGACTTCACCTTATTATTCAAAGGGGAAGCAAATCGGGCCGATCTTGTAGATCGCTTTGGCGTAGTCGCCGCGCAAGCCACAAAGGACTTCACGCTCTATCGTGAGTTAGCCCCATCAAATATTGAATACGACCAACAGCGCCGCATCCACTTGAGAGGCAAAGGCTTTAGTCCTCTCTTTGAATACGATGTAGTAAGAACTTTGGCAACAATCAGTCAGGGCTTTGGCGATGGATTCACAGGCTCGGTTAAACCTAATTTAGCCTGCGAAGCACCTTATCATCTAAATAATCCTAACCTAGCAGTTGTCGCCAAAGTCACCGAAGCCATACATAAAGGCCTCGCCTTACGGATTTCTTATGTGTCGCTCTCCAGTGGTGAATCGATAAGGGAGATAGTGCCCCATACCTTAGTTGATAACGGCTTGCGCTGGCATGTAAGAGCCTTTGATCGCAAACAAGGCCTATCTGGGGAGCCAAACGGCTTCCGAGATTTTGTCATTACACGTATTAAACAGATCGAGTTGATTGAGGGTGATTCTGCTTCAAGCAAGAGCGTGCAAGAAAAAGAAAGCGAATCTCAAGATCGCCAATGGAATCGCTTCGTCGAACTCGAACTAGTCCCTCACCCAAGTATTGAGCACCAAGAAGCTGTTTTATTGGATTACGGCATGAATGATGGCCTATTAAAAGTCGAAATTCGTGCAGCCACCGCAGGGTATTTGTTAAGGCTTTGGAATGTCGACTGCTCTCCAGAGCATACCTTGGTTGGCCCAGAATATCGCTTGTGGTTAAGAAATGCCCAGGCCCTGTATGGCGTAAATAATTTACAAATCGCGCCAGGAACAAATGCTTAAAGGCGGCAGAGTAAGCCTCCTCTTATATATCAGCAACAGAATTAACATTAGGAACAAATATGGACCACGCAGTACACAACAAACTTATATCCTTCATCTGGAGCATTGCTGACGACTGCCTGCGCGATGTGTATGTACGCGGCAAATACCGCGATGTGATATTACCCATGGTGGTATTGCGCCGCCTGGATACCCTGTTAGAACCCACCAAAGAAGCCGTGCTTGAAGAAGTTAAGTTCCAGAAGCAAGAAATGAACGCAACCGAGCTGGATGATGAACCGCTAAAAGCCGCATCCGGCTATGTGTTTTACAACACATCTAAATGGACTTTAAAAAGCCTTTACAGTACCGCGACGAATAATGAACAAATCCTGCTGGCTAATTTTGAAGAATACTTACAGGGCTTTAGCGCGAACGTAAAAGAGATTGTTGAATGCTTTAATGTGCTAGCACAAATTCGCCACATGGCCGGTAAGCAAGTATTACTGGATGTGGTAGAAAAATTTGTATCGCCCTACATCAATCTAACCCCTAACGACGGCGAAGACCCAGACGGCAATAAACTGCCAGGCTTAAGCAACCTAGGCATGGGCTATGTGTTCGAAGAGCTAATTCGTAAATTTAACGAAGAAAACAATGAAGAAGCCGGGGAACACTTTACCCCGCGAGAGGTTATCGAACTGATGACTCACTTAGTGTTTGACCCCATCAAAGACAGCCTGCCACTTACGCTTACGGTATACGACCCCGCTTGCGGCAGCGGCGGCATGCTCACTGAATCGCAAAACTTCATCGAAGAAAACTATGCCAATACGGCCGGGGCAAAAGCCAATAGAGACATCTACCTCTACGGCAAAGAAATCAACGACGAAACCTACGCTATTTGTAAATCCGACATGATGATTAAGGGCAACAACCCAGAGAACATCAAAGTCGGCTCCACTTTATCTACCGATGAATTTGCCGCCAACCGTTTTGACTTTATGCTTTCTAATCCCCCTTACGGTAAAAGCTGGGCTTCAGAACAAAAGTACATCAAAGACGGCAAAGACGTTATCGATTCGCGCTTTAAAGTGGCATTAAAAGACTACTGGGGCAAGGTCGAATCGTGTGATGCAACACCACGCTCCAGCGATGGCCAACTGCTATTTCTAATGGAAATGGTAAGTAAGATGAAGTCCGTAGACACTAGCCCTTCCGGTAGCCGCATAGCATCGGTTCACAACGGTTCTAGCTTGTTTACCGGTGATGCCGGTGGTGGTGAGAGCAATATTCGCCGCTATATTATCGAAAACGACATGCTTGAAGCCATTGTACAGCTGCCAAATAATCTGTTTTATAACACGGGCATTACCACCTATATTTGGCTGTTAAATAATAACAAGCCCAAAAAGCGTAAAGATAAGGTGCAACTTATCGATGCCAGCTTATTATTTAAAAAACTACGTAAAAACTTGGGCAATAAAAACTGCGAGTTCTCGCCAGAGCATATCGCACAAATAACCCAAGCCTATTTAAAGTGTGCAGACATAGAGCGCAAATTAGACGCCTCTTCACCCGAAGGCATGGGTGACCCCGTAGGTATCGCCAGTAAAGTATTTAACAATGCCGATTTTGGCTACTACAAAGTCAACATCGAAAGACCAGATAGACGCAAAGCTAAATTCACTCAAGAGGCCGTAGCCCCGTTACGCTTTGATAAAAGCCTAAGCGAAGTGATGGAATACCTATACACCGAATACGGCGATAAAGTGTATGAAGTGAAAGGCTTCGGTACCGATAAAAAACAAAGCTTTTTAAAATCGATAGAGAAAGTTATTTTAAATTGGTGCGAAGAACAAGACATTAGCCTAAATGCTAAGGCCAAAGCCAAACTATTAGATGTTAAATTTTGGCAAACCCTACGCGAAGTGCATGAAACCGCCGAATGGTTAACAGAGGAAATTGGCTCACAAGAGTTTAACGATTTTAATCTAGTGCAAGAAAAGGTCACCAAGCTCCTTAAAGAAAACGAAGTTTCCGTCACCGGTCCAGAGCTAAAAAACATTCTAAATGCCGTAAGTTGGTACGATGAAAGCGCCGAAAAGGTGATTAAAAAAGTTATCAAACTTAGCGGCAAAAAGCGGGATGACTTATTGGAACGTTATGGCTGCAAGGTAGAAGACCTGCCCAATTTCGGCTTTTATCCTGACAGCAGGAGCGGCAATAAGAAAGGCGAATACATTACCTATGAACCTTCTACAGATTTGCGCGACAGCGAGTCGGTACCGCTGAATAACAATATCCACCAGTACTTTCTAACTGAAGTATTACCCCATGTTAATGAAGCCTGGATCAATTTAGATTCTGTAAAGATAGGCTATGAAATCAGCTTTAATAAATACTTCTATCGCCATAAGCCTTTGCGATCACTAGACGAAGTCGCTGGCGATATTATTTCTTTGGAACAAAAAGCTGAAGGTTTGATAGCGCAGATATTGGGCGTTGACTTGGCAGCGGTTCAAGGGGAGTGAGTATGGCTACTTTTGAGAAAATGCCCAAATACGAGGTTTATAAAGATTCTGGAATTCAGTGGTTGAATGAGTTGCCAATACATTGGGAGGTGAAAAGGTTTAGAAATATGTTTTCCTTTTCTAAAGGATTGAATATTACCAAGGAAAACTTAGAAGATACTGGCATTCCATGTGTTAATTACGGCGAGATTCACTCTAAGCTTGGGTTTGAGGTTGATCCGTCTAGAGATAGCCTTAGATGCGTGAGTGCTGATTATTTAAAAAACAACAGAAAATCACTTTTGTTTAAGGGTGACTTTGTTTTCGCAGATACTTCTGAAGATATAGATGGCTCCGGAAATTTCACTCAGTTAATAAAGTCGGAAACGATATTTGCTGGCTACCATACCGTGATTGCTAGACCCCTTGCTGGGAATGATAGTCGTTTTTTGGCATACGTTCTGGATTCGACGTCTTTCCGTAATAGAATCCGTAGTTCTGTTAAAGGGGTGAAAGTCTACAGCATCACAAATAAAATATTAAAAAGCGCTAGCATTTGGTTGCCCCCACTTAATGAGCAGGAAAGTATAAGCAGTTTCCTAGACAACAAAACCACCCAAATCGACGAAGCTATTGCAATCAAAGAGCAGCAAATAGCCCTTCTAAAAGAACGCAAACAAATCATCATTCAAAAAGCCGTTACGCAAGGTTTAAATCCCAATGCGCCAATGAAAGATTCTGGTGTGGGGTGGATTGGGGAGATTCCTGAGCAATGGAGCACCATACGTTTCAAAAATTTATTTACTCAAAGTCGGCTACCGGTAAAAAAAGACGATGGTGTTGTTACTTCTTACAGAGATGGCCAAGTTACTTTAAGGTCGAATAGAAGGCTTGGCGGATATACAGAGGCAATCATCGAAGGTGGGTATCAGGGTATTAGAGAGGGGCAGCTTGTACTGAATTCAATGGATGCATTTGAAGGTGCCATAGGGGTTTCCGAATCCAACGGAAAGTGTACGCCAGAGTACGTTATTTGCGATCCCAAATCAGACCAAATATCTCAACACTACTTCGCGTATCTTTTACGAGAAATGGCTCTGCGTAAATACATACAAGTTATTTGTAATGCGGTACGTCAGCGAGCTGTTCGGATTAGATTCAATAATCTTGCATCTCGTCTTATGGTCTTGCCGCCGCTTACAGAGCAACACGCTATTGTGGAGCATATTCAAATTGAATCAGAGAAAATTAATACGGGTGTTCAGCATATAGAGAAACAAATCGAAAAATTAAAAGAATACAAAACCACTCTAATCAACAGTGCCGTCACCGGCAAAATAAAAGTGACCGATCTGGTCTAGGGGCAAGGAGGCGCTATGTTTACCGTTAACCATCAAACCAACCGAATAGCACCGGTTAAAACTAAGAGTTTTACTGAACTTGGCTTTACCGAGCGCAAGCACCTGCAAGAGTGGTTAGCCTACGAACCGAGTAGTTTGGGCGAAGAGCTGTTGATCATTCAAAAAGAGTTCGATGGCTTTGACGATACACGTGAACGCCTTGACCTACTGGCATTGGATAAAGACGGTAATTTGGTGATTATCGAAAATAAACTCGACGACAGTGGCCGCGATGTGGTGTGGCAAGCCCTAAAGTATGCCTCCTACTGTGCCAGTTTAACCAAAGGCCAGATTGTTGAAATTTATCAACAGTATCTGCACCGGTATCATCCAAGTATTGAGGCGGGGGAAACCTTCGTTCAAAACCAGCCTCAAGCCGGCCAGCCTACTGATGCCGCAACGCGCATTTGTGAGTTTTTAGACGCACCTGATCTAGACGAAGTAAAACTCAATTTGGGCAATAGCCAGCGCCTAATGCTAGTTGCGGCAAACTTTCGTAAAGAAGTCACCAGCACCGCCTTATGGTTGCTGGGCCAGGGTATTAATATTCAATGCTTTAAAGTCACGCCCTACGCACTGGGCGAACAGCTGCTCATCAACATCGACCAAATCATCCCCACACCCGAAGCCAAAGAGTTAATGATTGGCATTAGCGCTAAAGAGGCTGAAGAAAAAAACACCGAAGTGGTGGTAAAAAGCCGCCATAGCGTACGACGCCAATATTGGGAGCAAGCCTTAGAAGCCTTTCAAAAAAGTGCATGTACACTCTACAACAATATCAGCCCCAGCAAAGACCATTGGCTTTCCGCAGGCTCCGGCCTCAGCGGCTGCCCCTACAACCTGATTTTCTTGCAAAAAGAATTGCGTGTAGAGCTTTGGATTAGCAAAGCAGTTACAGAAGAAAACAAGTTTTTGTTTGATACGCTGTTAGCTCAAAAAGAAGAAATCGAGGCAAGGTTTGGCGAAACTCTAGAGTGGTCACGCTTAGACGACAAAAAGTCTTGCCGAATCCAATTTACCCGCAAAGCCGATGGCTTTAATAAAGAATGCTGGAGTAATTGGATTGAGTGGCATTTAGAGTCCATGACCAAGCTAGAAAAGGCATTTAAAGAGCCCTTACAAAAGGCGATAGAAACGCTAAAGCAAAAGAGTTTGGAGGGAGATAAGTAACCGTGGCTGTTTATAAAATATTTTGTGATGAAAGCTGCCATTTAGAACATGATGGCGCTGATATTATGGTGCTGGGTGGGATTCGTTGTACCGACGAAAAGGCAACTTCGATGAATAAACATATCAAGTGGCTGAGACATAAGCATAATTATCAAACAGAATTAAAGTGGACAAAGCTGATAGCAAAGCAAATAGATTTTTATCGCGCGTTGATCAATGTATTGGTAGATGATCCCGATGTTTGGTTTAAGGCTACAGTTATTCAGCATAAAGAACGCCTGTCTCATGACCATTTTAATGAAGGCTCACATAACACTTTTTACTACAAGATGTTCTATTACACGTTGAAAGATTTTTTGCTGCCGGATCATGAATATCGAATTTACCTCGATTACATGGACACTATGGGAGGAGAGAAAACCAAAAAATTATGTCAGGTGCTTAAAACTGAGGGGCGTGAAGGCCTTAAAGTACATTCATATATTATTCAATCGTATGAATCTCAGTTAATCCAGTTGTGTGATCTTATAATTGGTGCGGTGAGCTACAAGAACCGCAGCGATATTACACACAGTAGTGAAGTCAAAGCCCAGATAGTACGTTATCTTGAGCAGAAACTTGGTCATTCTTTAGATTATGGCACGCCTCCTTGGGAGCGAAATTTTAATATCTTTCGCTTTGCTCCGTCTGTGGTAAAGGGGTAATAGTGTGTTTTCAAGTCTTATTGATTTAACTGATTTTTCTTCTGAAGATGAAATCTTCGAGTATCTTTATCTCTTTTTTGAGCGGGATTTTATAAGCCAACGGACTTTATTGGCCGGGTGTATTCATATGGACCCAAATGGACAAGGGATCAGAGATGGCCGTGAAGAAGTGTTCTGGCATATAACAACCAGGGAAAAGAAGAAGAGTGTCAAGCAAGGTAAAAAGATGGTCAAGATAGTAACGCGCCCATTGGATCACGATCGAGCCGGGCGATTAGAGTGGATTCGGCCAATATTGATGAACCACTCCCATGCAAATATAAAGTTGTTTTATCGTAAAGAAACTAAGGGTAAAAAGCCAATACGTCTGTATTTATGGGCTTACAACCACGATTTTGTTGTTATCGTTCAGAAACTGGGCGCTAAGGATGCTTTTCTAGTGACAAGTTTCTACATAACAGAGCCCTACAAGAAAGCGAGCTATAACAAGTGGCACGCTGATTATCTATCACGTGTGATACCGGATCTTGCAGGGTGCGAATGGTTCTAAAATGGAAGGAATGGTCGCCTATTATGGACCGGACGATAGCGGTCACCTCTTTCTACGCAATGGTAGGTGAGCGGACGGGATTATCTATGGAGATAGGTCGTCCCGTCAAGAGTTAGTATAGATCAATTTTGTATAGTGTGAATATCGTAGCTTTTCTTTGGTGTTAGGGTGCAGAGTCACTCGACCTCCCGGAGAGAAAATATACATAAAAACATAGGGTTACACGCTTTTCGGGTCAAAAAGGACGCAAGGCAAGGCTTAGGGGCATAGAAAATGGTCAGCAAAACCAACGAGCAAGCACTTGAATCAGCTATTGAAAAGGCGTTAACAGGGCGCTGCCTCGAAGACGTTAAGGTAGGCAGTGGTGTGAGCGAGAGCCCGGCTGATTATGTGATCGCAAATAATGGGTTCAAATCAGGCTTGCCGACCACTTTCAATGCCCAGTTTGCATTAGACGAGAAGTTCTTTTGGGCGTTTATTGAAAGCTCTCAAAATGAGGTACTGGAAAAGTTTAAGAAAAATAATGCCACAGATTGGGATCGAAAAATATTCGAACGATTTGACCGGATAATAAAAAAACAAGGCCTTCTGCAATTGCTCAAGAAGGGCTTGAGTGTGGATGATGCTCATTTTCATCTTATGTATCCCGCACCTCTGGCGAGTAGTAGTGAAAAGGTAAGAAATAACTTTGAAGCCAATATTTTTAGTTGCACGCGGCAGCTAAGGTATTCCTTGGCAAATCCCCTTCAAGAAATTGATATGGTGTTGTTCATTAACGGTATTCCGCTTATCACACTAGAGCTGAAAAATGCATGGACAGGCCAGACGGCGCGCTATCATGGGCAAAAACAGTATCAGAATGACCGGGATAGTAATCAGCCCTTACTGACTTTTGGGCGATGCTTGGTCCATATGGCCGTAGATACTGACGAAGTATATATGACCACTAAACTTGCAGGTAAAAGCACTTTCTTTTTGCCTTTTAACAAAGGCTTCAATCACGGCCAAGGCAACCCACCTAATCCGACAGGACATAAAACGGCCTATCTGTGGGAGGATGTATTCACCAAAGAAAGCCTTGCAAACATTATTCAGCACTTTGTTCGTTTAGACGGCACCAGTAAGGAGCCGCTTAATAAGCGCACGTTGTTTTTTCCGCGTTACCACCAAATGCATGTGGTTCGTGAGTTGGTTAGCCATGCAGCGCTCAATGGCGTTGGCCAAACCTATTTGATTCAACATTCTGCAGGGTCCGGTAAGTCTAATTCTATTACTTGGGCCGCCTATCAATTAATCGAAACGTATCCCGAGCATGACAAGGTTCCTAGTGGCCGAGGCTTAGATCAGCCATTATTCGATTCCGTTATTGTGGTAACGGACAGACGCCTCCTTGACAAACAACTTCGCGATAATATTAAAGATTTTTCTGAAGTAAAAAACATCGTTGCACCGGCACATAAGTCTTCTGAATTAAAGTCCGCTTTAGAGAATGGAAAAAAGATAATTATTACAACCATTCAAAAATTTCCATTTATCATTGATGGAATTGCCGATTTGAGTGATAAACGTTTTGCGGTAATTATTGATGAAGCCCACAGCTCTCAGTCTGGCTCAGCTCATGACAATATGAACAGAGCAATGGGCAAAGCCGATATTGAAGAGCTTGAGGATGCTCAAGACAAAATATTACAGGCAATGAAGTCTCGTAAAATGCGTGGCAATGCATCTTACCTTGCTTTTACAGCAACACCTAAAAACAGCACCTTGGAAAAATTTGGGCAGCAACAACAAGACGGAACATTTACTCCGTTTCATCTTTACTCAATGAAACAAGCCATTGAGGAAGGTTTTATTCTAGATGTATTGGCCAATTACACTACCTATAAAAGTTTTTATGAAATAGAAAAATCTATTGCGGAAAACCCAGAGTTTGACACTAGAAAAGCACAGAAGAAACTGCGGGCTTATGTTGAGCGAAGCCAGCAAACGATAAACACCAAGGCTGAGATCATACTGGATCATTTTATTCCTCATGTGGTTAATGCCAAAAAACTTAAATCGAAAGCTAAAGGCTTGGTCATTACTCAAGATATTGAGGCAGCAATACGCTACTACCAAGCCATTAGTAAAATATTGGCTGTTCAAGGAAACCCGTTCAAGGTTGCTATTGCTTTTTCAGGCACTAAAGAAGTTGACGGTATCGAATATACCGAAGCTGACATGAATGGATTTTCTGAGTCGGACACAAAAGATAAGTTTGATTCAGATGATTATCGCTTGCTGGTTGTAGCGAATAAATATTTAACGGGTTTTGATCAGCCTAAGCTCTGCGCCATGTATGTCGATAAAAAGCTAGCCAGCGTGCTTTGTGTACAGGCGCTTTCTAGGCTTAACCGTTCAGCTCCGAAATATGGAAAAAAGACAGAGGACTTATTCGTTCTGGATTTTTTCAATAAAGTTGATGACATTAAAACCGCGTTCGACCCCTTTTACACCGCCACTTCGTTATCGCAAGCGACCGACATCAATGTGCTTCATGAACTCAAAGATGCAATGGATGAGTTTGGTGTATACGAATGGTTTGAGGTGGAAGACTTTGTGGCACGTTACTTTAACGACGAAGATGCGCAGATGCTTAGCCCCATTGTTGATGTTGCCGCTGCTCGATTCAATGCAGAGTTAGATCTGGAAAGTGAAGAAAAAATTGACTTTAAAATTAAGGCTAAACAGTTTGTAAAGATATATGGCCAAATGGCCTCAATAATGCCTTACGAAATGCTGGTATGGGAAAAGCTTTTCTGGTTTCTTAAGTTTTTGATTCCGAAACTAAGAGTAGAAGATCCCAATTCAGAATTACTTGACGCTTTATTGGAATCGGTGGATTTAAGCTCCTATGGTCTACAGCGCGTGAAACTGAATCACGCAATAGGTTTAGATAGCGGCGAGACGGAGGTAGAACCTCAAAATCCTAATCCTCGTGGTGCGCATGGTGGTGACAATGACACTGATCCGCTAGACGACATCATTCGTACATTTAATGAGCGTTGGTTTCAGGGATGGAGTGCGACACCTGAAGAGCAAAAGGTCAAATTCGTGAATATTGCGGAGAGTGTAAAGACACACCCAGATTTCGAGTCTAAGTATAGGAACAACCCAGATCCTCACAACAAAGAATTGGCGTTTGAAAAAATGCTCAAGGAAATAATGCTTCAGCGCCGCAAAGATGAACTGGAACTTTACAAATTGTTTGCCGGTGATTCTGCATTCAAGGCCTCCTGGACTCAAAGTATGCAAAGAATGATTGGTGATGGCTTAGGGGGAGAACAGTCATGACGGTTGGCTATTTTCACCCTCAGAGTACAGTTTTTCGTTTAATTACTTTTCGACAACCTGAGATTCATGTTGGATGACCATGAAAAATATAATCACGGATGTTTTGAGAAGAAAGCCTTCTTTAAAAGCCAAAGAGATTGCTAGCGAAATTGAATCTGACCGAAAAACGGTGAATTCGTTTTTACATAAGAACTTAGATGTTTTTCAAAAGAGTGACGATTTTCGTTGGAAGTTAGTTGATTCATCTGTAATGCGGATTGAGTTTAATAGCAATCAGTGGGTTAACTCTGATGGGTTTGAGTCTTCACTGTTACTTTCGGGATCTCCTCTAGATTCAAGCTGTGATGAAGTATTATTCGTCTTACAACAAGATTGTAAAATTCTACTAGATGCTGCAGCGAGATTTTTAGCCCTAAGTAATCAGTTGTGTCATATGGGCAAATTGGTGACAATAGACTTTAGTGACTGTGTGTCTACATTTACTTATTTTGATCGTATTGGCTTTATTGACCAGTTAGATGTTCGCGTGAGGGTTTTTCCTAAACGGCCAGCGGTGTCAAAGGCCGAAATATATAAAGGAAATAGCGATACGGTTGTCGAATTTGCTGCTATTAACCCTGATTTAAATAATAAAACAATAGTGAATCAGCTGACAAATCAGTTTGTTGAGCTATCTGATCGACGATTTGAAGC
>Ga0065722_104474_pt1 | contig 11951 bp, 10 predicted proteins | sample BansetMetagenome_FD_59109 | JGI IMG/M metagenome (GOLD analysis project Ga0065722, IMG submission 59109) | Bankia setacea gill microbial communities from Puget Sound, Washington, USA - Caecum Enriched | ecosystem: Host-associated > Mollusca > Digestive system > Ceca | place: United States... | reverse complement strand
CGCGCAAAGCATTTTCTGCACCCTGAAAGCAAAAAAGCGACACGCCTTTCGGTGTGTCGCTTTTACGTAAAACTAAATGCGGTTAGCGATTAGTTTTTACTTTTCATTTCCGCTTTGATCAAGTCACCAATAGTGGCTGGAGCAGCAGATTCAGCTGCTTTTGCACTGTGCTCTTTAATCGCTGCTTTTTCATCGTCGTTATCTTTCGCTTTTATGCTCAAGATAATGGCGCGGTTTTTACGATCAACATTGGTAATTTTCGCTTCTACTTCTTCGCCTTCTTTCAGCACGTTGCGAGCATCTTCAACTTTGTCGCGGCTAATTTCGGAGGCTTTCAAAGTACCTTCAATGTCGTCTGCCAAGGTGATAACGGCTTCTTTCGCATCTACAGATTTCACAACGCCAGTCACGATGGTGCCTTTGTCGTTAGTGCCCACGTAGATAGTGAAAGGATCTTCATCTAGCTGCTTGATGCCTAATGAAATACGCTCACGCTCAGGATCGATAGCCAATACAACTGTTTCTAGCTCGTCACCTTTTTTGTACTTACGTACGGCTTCTTCGCCAGCTTCGTTCCAGCTAATATCGGACAAGTGAACCAAGCCGTCTATACCGCCGTCCAGGCCAATAAAGATACCGAAATCGGTGATAGATTTGATTTTGCCAGAGATCTTGTCGCCTTTAGCGAATTGATTACTGAAGGCATCCCATGGGTTTTCTTGACACTGTTTGATACCCAAGGAGATACGACGACGCTCTTCGTCGATATCCAAAATCATCACTTCCACTTCGTCGCCTAGGTTAACAACTTTGCTTGGGTGGATGTTTTTGTTGGTCCAATCCATTTCGGATACGTGAACCAAACCTTCAACACCTTCTTCGATTTCGGCGAAACAGCCGTAGTCGGTAAGGTTGGTGATGGTGGCTTTAACTTTCGCGCCTTCTGGGTAACGATTAGTGATAGCGGCCCATGGATCTTCACCCAATTGCTTAAGACCAAGTGATACACGGTTGCGCTCGCGATCAAATTTAAGCACTTTAACGTCGATTTCGTCGCCTACAGCAACGATTTCACTTGGGTGCTTAATGCGCTTCCACGCCATATCGGTAATGTGTAGCAAGCCATCTACGCCGCCCAAGTCAACGAAGGCACCGTAATCGGTAAGGTTCTTAACGATACCTTTAACCGCTTGGCCTTCTTGCAAGGTAGCCAGCAACTCATCACGCTCTTCGGTGTTGGCTTGCTCCATAACGGCACGACGAGAAACAACAACGTTGTTACGCTTCTGGTCTAGCTTAATAACTTTAAACTCTAACTCTTTGCCTTCTAGGTGAGTTGTCTCGCGCACAGGGCGAACATCTACCAATGAACCAGGCAAGAAGGCACGAATACCAGCAACGTCTACAGTGAAACCACCTTTAACCTTGCCGTTAATCACACCTGTAATAACTTCTTCAGATTCGTGAGCCGCTTCAAGCACTTTCCAGCTTTCTGCGCGCTTAGCCTTTTCACGAGACAGGCGGGTTTCACCGAAACCATCTTCTACGGTCTCTAGGGCTACCTGAACTTCGTCACCTATGCTTAGGTCGAGTTCGCCTTTTTCGTTTAGGAATTGTACTGCGGGAATAACGCCTTCAGATTTGAGACCAGCGTGTACTGTGACCCAATCTTGATCGATGTCGATAACAACACCGGTTACGATGGTGCCTGGCACCATATCAACTGTCTGTAAGCTCTCTTCAAAGAGTTCTGCAAAGCTTTCGCTCATTGCGCGCTACCTATATATAGAAACCGTATTCGCCAGTATACGGGTCAATTAATTGTCGCTAGAAACACTCCACATCTGGCTAAAAAGAGGTTGTCCAACGGTTTTTCAGAGGTGCGCGAGGGTAGCAGAGATATACCGTAATCACAAGGGGTTTTGTTTGCTTTTAGGGTGTGCTTGCGTCACGGCCATTTACATGAATGGAGATAGGCTCGCACAAACAATATAAGCGCTAAATAGGTTAACGCGCCGTTATCGTCGACCAGCGTTTACAGCTAGGGCACAACCAGTGCAACTGCTCGCCCGAGAACCCACAACCGGCGCATTCGTATTCACAATTTGCGTGGGTTAATTTTTCGAGCACCCCCTTTATGGTGCCGTAGTTAAAACCTATCCATTGAGAGGTGTTTTCTGAGACTAATTTCAGTAGCTCGCCGGCGGCATCCATCTGTGGGAATGCCTGCAGTTCTTGCAATAAAAAATCGACGACAACATCTTCACCTTGCTCTTGCGCGATAGATTTAGCTAAGTAGCTCAGCACGAGTAAACTATGGCTATCGGTATATATTTCTTGGTAAAAGGCGGTCATTTCTTTGGGGCTATTGAGCGCCTGAAAACACGTATAAATAAGCGGTAATGCTTCGGAAATAAATTCGGGGTTATGGTGCGGCAATTTACGCAACACCGTTAACGCAACGGCAGCCCCGCCTTCGGCTAGCTCTATTTTAGACTGGAGCAATGCCGCTCTGGCGCAGGCCTTGTCGTAACGCAGGGCATTGCGCACGAAGCGCCGAGCCTCTCCTGCCGCTTGCCCCGCCAACGCCTCTTCTGCCAGTTCACAGCTGTATTGCGCTTGCCTGTGACGCCATTCATCGGCCGTTGATGAGAACTTGGCGGCCGTGAGGCGGTCTGCCACATCAATTGCCGCCAACCACTCTTTCGTATCTTGATACACTTCTAGCAAATACGATAACGCTTGCTCTCTAAAGGCATTATCAAGACCTTTAACTTCTGCTAATTCTTTAAAAAGCGATTCGGCACGATCAAGCAAGCCCGACTTCATATAATCCACACCCAGTTCAAGCTGCGCCAAATGACGTTGCGCTTTACTTAAATTGGGCTGCGATAACACATTCTGATGGACGCGAATGGCGCGGGCGGCTTCGCCGCGCTTTCGGAGTAAATTGCCCAGCGCTAAATGCGTTTCTAGCGTTTCGCTGTTAACGTCTAGCGCTGCGATAAAGGTGTCGATGGCTGCATCGGGCTCATCTTTCAATAAATGATTTAAGCCTTGGTAATAGGAGTTACCGGGCGCAGCTCCGGCGTTTTGGCGTTCGCCAGCTCGCTGATAGCGGCCAAGCACGTAACCCACCGCTACCGCCACTAACAACAATGCAAAAACAAGGTAATCGACCATAGCTCGCTTAGGTCTCCTGAACTTGCGCCGTGCGCAGCTTGCCTACCTCTTTTTGAACCTTACCCAATTCCCGCTTACGCGAATAAAGTTTTCCCTGCGCTAACACCCAAGTGCCAAACCACCCCAAACCAACACCTACAGCAAACGTTAAGCACAAGTAGAAACCAATGGTCATTTCAGGCAGTTGAAAACCGAGGATATTAAGCGTGGTGTAATCGGCATTATAGAAGCCAACCCAAGCGCCTATAACGAGCACAGCAACCAGCCAAAGGATAATGAAAACGCCCCGCAGCCACCCTATTAGTTTTTGAAACATGCTCTTCTCCTATATAAGCGGCTCGCCAAACAATTAAGCGCCCAACGCTCGCTGGCTCACTTCATTCATTATGAGATTGAATACTGCGTTAATCGACAGGCTAGTACTGTCGAGCACTATCGCATCACTGGCGGGCTTAAGCGGTGAACTGGCTCTATTAGTATCTCGGTCGTCTCGCGCCTCAATATCTGCAAGAATTTTAGCGGGATCGATACCGGCCGCACCTGATAACGCCAACTGCTTAACTCGGCGATTAGCGCGCTCTTGCGCACTGGCGGTTAAGAATATTTTTAGGGGCGCCTCTGGAAAAACAACTGTACCCATGTCTCTACCGTCCGCCACTAGACCTGGCGCCTGCCGAAAATCACGCTGACGGGTAAGCAGTGCTTCGCGCACCTGCGGGTAAGCCGCTACTGTTGACGCGAGCATGCCTATCTCTTCTTGACGAATTGCGTCGGTAACCTCTTTTGAGCCGAGCATGACACAAATAGACTCTTCAGCGAGCCTGAATTCTATCGCCAAGTTCTGGGCTAGCGCTGCGACAGCCTGCTCATTTTCTAAATTGGTATTCGACTGCACGGCCGCTAAAGCCGTTAGGCGGTAGAGTGCACCGCTATCCAGCAATGAATAGCCCGTTGCCTGCGCCACAAGACGACATAGCGTACCTTTGCCAGAGCCACTAGGGCCATCAATTGTTATTACAGGACTATCGTTTTGCATACGCTCTATTCAACTTTTCTTTAATCGTTAATAAGCCCAGTTTATCGAGGCTTTGTACAAGTCGCGCTCCGCAAATATTGCCTACACAACACCTTTCACTCAGAGCGCTGGCCAGTTACGCTTCGCGGGCCTTATGTTATCGCTACTTATTTTCTGGGGTAGTTTACTCAGCACGAATACTGGATGCGATAGCAGCACACGCCGCTGCGGGGTCGGCGGCTTGCGTAATAGGCCGGCCCACCACAATATAATCACTGCCATTTTGTATGGCTTGCTCTGGCGTTACCACTCTTCGTTGATCGCCTTGCGCCGCCGAAACGGGGCGTATACCTGGGGTAACCGTAAGAAAGGCATTGCCTAGCGCTTGCTTCATTTGAGCCGTTTCCATTGCCGAACACACCACGCCATCCATACCCGACTGTTGCGCTAAGCGGGCTAGACGGGTCACTACCTGCTCTGGCGTCTCTTGAATACCAATACCTGCAAGGTCTGAGGCATCCATGCTGGTCAGTACGGTAACGGCAATAAGTTGTGGGCGCTGCTGAAAAGATGCTAACGCATTGCGCGCCGCTACCATCATTCGCTCGCCCCCTAGCGCATGGACATTCACCATCCAAACGCCTAAGTTAGCCGCGGAATTTATAGCCCCAGCAACGGTATTGGGTATGTCATGAAATTTTAGATCGAGAAACACCTCAAACCCTAATGCCTGTACAGCATTGACAATTGAAGGGCCTGCCGCTGTAAACAACTCTTTGCCAATTTTTAGCCGACAGTCTTTGGGGTTAAGCTGCTGTACGGTTTTTAGGCATTGTTCTGCGTTATCGTAATCTAACGCAACCAGTAAACGAGGGCCTAGGTCGATCATAATATCTCTCCATTCAAATACGGTGGGTATTCTACAACGGACCGCAACATTATGCCCTTTGGATATAGCGCTAAAACAAGAAAAGGGAAAGCCACCTGAGCGGTAACTTTCCCTTTTTACACAATACCTAGAATACAAGCAGAACGTTAGAGCAGAATTTTAGCCCGATTCTTTTCCAAAATACCTTCGCCAATTCCTTTGATTACGAGTAGTTCATCTAGCGATTTAAACTTACCCTTCTGCTTGCGATACACCACGATGGCCTCAGCCTTTTTCAGGCCCACACCGGTTAGCACGCTAGCGATTGTTTCTGCATCTGCTTTATTGATGTTCACCTTGCTCGCCACCTGCTCGGCATTAGGTTTTACCGCTTGATCTTTAGCTTTAGGCGCAGCCACTCCTTGCGGTGATGCAACGAGCAAACAAAAAACCGAAAGCACCAACATTGACGTATAGAAATCTCGCGAAAACATTCGCTGTACAAACTCAAAATTTGTTCCCTTTAACATAACTCGCTCCTTGTTGATTATTATTGGTGTGAAGCCATTAGCTTCGGGAGTTACTTTACGAAAAAAAATTTGAATTTAAAGCAGGCCGTTTTATAAACGTTACGTGAGAAATGAACGTTTATAAACGTGAGAAAAAAGAATAAGCATCGACGAAAAGCACTACTACCCATTATTACAACGTAACAATGGCTCTAGTGACCTTTAATTAACGTTAGAATTTAAGCGGTAAAGGTAAGGGAAAGCGATTTTACTGACGGGGATTTTTTCGAACCTTCCACCAACGGCAGAAGGTTCGACGGTATTAAGCGTGAGCCAAACCAAACAATAAAGTGAAAAAAATCACAATTTGGATAGATCTTTCGCATCCCAGTGAGGGAAATGTTTGCGCACCAATGAATTCAGTTCAACTTCAAACTCAGAAAACTGAGAGTCGCTTGCCTGCTTAGACTCAAGCGCATCGATCACCATGCCCGCCCCAACTGTGATATTTGTCATACGATCGATAATAATGAACGCACCCGTTGCCCTATTCTGCGGGTAAGAATCGACAACAACTTTTTGCTCCAGCTGCACATCGACAACGGCAATATCGTTAAGCGCCATATCATCTGCTTCAGACTTTTCGAAGGTATTAACATCGATACGGTATTCAACTTCGGAGACAAAACCTGGTGTTACTTTACTCGCAAATTTAAAGAAGTATTGTTTGTTTGTTTTTAACGTGGCCTCGGCCATCCAAACAATATGTGCCTGCAAGCGATCAGAGAAGTGTGGGTTTGCATCCGCGTGCACTATCATGTCCCCGCGGCTAACATCAATTTCATCTTCTAGCGTAAGCGTAACGGACTGGTCAATAAAGGCCGACTCCAGCTCACCATCGTAAGTTTCAATAGATTTTATTTTACTAATTTTCTGAGAAGGATAAACCTTAACTTCATCCCCTTTTTTGACGATACCCGATGCGACAGTGCCACAAAACCCGCGGAAATTAAGATGCGGACGGTTAACGTACTGTACCGGATAACGAAAATCGGTAATATTTTTATCTTCTGAGACTTTTACTGTCTCTAAAATTTCCATTAGCGATTGCCCTGTATACCAAGGCGTATGGGTACTTTTATTAACCACGTTGTCGCCTTCGAGGGCAGACATGGGTACAAAATACAATTCTGCATCGTTCAACGACTTAGACAACTGAAGATACTCGGCCTTAATTTCTTCAAAACGCTTTTCGTCGAACTCGACCAAATCCATTTTATTAATCGCGACAACAACGTGTTTCAAGCCCAATAGCGATGCAATATACGAATGGCGACGTGTTTGTGTTTGCACGCCGTAGCGGGCATCAATCAAAATTATCGCGAGATCACAGGTGGAGGCTCCTGTGGCCATATTACGCGTGTACTGCTCGTGCCCTGGAGTATCGGCAATAATAAATTTGCGCTTCGCTGTAGAAAAATATCGATAAGCCACATCGATGGTAATACCTTGCTCACGCTCAGCCTGCAAACCATCGACGAGCAAAGCCAAATCTAGCTTTTCGCCCGTTGTACCATGCTTTGTTGAATCTGAAGCAACTGCGGCTAACTGATCTTCATAGATCATTTTGGAGTCGTGCAGCAAGCGACCAATTAATGTGGACTTACCGTCGTCAACGCTTCCGCAAGTGAGAAAACGTAACAGCTCTTTTTGTTCGTGCTGCGCTAGGTATGCGTCGATATCGGTTTCAATAAGTTCTGATTGATGGGACATTGAAATGCCTACTCCAAATTCACTGTATATTTTTACGTATGCTCATTAAACCTTCACAGGCATGGCAAGGTACAACAAACACTGCCCCATGGTGCTGAGGCGGCCAAAAAAAGGGATTAGAAATACCCTTCCTGCTTTTTCTTTTCCATTGAGCCTGAAGAGTCGTGATCAATCACGCGACCTTGGCGCTCAGAGGTTTTTGTGAGCAGCATTTCCTGAATAATTTCGGGCAATGTTGTTGCGGTAGATTCAACCGCGCCGGTTAGGGGGTAACACCCAAGCGTGCGGAAACGTACCATTTTTTCTTCAATTTTGTCGTCTTTGCCAATGGGCATACGATCGTCATCGACCATAATTAGTACGCCGTCTTTTTCTACCACTGGGCGCTTCGCCGCAAAATATAACGGCACAATAGGAATGCTTTCTAAATGAATATATTGCCAAATATCGAGTTCAGTCCAATTGGAAAGCGGGAACACGCGAATACTTTCGCCTTTATCCACTTTACCGTTATATAAACTCCATAATTCAGGGCGCTGATTTTTAGGGTCCCAGCGATGGTTTTTATCGCGGAAGGAATACACGCGCTCTTTCGCTCGAGACTTTTCTTCATCTCGCCTGGCGCCACCAAATGCAGCATCAAAGCCATGCTTATCTAGAGCCTGTTTTAAGCTTTGAGTTTTCATGATATCGGTATGTTTTGCACTACCATGAACAAACGGACTAATGCCCATATCAACACCTTCTTGATTGATATGTACAATTAAATCCCAACCTAAATCTTTAAGTCGCTGCTCACGAAAGGCTATCATTTCTTTAAATTTCCATGTGGTATCCACATGCATTAAAGGAAACGGCGGCTTACCCGGCGCAAAGGCTTTCATGGCCAAATGCATCATTACTGCAGAGTCTTTACCCACAGAATACAGCATTACAGGGTTATCAAATTCTGCCGCTACTTCGCGGATAATATGAATACTCTCAGCTTCCAGCTGCTTGAGATGTGTCATGGTAGTATCGTTAATCATGAAATGTGTCTCGGGACAGTTCTTAATAGGCATTGACTGACGTTTAACCAGCCAATGCAAATTATAATGATTTAGCGCGTAAAATTAAGCACAATTTACTTCTAAGCTTATGCCGACTTCTCGCGCCAGATCGACAAAGTTAGGGAATGAGGTTGTCACATTTGCACAGTTGTTCACCTGTATCGCGCCTGATGCGCGCAGAGCAGCGATGGTAAACGACATTGCAATACGGTGATCGTGACAGCTTTCTACAGTACCGCCGGTTAACTGGCCACCCACAACAATGATACCGTCGGGCGTTGACTCACATTCGATACCAAGCGCAGTTAAGCCATCTGCCATTGCCTGGATACGATCCGTTTCTTTTACGCGCAGCTCTTCGGCTCCGGTCAGTACAGTTTTACCTTCTGCGCAGGCTGCGGCAATAAGTAGCGCAGGAAACTCATCAATCGCTAGGGGTACTTGATCTTCTGGGATTTGAATGCCTTTTAACGGGGCGTATTGCACGCGAATATCCGCTACCGGTTCTCCGCCTACTTCACGTTCGTTTTCGAGCGATAAATTTGCCCCCATTAAACGTAAAATATTAACCACACCAATACGCGTTGGGTTGATACCAACATGAGTAAGCGTTATATCTGAACCAGGGCAAATAGCGGCCGCCACCATAAAGAACGTTGCGGAGGAGATGTCGGCAGGAATATCGATGTCGGTACCGGTTAACTTGCCACCAGATTTTACCGATACAACATTTCCTTCGCGCTGCACATTGTACCCAAAGCCTCTGAGCATACGCTCTGTATGGTCGCGCGTTGGCGCAGGTTCTGTAACGGTTGTTTCACCTTCGGCGTATAAGCCGGCTAACAACAAACACGATTTTACCTGTGCGCTGGCCATTGGCATTTCGTAGTTAATACCTTTTAATGCAGAACCACCGTTAATAACCATGGGTGGACGACCATTTTCTTCGGTATCGATTGTTACGCCCATATCACGCAACGGATTAGCAACGCGATTCATTGGGCGCTTACTTAACGAGACATCACCCGTTAGTTCACTCTGAAATGATTGCCCTGCTAATATTCCGGACAACAATCTCATTGATGTACCAGAATTACCCACGTATAACGCGCCCGAAGGCTTTTGCAGACCCTTTAAGCCAACGCCATGCACAGTAACGGTACCTTGTTCTGGCCCTTCGATAACAACACCCATGTCACGAAACGCTTGCAAGGTGGCGAGGGCATCTTCACCCTCCAAAAAACCTTCGATATGCGTTGTACCTTCTGCTAACGAGCCCAGCATAATGGAGCGATGAGAAATTGATTTATCGCCAGGAACGCGAATACGGCCTTTTATTTGGCCACCAGGAGCTACGGTGTAAACAACGAGTTTTTCTTCTGTATTTTGCATAGGGCTACTATAGGCTTTGTGTTCTAACATTTTAGTGAATCGATCGCGGGCAAATTTAGCGCGGGTGAAAACACCGGTGATTTCGGTAGCGTCTTCTTTATCGATTAACGCTCTTAAACGCGAAAGGTTTGAAGAGAATAAATCGATAGCATCTAAAACGCTTCGTTTATTGGCGAGCATTATGTCTCGCCACATAATGGCATCGCTGCTGGCAATTCGAGTAAAGTCGCGAAACCCACCCGCTGCGTAGCGAAAAATATTTTCATTATGGCTGTCATGAGCCAAGGTATCGACAAGCGAATAAGCAATAACATGCGGTAAATGGCTAGTGGAAGCTAAAACCACATCGTGATCGTCTACTTCCATTTCCAATACTTCTGCACCAACGGCTTGCCACATTGCCCGCACGGCCGTAACCGCCTCGGCGTTGTTTTCTGGCATAGGCGTTACAATAACCCGATGCTTAACATACAAATCGGGGTTTGATGCTTCTACGCCACTTTGCTCCGACCCTGCTATTGGGTGACCCAACACAAAGTTAGCCGGAAAATGGCCGTAAATTTCGCGTACATCATCACGTACACTACCTTTTACGCTTGCGCCGTCGGTAATAATAACGTCACTCGGGATACAGGCTTTTAATTGTTCAACAATAGCGCGAACAGTTAACGTGGGCACCGAAATAAAGACGATATCGCCCTTACCTAATTCGCTCGCAACCTCTGAAATATGGGTAACGGCCTGATCAACCACACCCATCTTTAAGGCTTGCTGACACGTTTCTTCTCGTCGTGCAACGCCAATAATTTTTTGGCACGCACCGGCTTTTTGTAGGCCTGCCGCTAAGCTGCCGCCTATTAACCCTAAGCCAACAATAACAACCTTATTTAGTCCGGTCATAATCACCAAGCGATCCGCCACTCGTTTACACCGCCAGCTAATAGTCGCTGGCTAGCGAGAATAAACGACGTGAAGTAAATGGTTATAAAACGCCCTTTGGATAAGAGCCAAGAATTTTTAAATCGGATACGTTTTTTTCCACATCCTTTAGCGCTGCTTGTACAACGCTATCGGTAACATGCCCTGCAAAATCAATAAAAAACACGTAATTCCATGTACCGGTTGACGACGGACGCGTTTCGACTCGCGTTAGATCTATACCGTGCCGATGAAACGGTTCCAGCAAGCCGTGTAGTGCACCCGGCTCGTTGCGGGTAGACACCACCAATGAGGTTTTATCATCATTACTGGGGCCAACGTCTTCGGAGCCAATAATTAAAAACCGCGTTGAGTTATCGGGCTGATCTTCAATATTTTGTGCGTAGCTGGTTAAATCGTACAAGTCGGCAGCTATTTCACCTGCGATAGCCGCTGCATTCCATTCACCCTTCAAACGACGGGCTGCTTCTGAATTACTGTTAACAGCTATTCGCTCTGCATTGGGGAAATGGCCATCCAGCCATTTACGGCATTGGGACAACGACTGAGCATGAGAATACACACGCGTAATATTGCTAACGTGAGTAACGTCTGACACTAAAAAGTGATGATGAATGCGAAGCACCACTTCACCACAAATTTTTACGCTACTCGCAAGAAAATTATCTAAGGTATGGGTTACAACCCCTTCAGTGGAATTTTCGACGGGAACAACACCGTAATGAGCCGCTCCCGATGCCACCTCGCGAAACACTTCATCAATAGCCGACATGGAAACCGTATGGGCCGACTGACCAAAATGTTTTAGCGCGGCTTGCTGGGTATAGGTACCCTCTGGCCCAAGATATGCAACTTTTATAGGATTTTCGAGCGCCAAACACGCCGACATAATTTCACGGAAGAGCCGCGCATATTCTTCGTCGTGTAACGGCCCTTGATTACGCTCCATTGCTTTGCGCAACACTTGCGCCTCACGCTCAGGGCGATAGAAGTTCGGAGCTTCATCGCCTGAATACCGCTGCTTTATCTCGGCAACATCTTGAGCGCATTGCGCGCGCGAACTGATCAGCTCACCAATTTGCGTATCGATACCGTCAATTTTATCGCGCAGTGCCGCAAGCTCTTTTTGCTCTTGGGTATTGGGCCCACTGTTTTCGTTGTCAGTCACTCGTCATCATTCCCTGAAAGTTATTCTTCGTCGGTGTCGGCGTCTGAATCGGCTG
>Ga0065722_100396_pt1 | contig 11985 bp, 6 predicted proteins | sample BansetMetagenome_FD_59109 | JGI IMG/M metagenome (GOLD analysis project Ga0065722, IMG submission 59109) | Bankia setacea gill microbial communities from Puget Sound, Washington, USA - Caecum Enriched | ecosystem: Host-associated > Mollusca > Digestive system > Ceca | place: United States... | reverse complement strand
TGGTTCCACTGGATATTCGTCAAGATGGCGATCGCCATGTGCAACTTCTAGACGAACTGACCCGCTACTTGGAACTCGGCAGCTATCGCGAGTGGGACGAAGACAAGCGCCAGGCATTCCTTCTCGAACAACTTGAGAGTAAGCGCCCACTATTACCCCAAACCTGGCCCGTCAGTGAAGAATCTGCGGAAGTTATCGCCACCTGCCGAGTCATTGCCCGCAAACCGCGCGAAACCCTGGCCCACTATGTTATTTCCATGGCCAAGCAACCTTCCGATGTACTGGCAGTCGCGTTAATCCTGAAAGAATGCGGCGTTGGCTGGAACATGCCGATTGACCCACTGTTCGAAACCCTAGATGACCTCGACCGCGCGTCTCGAGTCATGAACAGCCTCTGGCAAATGCCTTGGTACCAGGACTATATCAGCGGCGAACAAACCGTCATGATCGGCTATTCCGACTCAGCCAAAGATGCGGGTAAATTTGCTGCTACCTGGGCGCAGTTTAAAGCCCAAGAAAAACTCGTCAGCCTCGCCGACCAATATGACGTTCAGCTAAACCTGTTTCATGGCCGTGGCGGCACCGTTGGTCGCGGTGGCGGCCCTGTAGAAAAAGCCATGGCATCACAACCCCCAGGCTCGGTTAAAGGTCGTATACGAGTCACCGAGCAGGGCGAGATGATCCGCTATAAATTTGGCATGCCACGTGTTGCCTTCACCAGCCTCAGTAACTACGTGCGCGCAACACTCAAAGCCACGGTTACCCCGGCAGCTTCACCCACAAAAGAGATGCGTGAACTGATGGAAGGCATGGCCAATGCAGGCCTGCAAGCTTATCGGGGTGTTGTACGCGGCCACGACATGTTTGTGCCCTATTTCCGCAGCCTCACACCCGAGCAGGAACTTAACAAGCTCGCTCTGGGCTCACGCCCGGCCAAGCGCAAAGCCAGTGGCGGTGTAGAAAGCCTGCGCGCAATTCCCTGGGTATTTGCCTGGACACAAGTTCGGCTGAACCTGCCAGGCTGGCTAGGCACACGCCAGGCACTGGAGTACGCACAGAAAAACTCACCGGAATTACTGAACGACATGCACAGTAATTGGCCGTTTTTCTCCAGTTTTATCGACCTACTGGAAATGGTACTGGGAAAAGCCGATACCTCTATTTGCGCCCACTATGAGGAACAATTAGTCGACCCTTCATTGCGCAGCCTAGGCAAACAACTACGCGAAGATCTCGAGGCTACGGCCGACCAGATAAACGCGCTAAAACAGCAGCCTGAGTTACTTGAAACTACGCCGCTGTTGCAGCAGTCTATCGACATTCGCAAGCCCTACCTCGACCCTTTGAACTACCTGCAAGCGGAGCTGCTTAAGCGTGAACGTAAAGCCGGGGAAATTAGCCCTGATTTGGAGCGCGCATTAAAAAGTCACTATGACAGGTATTGCTGCGGGTATGCGTAACACAGGCTAAGTACGCATTTCGGCTAGCCAAGCGGGCTTGCTTCGCCCTACAATGGCCCGCTTGCTGCCCGCGCAGCGAACCTACGCAGCCCCGTGCCACAAAGATTACCGGCACGAGCATAAAAAGAGAAAAAACCAGGACCCAACCGATAGACCGAATCCATTCGGCCTATCGGCTGCAGTATAAAGCTTGAATGTTTGACCATATTCCAACAGAACGCCCCTCTACGCCGCTGCTCGATACGATAAATTCGCCGGCAGACTTACGCTTGCTGGAAGAAAAGCAGTTGGAAGACGTGGCTGAGCAACTGCGCGCCTACCTGCTCTACACCGTGGGCCANACAGGCGGCCACTTTGGCGCAGGCCTTGGGGTTGTCGAGCTTACCATTGCCCTGCACTACGTCATGAAGACCCCGGAAGACCGACTAGTCTGGGATGTAGGCCACCAAACTTATCCACATAAAATTCTCACCGGTCGCCGTGAGCAGATGCACAGTATTCGTCAGCTAGACGGCCTTTCGGGCTTCCCAAAGCGAAGCGAAAGCGACTACGACACCTTCGGCGTTGGCCATTCCAGTACCTCNATCAGTGCCGCACTGGGGATGGCNCTGTCGAGCGAGCTCACCGATGCTCAGCGTAAATGCGTTGCGGTAATCGGCGATGGCGCGATGACCGCAGGTATGGCTTTTGAGGCCCTCAACCATGCCTCCCATGCCGCCTCAGACATGCTGGTCATTCTCAATGACAACAACATGTCAATTTCAAAAAATGTTGGTGGGTTAGCCAATTATTTTTCCAAAATCTGGGCGAGTAAAACCTATACCGCGCTCCGCGAAGGGAGTAAGCGCGTACTTACAAAAATCCCGCAGGCTTGGGAGNTAGCGCGTAGAACCGAAGAACATATGAAGGGCATGGTCTCTCCCGGCACGCTGTTTGAAGAACTGGGCTTTTATTATGTCGGCCCTATTGACGGCCATGATGTCCACCGCCTCGTGCACGACATCCGCAACATGCTGGAAATAAAAGGTCCTAAGCTGCTGCACATCATTACCCGCAAAGGTAAAGGTTACGCACCCGCCGAAAACGATCCCGTAGGCTATCATGCGCTCAACAAAATCGAGCCCAAAAAAGCCGATACCGTTGTTACCGCGACAAAACCCTTAACCCACAAAAAGACGAAGTATCAGGATGTATTTGGCCAATGGCTGTGCGATACGGCGGCCGAAGACCCTACCCTGATAGGCATTACTCCTGCTATGTGCGAAGGCTCCGGCATGGTTGAGTTTGCCCGCCGCTTCCCCGACCAATTTCACGATGTTGCTATTGCCGAACAGCATGCAGTAACACTCGCTGCCGGGTTAGCCTGTGAAAACCTAAAGCCGGTTGTAGCCATCTACTCCTCTTTTCTGCAGCGTGCCTACGATCAGCTGGTTCACGATGTTGCGCTGCAAAACCTCGATGTACTCTTCGCTATCGACCGCGCAGGGTTGGTGGGCGAGGACGGCCCAACGCATGCGGGCAGTTACGACATTTCTTTCCTGCGCTGCATTCCCAATCTCATACTGGCGGCTCCCAGCAACGAAAATGAATGTCGCCAACTGCTCAGCTCGGCTTATCACCACAATGGCCCCGCAGCGGTTCGCTACCCCCGAGGAACGGGGCCTGGCACTACCATTCAAACCGAAAACCAGCAGCTACCTGTAGGTAAAGGCCACACAGTGCGTGAAGGTAAACGCCTGTGCATTCTCAATTTCGGCGTTCTCCTACCGCAGGCACTCGAAGTAGCCGAAAAATATAACTTCAGCGTTTGCGATATGCGCTGGGTTAAACCGCTAGATCAAAACTTATTGTTCGAGCAGGCAGCAAACCATGAATACCTGGTTACTCTAGAAGAAAATGCGGTTGCCGGTGGCGCGGGTAGCGCTGTAATGGAACTGTTGGCGACTGCGGGCGTCACCTGCCCGGTATTGCCTCTAGGCTTGCCAGATTACTATTACGAACACGGTACACACAGCCAGTTACTCGCCCATGCAGGTCTAGACACCATGGGGATCGATACCTCTATCGGCGGCTGGTTAAATCAGGTTCAACCAAACGACCCTCTCATTAAAGGGCTTTAAAGCCCTTCACTCCCAAATACTTTCAGCCAAATTCGCGACAGTCCAACCTTCTCGTACCCGCCACCATAACGGCGTTAAAACTTAGCAAATTCCATCTAAAGTGGTAGAAACCAAAGGGGCGGTTATACTGTACCAAGGGGATTCCTGAATACTATTTGCCTTTTTCAATTCTGCTGAGCTTGTTCAGTCATCACCCACAACTAGACCTCCTTCGAGTTAGCGTTTGTCTACCCGTTGGCGGGCATACAAGAACAATCTCCATTAGTGAATCCTAGCGGCATTCAATGTTGAATAGGTAAGCAGGGGTATGAAGAACAAGGTAAGTTCATCCATAGTAGCTATGGCGCAGCTCGCATACCTGTTTGGCACCACTATGATGCTAATATTTGCCGCTGCCAGCTATTCCAGTGCTGCGAGCCCCAGCTATAGCGAATCGGATCTTCGCGCTGCGATTGTCCTTAAAATAATACATCTGGTGAGCTGGCCGCAAGAGCCCCACACACAGCTAAACTTCTGCGCTAATGGCAATAGCGACACAACCTCTAAACTGCGTAAGCTAATCGATTCGCAGCCTAGCACCGCCATGCGCTTTCTTACTTCCAGTGGCTCTACGGCAGATAACACCTGCCATATTCAAATTTTAGGCTCCGGGCAGCTCACCCAAGCAACAGCCTCTCAGGAACCACTGCTAGTGATTTGCGACGGTTGCGCGAGCAATACCATTAACGCTGCCATTGAACTCGTTAAAATTCGTGATCGAATCAGTTTTAACCTTAACCTGGCAGAAGCGAAACGTAAAAATATTCGCTTTAAAGTATCGCTAATGGAGCACGCCAACGCGGTAAAGGGGCGCCATGAATAAAGCGCACCTATCAGAGACGAGCCGGCAAACCATCAAACGCAGGCTCATGCGCAGTATTGGCTATACCCTCATCGTGGCCATCGTACTGGTAGCCGCTATCCTTTCCTGGGTGGGCAATAAAAACGCACGCAAAAACCTTGTTGACGACCTCAGTGTCATTGGCCAAATTATTGCCAATCGCTCCTCTACCGCTATGTATTTCGCCGAATATTCCGATAAAGACGTGATCGACGAAAACCTGCAATCCGCTAGCTTTCATAATGCCATTAACCTCATCTGCGTGTTCGACGGTAAAGGTAGCCTCTATCATCACTACACCAACCGCCCCAGCGCCAACCGCTGTGACAAAATATTAGAACCCATTGAACGTCTCAACGTTTTAATTGAAGGGCGAGTTATTCGCGTACAGGTCCCCATCCTCTATAACGATGAGTATTACGGGATCGTCGAAATATACTCAACCAACAAGGATGCCAACCAGACCTTCCTGCGCTTCGTCTTAACACTGGCATCAACGCTCGCCATTGCGCTTTTTGTAGCCTATTTTGTTGGTGGTCGATTGGTTACGTCCAGTCTTGGCCCTCTCACTCAGCTCTACAGTACCTCTCGTGAAATCGCCACCAGCCCCTACGCAAACATTCGAGCGGTAAAACAAAGTAACGATGAAATTGGTGATTTGGTCGAAGTTTTTAACCAAATACCTCGATAACCTAGAGAGCGACAACGCGGCACTCACCGCATCAGAATCCCGCTTCCGCGTGCTCGCCGAACATGCGCCCATCGGTATTTTTCTAAAAAACCGAGGATTAGAACTGGAATACACCAACGAGCGCTGGCGTGAAATAAGCGGGTTAAGTAAAAGCCAGGCCGATGCCTTTATCAACAATATTGACCCGAAAGACTGCAGCCTGTACGAGAGTGTTCAGGAGCGCGCACGCAGCCAGCATACACCTCAGGTCATCGAATACAGTTACACCACCCCCCTNGGCACCCGTCGAATATTAATGGAACACTTGGCACCGCTGTCCGACAATCATGGCTTCCAGGGTTTTGTCGGCTCACTATTAGATGTAACAGAGCTAAAGACCGCACAAATGGAGCTTGAAAAGCTCGCCTTTTACGACCCTCTAACCGANCTGCCAAACCGGCGTTTTTTCCGTGGTCACCTTGAACTCACCATTGCCTCGGCGAAAAAATACGACCGCAAATTGGCCGTGATAATGACCGACCTAGACGATTTCAAAAAAATCAACGACAGCTTTGGCCACGATGCTGGCGACCGCCTACTAACAAAAATAGGCGCACGACTAAAAGCCGCTGCGGCTAGTGCCGATGTCGTTTCACGTATGGGCGGCGACGAATTTATGCTGCTAATAAAGAACGTAGAAAACCACTCTCAGCTCGACCACAAAGCCCAAAATATTCTTACCGCACTCAATGAAAAAATAGAAATAAATGGCCAGCACGTAGAAGTAGGCGGCTCGGTGGGTGTGGCTGTATTCCCAACCGATGCGATCGCCTACGAAGAATTAATTCGCTACGCTGATATTGCTCTTTACAACGCCAAAGCCCAAGGTGGCAATACCGTTTCCTATTATTCAAGCGACCTAGACAAGCGCATCAAAGACAAAATGCGTCTAGAGCAAAAACTGCGCAAAGCGCTGGATGAAGGTAAGCTTGAAGTTTATATTCAACCCATTTACGACGCACAAACGCGCAAAATGCAAAAAGGCGAAGCGCTAGTGCGCTGGTTTGATGAAGAAGATGGGTATATCCGCCCAGACATTTTTGTCGCCCTCGCCGAGGAGTCTGGCCTTATTTACGACCTAGGTCGCATAGTGCTGGAGAAAGTCTGCGCCTTTATCAGCATCAATAAAGAAAAATTGCGCTCGCTAGGTATGAACAGCATCGCCGTTAACCTTTCGGCCAGGCAGTTCTTTGCCTCGCAGTTACTCACACTTATTCGCAATATGTTTGTGCACTACGACATCGAGCCCTCAACCGTAGAGTTCGAGCTAACCGAGTCCATGGTAATGGACGACGTAAACCAGGCCATTGGTATTATGCGTGCAATCCGTAAACTCGGCTGCCGTCTTTCTATTGACGATTTTGGTACTGGGTATTCATCACTCTCTTACCTAAAGCAATTCCCCATTAACACCTTAAAAATTGATCGGTCCTTCATTAAAGACATACCAGAAGATAAAAATGATGTAGAAATTGCCTATACGATCATCGCAATGGCACACAACATGGGCTTAAACGTAGTGGCAGAAGGCGTGGAAACCAAAGAGCAGCTTCAATTATTAAAAGAGCAACGCTGCGACCAACTACAGGGGTTCTATTTTTCCAAGCCCCTGCCCATGAGCGATATCCTCAAACTGGATCATGCCATCCATTTCCCCAACGAGGGAACCTCGGCGTAACGAACCAAAAAATCAACCTATACTGATCCTTTGTCGACAACACCTCCAGCCAATGACGTCATTACTGACCTAACGCTTTTTCCGCTGCAGTGGATAAACCCGCTGCATAATTCATTACGTGAAATACAACATTCTGTTCATGGGTGCCCGAAATGAGCCAAGCACCGGGGCCTGTTGCATAAATAGCAACATCTTCGCCACCGTGAGTTTCCGATTCCAGAGGTACAAGCGCTTCCTGATAATACCCGCTGTTTTCTGTATCGAGTTTACTTAAGTCGTGTCTACCCGCATTTATATCACCTACGCCTTGGCGATTCCCGCTAACCTCTCCCGGAACGTAGGCCATACCACGGCCATTCTGATAACCCACGGTGGTATAAGGTTTACCATCTTTTGCTTTCTGGTATTCCTTACTCGGAAGCCCACCCATTTCAATACTTTTAACTTTACCCAGAATAGGGTTCCCCCTTTGTGGGTAGCCGGCCATGGTAAACACATGACTATGATCGGCCGTTACAATAATTAGCGTGTCGTCACTATTGGTTTGCTTAACCGCCGCGCGAACAGCGTCTGAATAGGCGACTGTATCCGACAGAGCATTGTATGCATTGCCCGCGTGGTGGCTGTGGTCGATACGCCCCGCCTCAACCATAAGAAAATAACCATTGGAATTTATTTGCAAAACCTTCAACGCTGCCAGCGTCATTTCCTCTAGTGATGGCTGCTCGCCTTCTGGCGCTTTTTGTTCGATGGCCTTGCGCCGATGAGCATCGTAAGCCATATGAGAATCACTGAATAAACCCAATATCTTGCCACTTTTTTCAGCTAGCGCCACGTTCAGCTGGGCTTTATTACTAACAAATTTCCCATGCGCATAAAGTTGCTGCCACTCTTCAATCAAATTCCGCCCATCGGCTCTGCGCCCTTTAACCGACAAACCACTTCCAAAGTGGTGAAGGCCCTTAGGTAGAAAATGGCGCAACCCGCCACCCAAAACCACATCCGGCCCGTCAATTTTTTGCAGCCCCTTCGGGTTAAGTGGTGCACCAGAGTTTTGTGTGCTTAAGTAGGAGCGTAAATTTTTATCGAACCCAACAAGCTGACTAGCAATATCGTCACACCCAGCGGCTTTCTCCGCCGCAGGTATTTTTGAATCATTCTCCCAATCTCGACTTACCGCGCTCGCGTAGGTGGCAGCAGGTGTTGCATGGGTGATACGTGCAGTGGAAACAATGCCCGTCGATTTTCCCGCAATTTCGGCAAATTCCAACGCACTCAGTAATTCATTGCCCTTTTGACTACCACACTCCCACGGCACCACATTGTCATTAATGCTCAATACACCAGCTTTGGTTTTCACACCCGTCACCAACGCTGTCATGGTGCCCGCAGAATCCGGCACCTGTAGGTTAGTGTTGTAGGTTTTAGCCAAGCCACTGAAAGGGAAGCGGTCGAAGGCTAACTCGTATTCTTCACCGGTCTGGCCGGTTAATTGGCCAGCAAAAATGCGAGCCGCCGTCACCGTACTCACACCCATACCATCACCTACAAACAGAATGACATTCTTAGCCTTGCCCTTTCCTGCCTGATCAAATAATTTCGCTTTATTAGCAATCTTTTGTTCGGCAGGCGTATACCACTCCATAGCCTTTGCCGGATAGCGAGTTAGCCACGATTCGGCTGCGACAGGCACACAGAAAAACACCAATGCAGCCAATAACATAGGAACGGAAAACAGCCGTATTTTCGTATTTGAAGTAGACATTGCAAGCCTTATACCGAGAATAATCAAGTATTGTTACAGAAAATAAAGTCGTGTATTAAAGCATTTTTTGAACAAAGATGAACGAAACATGTAGCGCGGGCGAGGGTCCAGCGCCATATATATACAGCAAAATTGAGTCATGTAAGACGATTATAGGAATGTATTCGTTAGAACGGCCCTGTGGATAAATTCGGTAAAAAAGCGTTCTCACATTTCTCCCGTACATCCTGTCATCGTCGTTCTCGGCCATGACGTGCATGGACGCACTAATGCAGCGATTGCATGGATGCAATGGAGCTGTCCTTGGCCTTCACCACATACGACCGCCAGGGATGGCGGAAGTACCGAAAATGCAGGAACGCAATTTTCTGCCGTACATCCTGTACATAAAAAACCCCCGCGATTTGGGCGGGGGTTTTTATTGCCAATCCTGTGAGCGGATATAAGGCAATTTTGCGTAGCAAAAGCTGCGCGTTCAGGGCTGATAACCTCAGCGGTTGTCGCCGTTTATGGTCATTTTCAAACCAACAGGTGTGCGACCTCTGTAATTAAATTATAGTCATAAGCTGGCTAAAACCATAAGACTCAATACTTATTGAAGACAAGAAGCACAACAGAAGGAAGCATAAGCAAAGTCTATAACGGTAGCCCCATAGCTTGCTCAAAATCCCCGCTTTCTCTATAGTGCATTGCAAAATAAGTAGCGCAATACACAACAACCCGTGTAGTGCAATTTAACATTGGCCGTGAGTCCTTTCATGAACCGACGATTTCCCTCCACCCGCATGCGCAGGAATCGCTTTTCTGAATTTTCCAGAAGGCTGGTTCGCGAAACAGAACTCAGTAGCAGTGATCTCATCTACCCTGTATTTGTCATCGATGGTAAGCAACAAAAACAAGCTATTGAATCGATGCCAGGCCAATTTCGGCTTTCTATCGACGAGCTTGAACGAGAAGTCGAGCAGCTCTTAGAGCTAGGCATACCCGCCATTGCGCTGTTCCCCAACATCGAACCCTCGCTGAAAACCGAAAATGGTGAAGCCGCCTTCGACAATAATGGCCTGGTAGCCAGATCAGTAAAACGAATAAAATCTCTGTATCCTGAAATGGGCATTATTTGTGATGGCGCCCTCGACCCATACACTACCCACGGTCAAGACGGTATTATCGACACAAACGGATACGTGCTCAACGACAAAACCGTAGCCGCATTGCAGCTACAAGCGCAAGTCTGCGCTGAGGCTGGCGCNGATATCATTGCTCCATCCGATATGATGGACGGACGCGTAGGCGCCATACGCACAGCACTAGACGAGCAAGGCTTCATTAATACGCAAATTATGGCGTATTCAGCAAAGTATGCATCGGGCTACTATGGACCATTTCGAGATGCCGTAGGCTCGGCATCAAACCTTGGCAAGGGCAATAAATTCAACTACCAAATGGACCCGGCCAACAGCAACGAAGCCATTCAGGAGATAGCCCTAGACCTTGAAGAGGGCGCCGATATGGTAATGGTGAAGCCGGGAATGCCTTACTTGGATATCGTCCAGCGGGTAAAACAAACATTCGGCGTTCCGACTTTTGTCTATCAGGTTAGTGGTGAGTACAGCATGCATAAGCTCGCCATTGATGCTGGCGTTTTGGGAGAAAGTGTCATTATGGAATCGCTGCTCTGCATTAAACGAGCCGGCGCCGATGGCATACTCACCTATTTTGCAAAATTCGCAGCCGAGCAGTTAAAAACATAACACTTTCGAAAGGTAGGCACTGTGCCTCTTCTGCATACGGGTTTTATAAAACTACTGACCATTACGTTACTGCTATTTTCTGCAGTGGCCGGCTCGGCTGTTTCTTATTTCTCCGGCTACCCCGTTCACGCCTCCGCTGTTACAGCAGCCATAACACCCTCAATTATCACTCCCGTAACACATATTCAGCCCCCTAGGCAGGATAGCCGTTTACAGCTTGTTAAGCTGGCCTCACCAAAATCAACCATGGATAGGCGAAACGACTACACAATCGCCTTAATGAATAAAGTTCTGGAGAACACCAAAGAAGAGTTCGGGCCCTACCAGGTAATGTATATGCCGGCCATGTCCCGTAAACGACAGTTTTCCGAAATGACTCGAGACGGTGCCATCAACATTAGCGATGCGCCCGCCTGCAAAGACTGGGATAAAGTGCTTAATCCAGTCTTTTTNCCATTGCGTCGCGGTTTACAAAATTANCGNCTACTCATGATTCACCGCGAAGACGCCTCAACTTTTGCCAACATCANAACNCTAAAGGAACTTCANGCGGCACGCGCAGGCACCCACCACCACTGGATGANCAGCCGAGTANTAGANAGCGCNAACTTTACTCTGGTNCAAGGCAATGATTACGAAGGCCTTTTCCACATGTTAAATCAACGGCGATTCGATTATTTTCCCCGAGCGCTGAACGAAGTATTCAATGAGTATGAAGCACGAAAAAAAATCATTCCTGCTTTAATTATAGAGCCCACCAAAGCACTTAATATTCAGTCACCCACCTTTTTTTATGTCAGCAAAAAGGAAGAACAGCTTCAAGCTCGCCTAGAAAAAGGTTTATGGCAACTGCAAAATTCGGGTGAGCTACAACAATTTTTCAACAACTTTCACAATGAAGACAACTACCGAGCTGCACTGAAGGGCCGACAGATATTCAAAATAGATACCACCCATCTAACCAGCCACGCTATTTATAGTAAGCCAGAACTCTGGTTCAAAATATAAACCTACTCGCTATACCAGCTACCACCGACATTGCGACGAATAAACATTTGGGAATACCAATAGTAACGACCGCCACCCGCTTGTACGGTGCAATTGTACCGGCTTCGCCCAACTTTCAGTGGCTGAATAGCTACCGCTTGAATCCCCCCACCTTTGATTTTCGTATGGATGGCCCCCTGGCCAGAAGCAAAGCATTGCGCATTCTCAGCAAACCTTAAAACCGGCGACACCAATGTGAGTACGGGCAGCGTTTCTTCCTCGGGCAACTCTGGGTTTTTCAAACTGCGTCCTTTAGAGTCTTTCACTGTTGCTTTCAAACGTGGAAACGGCAAGCTAAATACCTTGATAGCAAAGTCTTCAGCCCTTCCATAACGCCCCCCCATAGGAAACCTGGGNAACAACTGAGGGTGGCTATAGGCCGCGATNGGGCCGGACTGCTGNCCAAAGGCCAAATAACCCAATTGCTCCAACTGCTGCAGTAAATTCTCGTCATACTCGCCGTAGGGGTGTGCAAACAATTTTGTTTTCACATCCAGTTCTTTGGCTAAGCGCTTCTGGGCAAACACGATTTCATTCATGCGCCGTTGCTGCCA
>Ga0065722_100010_pt1 | contig 11997 bp, 12 predicted proteins | sample BansetMetagenome_FD_59109 | JGI IMG/M metagenome (GOLD analysis project Ga0065722, IMG submission 59109) | Bankia setacea gill microbial communities from Puget Sound, Washington, USA - Caecum Enriched | ecosystem: Host-associated > Mollusca > Digestive system > Ceca | place: United States... | reverse complement strand
AACCCACCCGTGCAAGCAACACCAAAAGTGGCACAACCGGCAAGCACACAGCCGCAGCAGCTTACGGCGGTTCAATCTAGTATCGTCAGCACAACAGACCAACACAAACCCGAAAAACAGAATTCCCCAGGCCAGTTGCCCAAGTAAAAGCACAGAGCGAAACAGTCGTTGCCGCTACCCCAAACACAACAGAAGTACAGCAAACTAATGACAAATCCCTAACCACTAAAGCAGAAGACGCGTTATTTACCCTGAGCGAAGAAACTTTGCAGGCGCAACAGGAATACTACGTTCAGCTCAGCAACCAGATTTTAAAGTATCAAGCTCTACCACGGCAGGCTTTTCAGCGACGCCTAGAAGGCGATGTGCGCGTATTGATAAAAATTCATCGCGACGGAAAATTAAAATCACTGGAGCTGGCACACGATTCAAAACACAAGCTGTTGAACCAACAGGCCCTCGACGCCGTTGCCGAAGCGGCCCCATTTCCACCTGTTCCCGCCAGCCTGTCCGGTGAAGAGTTCGCCTTTAGCGTACCGATGAATTATCGTTTACCTTATTAACGGCATTACTATTTAGCCGAATATCGGGTTACTATCGTTATTTTAGTAAGGAGCAGACGCAATGCCCCAACATCCGGCGCCGGGTATATTTTCCGGTTTAAGTAAAACGTTTTTCGCTGGGCTTCTGGCGGCGCTGCCGCTAGCCATTACCGTGGTCATTATTATCTGGTTTGGGGAAATGGTGCATCGCCACCTAGGCCCAGAAAGTTTTGTCGGCAGCCTGTTTGGCTCCATTGGCCTACAATTTGTTACCACCGAAATCACCGCCTATGCCATAGGCGTTGGTTGCGTACTGTTACTCATTTACCTGCTAGGTATTACCGTTCAACTGGGCTTAAAGAGTCACTTTCGATTTTTAACCAGCGGTATAATCAACCGTGTTCCCTTGGTACGTACCATCTACCAAACCCTGTCAAAATTTATTACCATTTTTGAAGCTCAGGATCAGGCCGAGTTTAAGAGCATGTCGGCGGTTATGTGTTTTTTTGGCGGTGACCGCAATGGCACGGCGGTACTTGCGCTACTCACCAGCCCACAAGCCGTGGACTTTAAGGGCCAAGGCTATTACGCCATTATGATTCCAACTGCACCGGTTCCGTTTGGCGGCGCCATTCTCTATGTACCCGTAGATTGGGTAGAGCAGGTCGATTTCGGTTTTGATGGGTTGTTNAATATTTANATGTCCATGGGCGTGACCTCTGCCGAATATTTTCACAAGGCGACCNAAAATCAANCAAAACAAACACCCCAGTAACAATCGAACCATCGGCACTAGCCACTGAAAAATAGTACGTAATGCCTTTAGAGCACATTATAAAAAATAGGGGAACCTCCATGCGAGCCACACAGTTACTCATCTCATTCATATTGATTTTGTCAGCCACTAATACAGTGGCAGAAGACAAAGTTAACCCCAATTACGTCTTTTTTAGCAGCGGCGATACACCCGACGGCTGGCACTGGGTTATCTCCGACCCAGGTAACTGGTGGCTGCCGCTAGAAGGTAACACCGGCGAATCGGATAAACGCAAGGTTAAAATGGAACCCACAACCTTTCGCAACGAAGGTGATGCGGTGAAAGTCACTTGGAACAAAAAACAGATTTGGGGTAGCGTAGCCATCACCGGGCGCACAACCGATCTTTCAAAATATGAAAATTCTGCAGAGCTTTCCATGGTCGTCAAACTACATAAAAAGCCACGCAGCCTGGTAAAAATCAGCCTTAACTGTGGAAAAGACTGCAATGCAGAATTCCCTCTCACCCCCGCACTGAAAAACGCTCCCTTAAACCAGTGGTTTGCACTTCCCGTTGCGCTCAATTGTTTTTCGGCCAAAGGGGCCGATTTATCGAAGGTACAAACGCCATTGAATATTGGCACCGATGGTAAGCTGGAGCTATCCATCGCCGACGTAAAGATTTTACCACTAAAAGAAGGCGAGAAAGGTTGTGTGGTAACCGAGGAAGAAGGTGCTACGAAAAAAGAACAGGAAAAATAGCAAGCTTGCTCATGCGCAAACGCCAGTAAACGAGTTTGGCAGACACTCCAAATAAAAAAACGGCCGCTATTGCGGCCGTATAGACATTACAAAATAATATTCAAGCTTTTACGCTGGCAAATCGTTTTCACCCTTCACGTAGCCAAAGTTCGCCAGAATACCACCATCAACGTACAACACCTGACCATTCACAAACTCCGCCGCCTGCGAAGAAAGAAATAGAGCTGCGTTCGCAATATCCACAGGCTCACCCCAACGGGCGGCCGGTGTGCGGGTCATAATCAGATCATTAAACGGGTGGCCATTCTCACGAATAGGCGCCGTTTGCTCCGTGGCAATGTAGCCAGGCCCAATACCATTTACCTGTAAACCGTATTTCGCCCATTCGCAGCACATATTCTGTGTAAGTAACTTTAAACCACCTTTCGCCGACGCATACGCCGAAACCGAACTGCGGCCATACACGCTCATCATCGAGCACATATTGATTATCTTNCCTGCACGCTTTTCTATCATTTTGGGCGCAACACGCTTAGACATGATCAGCGGCGAAACCAGATCCACGTCGATCACCTGACGAAAATCAGCCACATCCATTTCCAAAATAGGCGTTCGCTTAATGATGCCAGCGTTGTTAACGAGGATATCAATATCGCCAACATTTTTTTCGATTTCGGAAATGCCCTTATCTACCGCAGCTTCATCGGTAACATCAAACACCAGTGTGTAGATGTCGATACCTTCTTTTGCATAGGTTTCTTTGGCTGAATCAAGTCTTTCTTGTGAAATATCGTTAACACAAATTTTAGCGCCAGCTTTCCCTAAAACCTTGCCAATTGCATAGCCAATACCGTGGGTACCGCCGGTAACCAAGGCCACTTTTCCTGTGAGATCAAAAAGTTCGTTAATCATAATTGTGTCATCCACTGAAGACATAAACGGTTAAGGCACTATAGCCGATAAAAACAAGCGTCATTCTAGAAATTGGCCGACCAACCTTCAATTTGGTTAGGCCAATTTATGAAGGTTATTTGATTTAGACCCAAAACCAAAGGAGATAATGCACAAATTCACCGCTAACCGGCAACAGCGAGGCGCTACCTAGTGGTGAAGATAGCGCTCATGTGGTGAACAGTTTAACCGCACGGCTCATTAATGAGTCACGTTTTGGTGCAAACGTTCGATAGTGATCAACCATGTAATGCGTGGGGTCAACAAAACAGTGAACACTCACTTCACTGTATATCTGCGGGTTACCCACATGGGCCAACATAAAGACTTTGTAGAGGTTTTTATCTGCTTCCCAGTGGGTAGAATGATAATCCACATATGACATAACTAGCTGCTCACTGAAGCGTTTGGAGGTTTTCGCTGCGCAAATATCAGTGGCGTCCAGCATACCGAACGGAATCTGGGTGTAATCACGATTGGCGTCAAAGTACTTACCGGGGCTTTCCTTGTCATAGTTCTGACCCCACCAGTAAAACACCGAAGCGCACAGTAACGACACCAAAACCCCGGCAACCAACCGAATACCCGGCACCTGCCAGGGCGAGATTCCCTCTTCTACAATAAAAAGTCGCTGGTGAAGTTTCTGAGCGTGGTATTGAACGAAATCGGCAAACACCATATACATATTAAAATTCTCATTAGAGTGAATGGCGCAATACGCCAAAAATCTTGAGAATTTTAGGGAATGCCTACCCGTAGCTCTCGCGATCGATGTGTTCAGTTCTCTCAGCAACCGTTCGACCCACCTGCTGCTACTCAGCAGGGTCGGGCACTGGCTTTGCGCCCCCGCGTTCCCACGGGTTTGCCTTTTTGTGAGCCGGAACTTAACCGCCTCGCTACATTAGACTTTAAGACACCTCCATTAATGGCTTAGAGCTCAAATTCAATGCTTCGTACAACAATGCTTAAGTACATTATCCAGAAGTTACAGGCCAGCCGTCAATTTCAAACATGTGTTTATCTAGACGAATTGTTTATAGTTGCGCCGGTTTCGATTCCATACGCCTGCTTATAACAAAAAGCATCGCCATTGCGATAAAACAAACAACAGCATTCGCAGCAAAAAGATGACGATAACCATAATTTTCAGCCAGTAACACAATGGCAATACTGCCCATTACCCCGCCAAGATTGATACTCTGAAAAAACAGTGTTGACGAAGAGCTAGCGGCCCCCAACTTACGCTGATAGAACCACGTAATACCCACGCCCGAAATAAATCCAATAAAAATAGCATTTAAAATTTGTAGGGCATAAATATGCCACAACGCTGTGGCTTGCCAAAGCCCAATATTGAGTAAAAACGCCGCAAAGGCTGCCACCTTAATAAGCGACATTAATCGAAACCGTAATGTTAACCAACCAGCAAGAAACAGCATAGGAATCTCCAGCCCAGCGGCCAAGCCAAACACCCAGCCGGCGCCAAAACTGTCTACGGCTAATTGCTGTTGTAGGTACAAGGGTAACACCACCAAAAAAACCTGGTTAGCTGAAAACAGTAACGAAAAAGCAATCACGGTTATATAAATAGACCGCGTATGTGTTTGTGGCTCAGGAAATTCCCGAATCTCCACGGCCTTAACGGTATTGGGAAGAAAATAAAGTGCGGCAAGCGCAACCACAAAATACAGCACACCTGCTGTGGCATAATGCTGGCCAAAGTCGAGCAGTTTAAGCGAGGCAAANGCCAATGGCGGGCCCAACATCCAGGCTAGCGCAATAAACGCGCGCAAACTGTAATTAAAAACGCGCGCTTGCTTTTCGGAAACAGCCTTTGCGGAAAACTCCTTAGCAATTTCAAATATTTGTCCGACAGCCACAAACGCCAGACTGTAAAGTGTAACGGATATTAATAATACCAGAGCGTAACTACGTGCAATGGCAAAACCAAAACACGCCAACCCACCCAACATCATCGCTGCTGAAATTAATTTTCGTCGATCCTCTATTTTGTCTGTCCAAAACGCAACGGCCTGTCCTTGTAAAAAAATACTTAACGAAGTGCAAACAAAAAATAAACCAATCAAAATTGGCCGAACGTAGAGTTCATTAGCGAGAAAAACGCTAAGGGTAGGAATAACAAGCGCGTATAAACCGCCGATTAGCATCGACGTTATATAAATGGCCAACACTGGAATCGACGTTAAAGATAGTTTTTCCACTAGACACAACCAAAGCCACTATTCGTTGTGCTATCTTACGCTGACGCCTGTGAAGCTAAGCTCAATAGGTAGCTGATGGTTCAACCACTAGCACGGGATCGGATGTCGTCCTTCGTGCTATTTTACAAATAGCTCAACACTCGGGGCTTTACCCCAACTACCCGATCGGCGGCATCGACATAACAGCCCCTAAGCCCACCGGTTAAATTGTGGCTTCTTGCAAGTGATTACGGCCAAGATCTGTGTAGCTAGAAATTTACGTGGAATTTTACACGAAAAAATTTTCGTCAAGCATGCCAAAAAGCGCCAAGCTTGACGGAGAATACGAGTACTAGTTAAAAGTTACGGAGGATTACCCCCGCATTTTTTCAGCAATGGCATCAAGATCATCGCCTGATTCCAGCAGGTTGCCTATGGTAACCTTTGCGGTTTCAGGGTCGAGCTTTAAGTCAGTAAATAATTGGGGAGGCACCGGTCGAACCAAGTTATCACCGAAACCCGCTTGCCCCAACATCGTTTGTGCAACATGCACCAACTTGGCATAAACGCCAAACTCGCCTTGAAATGTGGGGTTATGCTGCTGACTCAAGGCCACGACAATTTCCTGCGGCATATTCCAGTTATCCATCAACCACGAAGCTACCTGATTGCCGGTAACACCCAGCATGTGTGATTCAATAGCCGCACGATTTACATGCGGGTTAGCTTTTGCCATTTTTTCAATATTGGTGAAGTAGGGTGGAAAAACCTCAGCCATAATAAGGTAACCAAAATTATTGAGTAACCCCGACAGATAGGCCATACCAAACCCTGGGCGATTTTCACGGTCAATACTGGTTACCAGCCCTTCCACTGCAGCAGCGGTATACACAGCGCCGCGCCAGTATTTAGCAATATGCAGCGGCGACAGGGTACGCATAGACATCGTTTTACCTAACGCTAAACCAAGCGCAAGGTTTAGCACCATATCGAAGCCAAGTACCCGTACGATGGCATCGTGCACCGATTTAATTTTTCCCGGTGCAGAGTAATAGGGTGATGCCGCCCAGCTCACTACCTGCGCTGCGAGGCTAGGGTCGATTTCAACAATATTCGCAAGGTCGTTGATATCGGCATTCGGGTCGGCGCGAAGTTTTATAATACGTTGTGCCGTTTCAGGCAGCGGGGGCAACTCCAAGGTTTCGTCAAGGCGCTGCTTAATCCGCTTTTGGGTAAAGCGTTTTACGGAATCGAAAATTTGCCCTTCATCGCTGCTTGGGTCGCCCGCCAAATCTGGTACTCGCACCGAGCATTTTACCGGGTCGGAAGATTTTATAATGGTGCGAAATTCCTGCTGACTGATTTCCAGCATATCGCTTCCACCACCGGCATCCAGCCACAAAGTTTTCACCTTTAGTAACGACTCATCGACCAATGTTGGCATACCCTGCCAACGCGGCACCGCCGGTACGCCCGTAAGGTCATGCTCCTGCATCAAAGGTTTAATTTCTTCTATATTTACACCCTCAAAATGACGACCGGTAATTTGTTGCAGTGCTTCTAGGTCGACCATAGTGCCTCCCGGCAGCAGCACCTGCACCCGCCCCTGACTGTCTTGTAAGAGGACAGACTGAACAAGACTTGCCTGTTGCTTGGAGTGAACAAGCGCAATATTCGTCATACGTTCATCCATTTGGGCAATGCTGTAATTAACTTTCTGCGTATCTAACAGCTCTTGGATACTGGTGGGTAGGGGCACTGGCATTCTCCTGCGGTTGTCGCCGACCTATTGCCGACCTATTCCAAATCCGGGAATGGGCCATATAAAACAATAAAACCTATAAGTGTATTTTTTAATATAGACCGGGGCTGGCCTTTTTCTAGTGACGAAGGGAAAGTTTTGGCGTCGAATCAAGCTGAATGAGAAATGATAGAGAAATTATACCTGTGCATACACCTTTCGCTCACCTACCCAACGTTTTACCAGCTTTTCGGTTATACCCGGCTGGCTGCCCAAAAGTTGCTCTCCCAGAGCATTAACGCGCTCTATTAAGTGTTCGTCGCGTAGTAGGTTAGCCACTCGGTACTGGGCCTCACCGGTTTGGCGCGTGCCCAGCAGTTCTCCAGGCCCACGTTGCTGTAAATCTCGCTCGGCCACAACAAAGCCATCATTTGTTTCACGCAATACCTGCAGGCGCTCACGGGCCTGCTCCGACAACTTGGCGCCATAGAGCAGTACACAGTGACTAGCCACCGACCCGCGACCAACACGACCGCGTAATTGATGTAATTGCGCCAAGCCCAAGCGCTCAGGGTTTTCAATAATCATCAAGCTGGCATTGGGGACATCTACCCCCACCTCGATCACGGTAGTAGCAACCAGTAGCTGTAGCTCTGCCTGCTTAAAACCTGCCATAACCGCTTCTTTTTCTTTGGCCTTTAATCGGCCATGGACAAGTCCAATAGCGAGATTAGGCAGGGCTTCACGCAGTAGCACCGCGGTTTCCTCAGCATTTGCGGCAGCCAAGGTTTCTGAATCTTCCACAAGGGTGCACACCCAGTACACTTGCCTCCCCTCGCCACTGGCTACCCGTATACGCTCAATCACTTGAGCCCTGCGTGACTGACTCACCAGTACNGTATTCACCGGCGTGCGCCCCGGAGGCAGCTCATCGATAATGCTGTAATCCAATTCAGCATAGGCTGTCATAGCCAAGGTACGAGGAATGGGCGTGGCCGTCATAACCAACTGGTGAGCAATTGCATTGGGGCGTGATTTTTGTCGCAGGCTCAAGCGCTGATGCACACCGAAGCGGTGCTGTTCGTCGATAATGGCCAACCCCAAGCTGTGAAACTCAACATCATCCTGAAATAGCGCATGGGTACCCACCACCACTCGGGCTTCACCACTAGCGATACGCGTTAGGGCATCGCGCCTTTTCGCCACCGTTAGCTTTCCAACCAACCACTCCACCGTAAAGCCCAAATGCTCCAACCAACCGGAAAAATTATGGAAATGTTGCTCCGCCAAAATTTCCGTAGGCGCAACAACCGCGACCTGATAACCACAACCGGCACCGGCCAGTGCCGTCAAGGCAGCCACAAGGGTTTTACCCGAGCCTACATCCCCCTGCACCATGCGCAACATCGGTTTGCCAGCCACTAAATCGGTTTGGATTTCAGCCACTACCCGCTGCTGGGCGGCCGTTAACTGGAAGGGCAGTTGTTGCAGAAATTGGGTTTTCAATGCGGCATCAAGCTTCAGCACCGGCGCCTGCTCAATGGCGGCCAACTCATGGATTTTACGTCGCGCTAAAAAGTGCGCGAGTAACTCCTCAAATGCCAAGCGCTGTTGGCTAGGGTGCAAGCCTTCGAGTAACGCTGGCACGGGCGCGCCCTTAGGCGGCTGGTGCACATAAGTCAGCGCCTGACTTAAGGATTCACAACCAAACTCACCGTTAATGCCTACCGGTAAATATTCGTCCGGCGGCGATTGGTTAATAACCGCCACCGCCTGTTCAACTATGCCGCGCATACGCTGCTGGGAAATACCGTCGGTTAACCCATATATGGGCGTTAGGGTTTGGTCCACGGGCTCGGGGTTACGTTCATCAATAAATTCATATTCAGGATGATAAAACTCCAGCCCTGAACTACCCAAACGTGGCTCGCCATAACCGCGCACAAGCGCACCGGGTTGGAATTTGTCTTTCTGGTAGCCGCTAAAATGATAAAAACGTAAACAGGTTACACCCGTATTGTCTTCCACATGCACAACCAAGCTACGCTTGCGCCCAAACGTTACCTGCGCACGCAAGACATTGCCCTGGATCATAACCGAGGTGTTAGTTTGCAAATAGCCCGATAGGTGTAATACGCGTGCGATCAAGATAACGAATGGGTAAATGGAAGAGTAAATCCTGCAGGGTTTTCAACCCGAGTTTTTCTAAGGTGAGCGCAAGCTTGTCACCCACGCCCTTTAACGTAGTGACCGGTAAATTTTCCGGTGGGATTTTTTTGCTATGCGCGGGTTGGCTTTCGATTTTGGCCACGTTATTGAATCTGTGCAGGAAAAGGCTATTGAAGCAACCTTGGCAAAGGAATACAACCAGCCAATGTGAAGTTTCGTCAAGCCAGACCCATTTACTTGTGTGCCTCTTTCTGCCTACAGCTAAGCCAAGCCTAATCGTCACTATAACGCAGCGGCAGGAATGCCCCAAGCATAGGCAATAAGCAAGGCAAGCACTGAGAGCCCGTACAGCCGAATAAACTGAGAAGAAGAAGCTGAGATGTTCAGCATTCTTTCGCGTTTTGCTTTTGGTAAAAACAAGAGAGGTAATACAACAAGAAAAACAGTAACCACAATTTTGAACAGTAAAAGCAACGACAATCAGGACATAAACAATTTCTTTTCGTCAGCATCAAAAAAATGTTCAACTGGATTTCCGACAGAGCGCCTCTCGTACTCGCCCGTATTTTTTATTACCTCGCCCGCAGACCGCCACGAATCTACGGCAACTCACAATACTTAACCAAGCACGTCAAAGTACTATACGCCCATTGCCACTTCCGTGAGACCTTAAAGCAGCCTCCACTACACGAACATCGGCCAACCCGTCCTCGCCGGGCACCAGCACTTGNGTTTTTTCCATTATCGCCAAAGCATCATCGTCCATTTGTTTAGCCTGTTGATTTACAATGGTTTTATTCAGCAACTTTCCATCGCTGGTTTTTCCCCGTACACCGCTGTAAGCCTGCATGGGCGACAATTCGTACCAACCTTTCTCACACTGTGCTTTTAGCACATTCATATTTTTGCCGACGCTAGCGGCACATTCGGCCATTAATCCACTTTTAAATTCCAATGTTAAAAATGCATGCTCGTCCACCTCAGAGAAAAACTCTTTTCGGTCTACGGCAAGCTTAGCGGTTACCGCGATGGGTTCTTGCCCGGAGGTGTAGCGGGCTGCATTAATGGGGTAAACACCCATATCATAGAGCGCGCCGCCACCCATTGCGCGCTTACCACGCCAGTTGTTGGGGCCGGGGCCGCCACCGGCATAACCGGCGCGAGCAATAACGGATTTTATTTTTCCGTAAGGTTTGGCGCTGGCGTATTGGATAATCGTTTGAGTGTTAGGTTCATGCTGCAGGCGGTAGCCAATGGTGAGCTGTACTTTGTTTTTCTTGCAGGTATTGATGATGTTTTGGCACTCTTTTTCGGTCATCGCCATGGGCTTTTCACACCACACGTGCTTACCCGCGTTAGCAGCGATAATCGAATATTTTTCATGCAGCGATGTTGGCAACACAATATAAACGACATCAATATCGGGGTTATTCGCTACCTGATGCATATTGTCATAATTGTACACATTACTATCGGCAATACCGTATTGCTTTTGCCATATTGGAATTTTTCCCGGGCTTCCGGTAACGATACCTCTTAATTCACAATGTTGCGTGAGTTGTAACGCGGGGGCAAGTAAGTCGCGACTATAATAGCCAAGGCCAACGAGCGCCACACCGATTTTACGTTGTGCAGGAAGAGCAAAAACACGCTGACTGTAGGCGCTCGAAGTGGCGGCAAAGGCGCCTACGGCTTTTATAAAATTACGGCGAGAGAAATGTGGATTCATGTCGAGCCTCCAGCTAGTTATTTTAAATGTTTACTTATTTACCCATAAGAATCATGTAGAAAAAATTACCAATCNCAAGCAATCCGGGTGGNTTTTCATAATCGTGACCCATAAACGGGTAGCTGCAGTTTATAGCAATTGTAGGCATGGCCACGTCAGTGGTTTCGGAATCAAAAATTGATGCGTGAGCAATAATAGACTCACTTCGGCCTTAAGAGCACCTCGTGTTGCGAGCCTCTCGCAATACGGCCCATACTTTTTCTGGTTACATTNATAGGTAATGAAGACNACAGCTTTCAGCCCCTATCGTCGAGAATTTCGCCCCGCTAACCCAGCCTAAATCGACTATTGCTCTGGCTTGAGTGGCGCTACCGCCTGCTTTACCCACACCAACAACCGGTTGTTGGCGGGCATGCTATTATCTTCGTAAAGGCTTAACCCGAAATGTGTGGCAATTTTATTGATATCTTCAAAATTGCGGATACCCTGAAGAGGATTGTTTGACTTTAACCACTGATCAAAATTAGCGTTGCTTTCGCTGGTGAACTGCCCGCTGTAATTAAACGGGCCATAAAGAGCAAAGACCCCACCTGTCGGCAATTTCAAAGCCACCCGCCGCACCATCCGCTCAGCCGCATCCAGCGGCATAATATGCGCCGTGTTCGCGCTGAATACCGCATCTATATGTAAATCGGGCCAGTCACTATCGTTTACATCGAAGACTACCGGAGGCATTAGCTGCTCTGTATTTACTCCCTCACACCACAGGCGAATACCCGGCAGATTGACTTCACAATCGCTGGGCAACCATTGCAAATGCGTCAGTTCACTCACCATCCAGCTTGCATGCTGCCCCGTGCCAGAGCCTATTTCAAAAACCCTTTCCGANTGATCAAAAACGCGTTTTAACACATCGGCTATGGCCTGCTTTATTGTTTTCACAGGCTTGGGAAAAAGGTTTGTCCATTTGCGTACTCTTCTGCTCGTTCTAACAATGGTTCACCCTTAATGGGCAATGGCTTTGGAAATAGCTTCAAATTTGTCTGGGTCATTATCGACAAAGCGTACAACAATTTTCAGTTTGGTTGTATTAGGGTTATTTTCTACCGCTTGAATACTGTGTACATAGCCATTCAAACGCGCCAT
>Ga0065722_104473_pt1 | contig 12007 bp, 11 predicted proteins | sample BansetMetagenome_FD_59109 | JGI IMG/M metagenome (GOLD analysis project Ga0065722, IMG submission 59109) | Bankia setacea gill microbial communities from Puget Sound, Washington, USA - Caecum Enriched | ecosystem: Host-associated > Mollusca > Digestive system > Ceca | place: United States... | reverse complement strand
ACAGCGTGTTTCACGAGATAAAAAGGCCATTTTTACTCAGTACCCCAGAAAGGACAAATCGCAATAATGGGTCATCGATACGCGACTCAAATCCAGAAAGTGGCCCGAATAGTTCATTTAAAGAGAGCCATTTTTCTACGTTAATTATGACCTCAAGAAGATTGATTTTTTCAAGTCGTTCTGCAAGTAACGGGGCAATCGCTTCAACTTCTGCTGAGGACTCGTTAGATTTTGGCTTGCCGATAATTAACTTGCCTTGCTCTATTCGGACGTATTCGTCATCTGGGAACACGCTATCAGCTAAGACGCAGGCTTCTTTCATTTGCTCCTTCAAGGCTTCGGTGAAGGCCGCGTCACCGGCGACCAGCCCTAGCTCACTACAATAACCAGGTAATTCTTCTTCGTATTGTTCCCACGAAATCATTTGTTCGCGGTAGTCGTCAAAGGTTTCACTGTGAGGAATAAACAAGTCGCCCGTACTCAACTCTTCTGCAATACGATCAAATACGCACAGTTCAAAATTGTGTTTGTTGACGTGTGTAATTTGAGCTGTTTTTGATGCCTTACCCGTAACCAGCTTCCACCATTTGTCCCGCACCCATCGAATATTAATAATATTTTTGCTATCTGGGTCTTCAGCGTTCTCCTTTATTTGGAGTAGTTCCGTTCGTCGATTTTTACACTCTCGGATAAATTCAAACGCCTTCAAAACGTCTTTGTCTTCAGTGGCGGATTCTAAGTTAAGTATTTCTATGGCTCGAAATAATGCCGATCGCTGTTTCTTGTAAAGCGGTACCATGAAGGGTAAGTAGTTGTTTCCTGCGTAAGCCATGTATTGATCGCACATCTCCAGTATTGTCTTCCCGTCCTTCGCGAGAACAGGGTCGAATGCGGATACCGAATCGGGCTTATCAAGGTAAACTTTAACCGTACCTGACAGCACGGAAATGAGACGATCAGTTTGTTTTTGATGATGTGCCAGATACTCTTCGAGGTTTTTTTGTGCTGTGCGGTCGATCTTTTGGAGCGTTTTAATGACAATCTGTGCGGCACTATCGAGTGTTTGCGCATATTGATGTCGAATCAACACAATCATCAATGCCGAACGTTTGTTACTTTTGAGCCTTTTTATTTCTTTTAGGTCGAGCGCTTTGGCTTCGTTAATGTATTGGCGGTGTTTGGTCGGAGGAAGCCCTAGGTCGGTTGGTAACATAGTTTGCAATGACGAAAGCCACTCCAAGTAGCGAATGTACGCATGAATATGGTCGTTTTGCCTCGTTCTTTAAATCACTCCAGCCATAACTATCAGGCCCTGAAGAATTCAAGAGGTTGTTGACGGCCGCCCGACCTTCAGAATTCAGAAAATTTGACAGCTGGTCAAAGTACCTATTGTTTATCTCGGCGCGAGCACTTTGACATAAGCGTTGAAGTACACTGAACGGGGGCAGTTCATATTTTTCCTTAACTAAATATTCCAAGCTGACATTAAAACGCCTCTTTGGTTTTTGCAGCGTCTAAAGCCCATTGGAAAATCAAAACACCCGTTGCGTCATTGTCGTAGGGTTTAAGCCCTAAGTATTTCCGAATTAACTTAATATGCCGGTCTTTAGCTCCTGAGCTAAAATATGCATTCAGCTCAGTCTTAGACGATCGACTGCGAACAGTCTTTTTAATGTGTTCGATAATGTCTGTAGGAATGTCTTTGATGGGCACAAATCGTCCCAATCGTTGTACTATTTTCAGTTGCACCAGCAAACCCAGATAGGAGGCACTACTTCGCTTACAGTGCCTAATGGCGAAATTAAATTCCTTACTCGTTGGTGTATAGACCTCACTCAGATCCTTTTGCGAAAATTCCTGTTTTAGTCTCGGGAAGGCAGTTTGATAAATAGCGACCATGCTGTTAGACCTTATTCAACGTCTGCTTTCGTAGGTTGACCATTCGCGAGTAACTGTTGCGAAAACGGCTCGGCAACTTCAATGTAACGCATGGCCGATTGCACATCTTTCCAGCCAACGTATTCCATCAGGGACTTTGTATCCCACCCCTGAGTATTGGCCCAAGTAGCGAAGCCGCGACGTAGTGAATGACTACTAAAAAACTCAGCCTCATCGATCTCTGCTCTTATGCAGCACTGTTTGATAATTCCAAGAATACTCACAGGGTGCAGTGCCATGTCCGCAATATGCCCCCAACGATTAATAGAACAAAATACCGGTCCTTCGCTTAGTTGCGCCGCGTGAATCCAATCAAGGTAGGCCTCAACCGGACAAAGTTGTTTGAGCGCTGGGGCTTTGTAGTGGCGCCCTAATCGTGAATGATCGCCTTTGCTACGCGGGACGAATATTTCCATGCCTTTGCCTGACTCAGCCTGAACATGTTCAACACAGAGACGGGCCAATTCGTCACTGCGAAAAGCTCGCCAAAACCCTAAGAGCAACAAAGCTTTATCACGGATAGCTTGCAAACCGTGTATTTGAGATCCGTTTTTTACCGTTTGATCTAAGGTGCTTATTAATTGCTTCAAATGATGCAGTTGGATAGGTTTAGCTTGCTTGGGAGTTGTTGGGTGTAGCTCAGCGATACCCTTAAGCACCTTTTTAACGTGGGGTGCTTTTGTTGGGTCTGGAAATCCCTGATCTTGGTGCCACGCTGCAATACCGGCTAGTCTTTGTCGTAGTGTGTTAATGGACAAACTATCGGCGTAGTCCGCGATGTAGTGGGTAATACTGTCGGCGGTCGCAGGGAGAAATCCACCCCACGACACTTCAAAATGCTCAATTGCAGAACGGTAACTTTTGCGTGTATTGTCACGCGTTGCTGCTGCAAGATACTTATCGACATTACTCATAACGATAGACTTCCAGCACAATTAGTTCCGTGAATCAAAGCAATAGTCACTCTTTCTCATAGTGCTTTAATCTGGCCCTAAGCTCATTGAGCTCGTCAATAAGGTCCAATGCCAGGGCAACGCCAGCGCGGTTGACTCCGAGGTCACTTTCAAGTCGTTGCGCACTTCGAAGCCGTTTTATACAGCGTGCTTCAAAATATAAGGTTGTTTGACGTTGAGTGCTCGGTTCAATCACGCCATATTCAACGTACTTAATGACTATTTCTGCGGGCAATTGGCAACTTCGACAAATATCGTGCAGTGATATTTCACGGCTATCGTCAAGAGGCTCACCCGACAAAAGATCTGATGTGTGTTTGGTTGTCATAGCTTCGCTCCGAACCTTGTTCGTGGGTTAAAATCGAAAGACTCCGAAAGTTTTCTAAACGCTTCTTTTTCCTTTTCACTGGTGACCGTAGGTAATGTGATATTAACGACGACATAAAGATCACCCGGCTGCTTCGCCGGTATTCCTTGATTTTTCAAGCGTAGTTTTCGGCCATTGGGCGTATTTTCTGGGATCGTTAAATCAATTGATTTACCCGAAGGTAAAGGAATTTTAATTTTTTCCCCTAGTGCCGCTTCCCACGGGGAAACGGGTAGATCGAGATACACGTTCTTGCCCTCGGGTCGATAAATAGAATGGGGTAAAAAGTCAATCTCTAAGTACAAATTACCTGATTCAGCCCCGTTAAATCCCGCTTCACCTTGTTTTTCTAAACGGATATTTTGGCCTTGGTATACGCCTTTTGGGATTTTGATTTTTAGTGTTCGATTTTCAATCCTCGGTTGCCCATCAGGGCCAAATGTTCTGTGTTGTAAGGTAATTGTTTGTGAGTTTCCTTGGTAGGCATCTTCTAAGGAAATACCGACTTTTGCATGGCTATCACTGCCTCGGGCGCTAAAATTGCCTCGTCCATTTTGTGCCCCCTCGAATCCTCTTCGTCCAAAAAGATTTTCAAAGAAATCACTGAACTGGCTGGTATCAGCGCCAGTGTATCCTCCGCTTCTAAAGTCAACGTTACCGTCCCAATCGGGTGGCGGAGTGAAACCTTGGCCCGCTTGCCAATTCTCACCAAGTTGATCGTACGCTTTGCGTTTTTCTGGATCCTTGAGGACTTCATAGGCTTCATTCAGCTCTTTGAATTTGTCCTCTGCATTTGTTTCCTTACTTACGTCGGGATGATATTTTCTTGCAAGCTTCCTGTAGCTTTTTTTAATCTCAGCTTGGTCTACATCACGAGCGACGCCTAGAATGGTGTAATAATCTTTATAGTCCATCGTTAATCTACAATCTCCGCTATCAATGAGGTGTTAAAGGTAACTTCGCTATCTGACGCATCAATCTCTATTGTTTGCCCAGGCTGAAACTCACCGGACAAGATGCGTTTTGCGAGGGCTTTTTCGATTTTCGTTTTAATCGCGCGCTTTAATGGCCGCGCACCATAAACGGGATCGAAACCCACCTCGCCAATTAAATCCAGCAAGCTTTCAGAAAATTCGACCCCCATGTCATTTTCTTCCAAACGCTCGCGGAGGTAATCTAGCTGGAAACGTGCAATATCACGAATTTGTTCTTTTTTTAGCGGGTGGAAGACAACAATCTCATCCAGGCGATTAATAAATTCCGGTCTGAAATGCTGACTCACGTCCTCCATCACCTTATCTTTCATGGCTTCATACTGATTCTCAGCCGCCATTTCTTGAATAAAGTGGCTTCCTAAATTGGAGGTCATCACAATCACAGTATTTCGGAAATCTACAGTACGGCCTTGTCCATCCGTTAAACGCCCATCATCCAAAACTTGCAATAGAATATTGAAGACGTCTGGGTGCGCTTTTTCAACTTCGTCTAACAAAATAACGGCATACGGCCGGCGTCGGACCGCTTCGGTCAGGTAACCACCTTCTTCATAACCAACATACCCAGGAGGCGCGCCAATCAATCGTGCGACGGAATGTTTTTCCATAAACTCTGACATATCAATGCGGACCATAGACTCTTCGGTATCGAAGAGAAATTGAGCTAGCGCTTTGGTCAGCTCGGTTTTTCCAACACCTGTCGGACCTAGAAACAAAAAAGACCCATTAGGACGTTTAGGGTCTGATAGACCTGCACGAGAGCTGCGAATTGCATCAGCAACAGCCGAGATGGCTTCTTCCTGTCCAACAACGCGTTGGTGTAAACTATCCTCCATGGTCAAGAGTTTCTCTCGTTCACCTTCAAGCATTTTAGAAACTGGGATACCAGTCCATTTCGAGACAACTTCTGCAATTTCTTCTTCCGTTACATTATTGCGCAACAGCGTCAAGGTGGTACCCTCACTTTCGGCGGCGACAGTGAGTTGTTTTTCTAGCTCGGGAATGCGCCCATATTGCAATTCTGACATTCGGGCCAGATCACCAGCTCTCCGTGCAGTTTCCAAATCTTGGCGCACGCGCTCTAACTCTTCTTTAATTTGCGTTGCCCCTTGCAAAGAAGCTTTTTCAGTCTTCCATACTTCATTTAAATCTGAAAATTCCCGTCCCAGTTTTTCAATTTCATCTTCTAATATAGCTAGACGCTTCTTGGACGCGCTATCGGATTCTTTCTTTAACGCTTCGCGCTCAATTTTCAATTGAATAAGTCGCCGATCGAGCTTATCCATCACTTCAGGCATGGAATCGATTTCCATGCGAATACGTGATCCCGCTTCGTCAATCAAATCAATGGCTTTGTCAGGCAGTTGCCGATCGGTAATGTAGCGCTGGGACAATGTTGTGGCTGCGACTATCGCTGAATCGGTAATATCAACGCCATGATGAACTTCGTATTTTTCTTTTAACCCTCGCAAAATGGCGATGGTATCCTCAATGCTGGGTTCATCGACAAGTACCTTTTGAAAGCGGCGTTCAAGCGCCGCATCTTTCTCAATATACTGCCGGTATTCATCAAGTGTGGTGGCACCTACACAATGCAGTTCACCACGAGCCAGCGCTGGTTTTAACATGTTGCCAGCATCCATCGCGCCGTCGGCTTTGCCCGCGCCAACCATCGTATGAATTTCATCAATAAATAAAATGATGTTTCCTTCTTGTTTGGCAACATCATTTAATACCGCTTTTAAACGTTCCTCAAATTCACCGCGAAATTTTGCACCGGCAATGAGCGCTGCCATATCGAGGGATAATAACCGTCGCTCTTTGAGCCCTTCGGGCACTTCGCCATTGATGATACGCTGAGCTAAACCCTCAACAATCGCAGTTTTACCAACGCCGGGCTCGCCAATGAGCACTGGGTTGTTTTTTGTACGTCGCTGCAATACTTGAATGACACGACGAATTTCATCATCTCTTCCGATGACAGGGTCCAGCTTACCTTGCTCGGCTCTTTCGGTGAGGTCGGTGGTATATTTTTCTAAGGCTTGTCGCTGTTCTTCCGCATTGGGGTCGTTTATCTGTTGGCCACCTCGAACATCTTCAATGGCTTTTTCGAGTGCTGATTTTTGAGCGCCAGCTGCTTTCAATAACTCAGCTAAGCTACCGCTAGAATCCATCGCAGCGAGTAAAAAAAGTTCGCTTGAAATGTATTGGTCGTCTCGCTTCTGGGCCAACTTGTCGGTTTGATTCAGTAGCTTTGTTAGACCATTCGAGATATGAATATCGCCATCATCCCCTGACACCTTTGCGATTCTGTCTAGCGACGTTCCCAGTTGCGACCTGAGTTGATTAACATTAACCCCCGCCTTATCCAGTAGAGGGCGTACAGAGCCGCCTTCTTGATTTAGAAGTGCGGTCATAAGATGCTCTGGTTCAATAAATTGATTATCCAGACCCAGGGCTAAGCTCTGCGCATCAGCAATCGCTAATTGGAATTTACTGGTTAGCTTGTCCATTCTCATATGTTGTATCTCTACCTAGTAGTTTTTCTAGTGATGATTTAAAAGGTCGCCTTTATTGGCATCTCAATTTCAAAATAATTATGTAAGACCGTTTTGGTTAAGTCAGTTGTTTGTTATCGCCAATAGGCGGGTTAAGCGTGGCGATTTTCTATTTTCCAATTTCATTCAGATCTTTCGAACGTTTATCGGTATCCCTACTGAAGTTTTTAGCGGAAGACAAACTTTTAACTTGTGTCTCGTTTTTAGACAATTTTCTCTCTTTTTGTAATCGATATTTATGCATTGCCGCTACCCATTCATCAGAGCGGCGCTGCCAATCTTTATCATTTGCCATCACCGCCTCCGGGGGTTCTAATCACTCGATTGTAATCAATGTGGTTACAATTTAGATGCATTGTTGCTTTCCATGGCATTGTTTTTTTCATTGCGCGGATCTATCTCGTATACCATTGGTCCAGCCATGTCAGTAACAGCTTGAAAGCTCTCTCGGTTTTCTCCTGGGTCTGTTAATACATTCTGGCGTCGCCTTAATATTACAATGATAAAAAATACGAACAAGCTTAGGCTCGCAAAAGCATAGAGACCACTTGCTCCCATTACGTTCATTGCAAATGACGCCATAGGTCCACCGATGGCTGAGCACAAACCATAGGTGATCAACATTGCACTACCTATTTCCACAAAGTCGGAAGGCCCGGCACTGTCATTCGCATGCGCTAATCCAATCGCATAAAGCGTCATGCAGACCCCACCCCAGAAAAATGCGGCAATAGTAGCTGGCCATCCTCCAAAATTTGGTTCGATTAAAGGAAGAAATACAAATACTAGGGACGCTAGCGCTCCGGCTAATGCCATGTACATCAAAATAAGTCGTCGATCATGTTTGTCTGAAAGCCGACCGAGAGGCCACTGAAAACAAGCAGCACCGAGCACTGTTGCCGACATAAATGCTGTTAGTTGTGCATTGTCAAAATTATTTGATTTCGCGTAAACCGGAGCCAATGACCAATAGGCGCCAGTCACAAGTCCTGCGGTTACTGAACCAATCAATGCCACATGAGAATTTCGCCAGACTTTTGCAATATCTAGCGAGACATTATTCATCGGCGCCGGAGCCAAGGTTAATGTAAGCGAAACAGGGATAATGGCAATTGATATGAAAATCGCGGCTAATCCGAATAGCATATGGCTATTAACGCTTCCTAAATTCAGAAGCTGTTGCCCACACATAATCATGATCATAACCAGCATTGTGTAAACAGATAAAATTGAGCCGCGGTTTTCAGAGTTAGAGCGCTCGTTTAACCAACTTTCGATAATCATATATAAGCCGGAAATCGCAATACCAACCAAAAAGCGAAGAAGTAACCAGCCCCAAAAATCTGGTAGCCAAGGAAATATTAAAACAACCACAGAGTAGGATGTTGCTAAAACGGCGAAGCTTCGAATATGCCCAACACGTTTAAGAATATATGGCGTTACTAGACAGCCACTTACAAATCCTAAAAAGTAAGCTGATCCCGTAAAGGCGACCTGTGTATCCGAAAATCCCAGTGAACTGGCTGAGATGGGCAGTAATGTGAGCAATAAGCCATGGCCCAAGAGCAAAAAAGCGACGGAAAGTAACAACGAAAAAATGGGGACAAGTGCTGGAATCATAAAATATACCAAATCAATGAGATTGCCATAATCATCTGAGCTTAAACTGCCAATGCAGTGGTATGGGCAATAACTATGTAAGTGTAAATACTATACATGCACAGTAAGATCGCACCTTCCCATCGTCCAATCTTTCCGTGTCCTTTAAATCCTAAAGCCATAACAAACAAGACTGCCGTACAAAAAAGCATTACGGGCCAGTCACGAGCAAATACTGTACTAGAAAAATGATCCATTGGACGCACTATGCCGGCAACGCCAACGACAGCTAAGAGATTAAACATATTTGACCCAATGACATTACCTATCGCCACATCATGTTCACCTTTTAATGCCGCCACAATTGACGTAACGAGTTCAGGAAATGAGGTTCCAAACGCAATAATCGTCAGACCAATAACTAGCTTACTCACGCCCAAAGCTTCTGCAACGTTAACTGCTCCCCACACCAGCACTCTCGAACTGACAATCAATACCACCAAACCTACAATGGTCCAAAATATCGCCGCTTTTGGATTCATTGAGCGAGAAGATAATTCTTGCTCAAACTCGGCTTCTAAGGGATCAGATTGTTGCTTATTGGCTGTTTTAATCGTCCAGACTACAAGACCGACAAAGCCGACTAGTAACAATCCAGCATCTAATCTACTGAGAGTTGAGTCCCAGATGAACCCACCAAATACGATGGATATACCGAGTAAAATGGGCAGCTCTCTACGAACGATAGAAGAGCTTACGACGATTGGAGCGATCAAGGCAGTAATACCCAATATCAAGCAGGTATTTACGATGTTAGACCCGATGGCGTTCCCAATGGCCAAATCGAAATCCCCATTAAATGTTGCGATAGAAGAAACAAATAACTCTGGTGCTGACGTGCCAAAACCAACAATAATCATCCCAATTAACAAGGGTGACATATTGAAGGATTTAGCTATACCAGATGCGCCAGCAACAAAGCGATCGGCACTCCATATTAAAAGTAGTAATCCTAGTAGAATTGCCCCAGCTGCAAATAGCATATTATTTGTTCTCTTATCTACACTTAATTTAGAACGCCGTTATAAAAGCACTCAAGAAACCAGCGATTATTGTGCTTGTTTAAAAAACCGTTGGTCGCCATGTGCGTCAATCGCAGATGCCAAGCGTCTAAGGGCTTTTCGGTAAGCGGCTTCCCGCATATTGCATGACTCTGTTTCAGTGATTTGCCAGACTTCATTAAATGCCGTCGCCATCGTTGCGGAAAGTTTTTCACGTACTTTTTCTAAAGACCACGTCTCTCCGGTTCGGTTTTGAATCCATTCGTAGTAGCTCACTGTAACACCACCGGCATTTGCTAAAACATCTGGCACCACAATGACGCCTTTCTCAGCCAGTGCGCTATCCGCTTCTGACAATATAGGGCCGTTAGCCGCCTCAACAATAAATTTTGCAGCGATACGGTCAACGTTTTCTTGGGTAATGACACCTTCGATCGCGGCAGGAATCAGTACATCAACTTCGAGTTCGAGGAGCGCCTCATTGCTCATTGGCGCGCCAATCTGTGATACGTTCAGCGAGTTATTACTCAACGGTTTCTTCGATGACGTGGTGGATCGTTTATAGTCTTGTAGTTGTTGAACGTTCAAACCTGATTCGGAGTATACACCGCCCCGTACATCCGAGACTGCAACCACTTTACAGCCAGACTGAGCCAGAAGAAACGCAGCGTTATAGCCAACATTCCCAAAACCCTGAATCGCAATTGTGACATCGTTTGGATCAAGGTTTTGCTTTTCTATCAGGTGCATTACACAATGAAAGACACCGCGTCCGGTGGCTTCTTCGCGACCTAGACTCCCACCTAAAGCGACCGGTTTTCCGGTAATCACACCTGGAGTACGACGTCGATGTATCGCTTCGTACTCATCCATCATCCATCCCATTGTACGCGCGTCGGTATAAATATCAGGTGCGGGAATATCCACTTCCGGGCCAATAACATCCGCCATCGGTCGAACATAAGCTCGGGACAACCTCTCTAACTCCATACGACTCAACTGTGTTGGATCAACAGTTATCCCACCCTTAGCGCCGCCATAGGGTAAATTCAATAAGGCACATTTAATGGTCATCCATAGAGCAAGTGCCTTAACTTCATCGCCATTTACGAGAGGATGGTAGCGAATCCCGCCCTTTGTAGGCCCCAAAACGTCATTGTATCGACAGCGATAAGCATCAAAGTACCGTGTCGACCCATCATCCATTCTAACGGGAATGGAGGCTTGAACCATTAAGTCGGCATGCATTAAGGCTTCCAAAGAACTAGCAGGAATAGATGCTCCCTCAGCTAAATAGGTGAGCCGTTTTAGTGCATCGTCTAGTATGTTCATTTGTTCAATTCCTATTTTTTGTAATTTTACGTAATACTCTCTGGTGATAGTCGGCTAAAACATGTGTGCTGCACCTTGCAGAGCAAAGTAAACGATGGCGGCCCCCACCAATAAAGCACACGAAGCGATGATTAGGCCAAATAAAATAAAGAGTCCATCTCTTTCCATTAAGCCAATTGAGAATATTACAATGGAAAGGGTCGGCAATAAATTCGTGAACGGTAAAGGAAGAATAACGAAAATAGAGAGCAAAAACGTTACCAAACCGACAAGAATATTCAGTGGTACACCAGTAAAAAATAGCCACCGAGGTTTGATAAAGCGCTCCGCTTTTTCAATTGAGGGGATGACTCGATTTAACATGTATCTAATATGATCCACACTAATGGTGCGCTTGTTAATGCTTCGCATGAGCTTAGGTGACCGAAAGCCTACGCAAAGCTGTATGCCCAATATCATCATCAATATTCCAGAAAAAATGCCAACACCTGGAATTAAACTCAAAACAGCCAAAATCAACAATACTCCTCCAAACGATCGTCGCCGAAGTTTATATAGAAGCGTTCCAACATTAGTGTTTGCTCCCTCAAAAGATTGGAGTGTACGCGTTAGAATTAATGACGTTTTCTCATGTTGACCTGCAAGGTCAGTCTGTCGTTGATCCATATATTATTCCTCTAGTATATTTGAGGTCGATAAGATGCTAGGTGCCGATCAGCCCGCATTCTTTTGGCTAGAATCAACAATAAGTTGTTTGATTTCTCTTAATTCGTTTTTTAAGTGAAGTACTTCGGCGTATGTATCTTTATTCTCGACCTTTTCAGGAGTGTGTGTGATTTTTATTTCTGTATCACCTTTAAAGTTCTGCATTGCACTGACGATTATTGCGATAAACAAGTTCAATATAGTGAATGTTGCTATTAAAATAAAAGGAATAAAAAATGCCCACGCATACGGGAATTGACTCATTACAGGTCTAGAAATACCCATAGACCAGCTCTCCAGAGTCATAATTTGAAACAGTGTATAAAGAGAGCGGCCAAGATTGCCAAACCACTCTGGGTAAGCTTCAGAAAAAAAGTGAGTCGCCATTACGGCAACAACGTAATAAAAAATAAGCAGCACAAAGGCGATCGAGCTTAATCAAGTATCGCTATGGTAGTTCCGTACGATTGCATGATGCTTGGCGATGTCTCCATCCCCA
>Ga0065722_100046_pt1 | contig 12017 bp, 4 predicted proteins | sample BansetMetagenome_FD_59109 | JGI IMG/M metagenome (GOLD analysis project Ga0065722, IMG submission 59109) | Bankia setacea gill microbial communities from Puget Sound, Washington, USA - Caecum Enriched | ecosystem: Host-associated > Mollusca > Digestive system > Ceca | place: United States... | reverse complement strand
GGCAGAAGCACGGTGAGCCTTTTGTCGATCCCTCATGGCTAGAACCCCACTCGCAGGGTGTTATTGCGCTTTCTGGCGGCAAATTTGGTGAAATTGGGCAGTTACTGGTAGGGGGCAAGCTCAACGAGGCCCGCGAGCGCCTGCGNTACTGGATGTCGGTTTTTCCCAATAGTTTTTACCTCGAGCTTCAGCGTACTGGCCGTGAAAACGACGAGCTATACCTGCACCGGGCTGTGGAGTTGGCCATAGAGTGCGAGTGCCCGGTTGTAGCCACTAATGATGTGCGTTTTCTCGACCGGAGCCAGCACGAAGTACATGAAGCGCGTGTGTGTATTGGTGAGGGTAGGGCGTTAGACGACCCGCGGCGTGAGCGTAAGTACAGCGACCAGCAATATTTTCGTACGGCTGAGGAAATGCGCGAGCTATTTTCCGATATCCCCGAAGCGTTAACGAATACTGTAGAAATAGCGAAGCGCTGTAGCCTCGATATTGAACTCGGCAAATACTACCTGCCCGAATACCCTATTCCAGAGGGTTTGACCGAAAACCAGTTCTTCGAAAAAATTTGTTATGAAGGGTTAGACAACCGGCTGGAGAAAAACTTCGATACGCAGGCCCCGGATTTTCCGTCGCGTAAGCAAGAATACCTAGACCGGCTGCGGTTTGAGTTGGATATCATTATCCAGATGGGCTTCCCCGGTTATTTTTTGATCGTAATGGATTTTATTCAGTGGGCCATAGACCACAAAATTCCGGTGGGTCCGGGCCGAGGTTCCGGTGCTGGGTCGCTGGTGGCCTATGTGTTGAAAATTACCGACCTAGACCCACTCTTATACGATTTGCTGTTCGAGCGATTCCTCAATCCCGAACGTGTATCCATGCCCGATTTCGACGTCGATTTTTGTATGGAAGACCGCGACAAGGTTATCAGCTACGTGGCCGACAACTATGGTCGTGATGCGGTATCACAGATTATTACCTTCGGTACCATGGCGGCAAAAGCGGTGGTACGCGATGTGGCGCGTGTGCAGGGTAAATCATACGGGCTAGCAGATAAACTATCGAAGATGATCCCGCCAGACGTCGGTATTACGCTAACCAAAGCCCATGAACAGGAAGAGCTGCTGCGTGAATTTCTGCAAAATGACAGCGACGGTCAAGAAATTTGGGAAGTAGCATTGCAGCTAGAAGGCATAACCCGGAATGTGGGTAAACATGCTGGGGGTGTGGTAATTGCACCCACCAAGCTGATTGATTTTGCCCCCNTGTATTGTGATGAAGCGGGTGGTGGCCTGGTAACCCAGTTTGATAAAAATGATGTGGAGGATGCCGGTCTAGTTAAGTTCGACTTCCTTGGTTTGCGTACACTCACCATTATCGACTGGGCAGTCAAAATGATTGACCGGCGACGAGCCAAGCAGGACGAGCCGCCGTTGGATATTACCGCCATTCCTCTAGATGATGCGGAAACTTTCAGCATGTTAAAGCGCGCGGAAACGACGGCGGTATTCCAGTTGGAATCCCGCGGTATGAAAGACCTGATTAAACGCCTGCAGCCCGATAACTTGGAAGACATGATTGCCCTAGTTGCTCTGTTCCGCCCAGGGCCTTTGCAGTCGGGAATGGTGGACGATTTCATTAACCGTAAGCATGGCCGCGCCCAAGTGGCCTATCCTGATGCCAAATACCAGCATCAAAGTCTTAAGCCTATTCTTGAACCTACTTATGGGGTAATTGTTTACCAAGAACAGGTAATGCAGATCGCCCAGGTTTTGGCGGGTTACAGCCTGGGTGGTGCCGACCTGTTGCGGCGTGCCATGGGTAAAAAGAAGCCCGAGGAAATGGCCAAGCAGCGGGTCACATTTGAAGATGGTGCCAAGGGCCTGGGTATTGACCCGGATTTGGCAATTAAGATTTTCGACCTCGTAGAAAAGTTCGCCGGTTACGGGTTTAACAAATCGCATTCGGCTGCATACGCACTTGTTTCCTACCAAACGGCCTGGCTTAAAGCGCACTACCCTGCACACTTTATGGCCGCGACCATGTCGTCGGACATGGATAAAACAGACAAGGTGGTAACCTTCATCGAAGAGTGCCGCAACATGAACCTCAACCTGTTGCCACCAGACGTAAACAGCGGTGAGTTTCAGTTTACGGTAGATGACGACAACAATATTATTTATGGTTTGGGCGCCATTAAAGGCTTGGGTGAGGGGCCTGTCGACAACATAATCGAAGCGCGTGCCGATGGGTCATTTAAGGATTTGTTTGATTTTTGTGCACGGGTTGATAGCCGTCGAGTAAACAAGCGCGCACTCGAAGCGCTGGTGCGCAGTGGTGCCTTTGACCGNCTAGGCCCAGGGGTAGATATCGATTACGATCGTGCGGTGATGTATGTTGCCCTCGCCGAGGCGGTAAAAGNGGCTGAGCAGCAAAGTGCTAACGCCAGTGCCGGTATGGGAGATCTGTTTGGAGCCGTGGTACCCAGTGGTGATGCCGACGAATCGGTGTACCAAGAATTCCACAGGGTGCGGCGNTGGAGTATAAAGGAGCGTTTGAACGGTGAAAAAGAGACGCTAGGCCTGTACTTAACAGGTCACCCNATCGATGAATACGACAAAGAACTCAGTAANTTTGTGTCGTCGCGTATTGCGGCANTGAAGCCAGACAAAAACAAGCAAACGGTGGCAGGCTTAGTCGTGGCAGCTCGAGTAATGAGGACACGTCGCGGCGACAATATGGCCTTTATTACACTTGATGACCGCACTGGCCGCGTAGATGTGGCGATATTTTCCGACACCTACAATGAATACCGAGAAAAACTGGTAAAAGATGCATTATTGGTTGTAGAAGGCCAGGTGAGTAACGACGACTACAGTGGTGGCTTGAAAATGCGCGCCGATGGCATATTCGACTTAACCGAAAAGCGCCAGGCCAGTGTGCGTGCCATCAAGCTTGCTTGGCACAGCGAAAGCGTACCGCTAAACTTTGAAAACCAGTTTAAGCAGCTGTTACAGGGCCATAGTCGAGGGGTTTGCCCTTTGATTATCGAGTACCGAAAGGCCGATATTAGNGCAAACTATACGCTTTCGGTTGATTGGAATATGGTGCCAACAGATGAGCTAATGGATGATTTACGGGTACTTTATGGCCACAAAAATGTGGAGTTGCTCTACCATTAAAGCTCAAGTGCCAATGGATTTTCGTTTTTCTTCAAAACAGGTGTTAAACTTGCGTCCCCTTGCCGAGAGCATAAAAAATGCCTCTAGTTCTCGGGTTACGCTACCAGCTAAGGTCGAACCATTGCTATGAATTTAAACTATCTCGATTTCGAACAGCCCATTGCCGAGCTGGAAGGGAAAATCGAAGAATTGCAGTTGGTCGGAACGGATAACGACCTCAATATCAGTGAAGAGATTTCACGCCTGCGCGAAGAAAGCATCAGTCTGACTGGGCGCATCTACTCAAACTTGTCCTCCTGGCAGATTGTTCAGGTGGCCCGCCATCCTCAGCGGCCCTATACCGCAGACTACATACCCCGTATTTTTGATGACTGGGATGAACTGCACGGTGATCGTCATTTTGCCGATGATAAAGCCATTATTGGGGGTGTTGGGCGTTTGAACGGCAAGCCGGTTATGGTTATTGGCGAAGAGAAAGGCCGTTCGGTTAAAGATAAAGTTCTCCGCAACTTCGGAATGCCCAAGCCCGAAGGGTATCGTAAGGCGTTGCGTTTAATGGAGATGGCCGAGCGATTCAAAATGCCCGTGCTCACGCTTATTGATACGCCTGGGGCGTACCCGGGGATCGACAGCGAAGAGCGTGGGATCAGTGAGTCCATTGCACAAAATTTGGCGGTTATGTCGCGCTTGCGCACGCCTATTATTTGTACCGTAATAGGGGAGGGTTCATCCGGTGGCGCTTTGGCCATTGGTGTTGGTGACCATCTGAATATGCTGCAGTACTCAACGTACTTTGTTATTTCTCCAGAAGGTTGTGCCAACATTATTTGGAAAACGGTGGAAAAAGCGCCCCTCGCAGCCGAAGCTATGGGGGTAACATCCAGTATTTTACAGGACCTTGGTATCGTTGATGAAACCATAGCAGAGCCCTTGGGTGGTGCTCACCGCGATATGGATGCCATGGCCGCAAAACTCAAAGAGCGGTTGTCCGAACAGCTCGACCAGCTTGCCGCTGAAGACTTGGACAGTTTGCTAGAAAAGCGGTATCAGCGCTTAATGTCTTACGGTAACCTCACCGAATAACCGTCATGAAATGAGCGCCGAAATAGTTTTCGGCGCCAGCTTCCTTCTTGTTTTCATCCCTACCTAAACCCACTGAGTACAATAATTGTAGGTATTTACGGTTGAGTGCAGCCGGCAATTCTCCAAGGNAAATGCGCAATTCACGTACTAATTTGGACGGCGTGCTCGCTAATTTGCGTCGTTAGATCTTAGCGGAATGCCATAATGGCCGCGCCGTGCGTATAATGCGCGCTCGATTTGAGCGTGTGCCATGACCTTCCAAGCAATCTCCACTAACATACCCGAGCAACTTAGCGCAGAAATTGTGCATGCACACCTGCGCTTGTTATGCAGTAACGACCAGCAAATACTGCGCAGGTTGTGGCAGTTTATTAGTCGACGGCAGCAAGAAAACCAGCCCTGTGACCGCAAGCTGGCGGAGTTTCGGCAAAAACTAATGCGCGCTATTACGCGTGTAAATACGCGTAATGAAGCCATCCCGGCTATTACCTACGACGATAAATTACCCATTTCCGCCAAGCGGGAAGCGATCGCCGAGCTTATTCAGCAGCATCAAGTCGTTATTCTTGCGGGTGAAACCGGTTCCGGGAAAACCACGCAAATACCCAAAATATGCCTAGAATTAGGGCGTGGTGTAAAGGGAATGATCGGCCATACCCAGCCGCGTCGCATTGCTGCGCGAACGGTCGCCAGCCGAATTGCAGATGAACTGCAGGTACCTCTTGGTGGCGCAGTGGGTTATCAGGTGCGTTTTACCGATCACTCAGATCACAGCACGTATATCAAGCTGATGACCGACGGCATACTGTTGGCCGAAATCCAGCAGGACCCGCTGTTACTTAAATACGACACGCTGATTATTGACGAGGCCCACGAACGAAGCCTGAATATCGACTTTTTATTGGGCTATCTGAAAGAGTTGTTGCCCAAGCGTAAAGATTTAAAAGTGATTGTAACGTCGGCAACGATAGATCTGGAAAAGTTTTCGGCGCACTTCTCGAGTTTTGGCGAACATAAAGCCCCTGTTCTTGAAGTGTCCGGTAGAACTTTTCCGGTAGAAACACTGTATCGGCCTTGGGATGAAGAATACGAAGATGCGACCGAGGCTATTGTGGGTGCCGTCGATGAAATTCTTCAAAGCTCAAAACAGCAAGGTGGNGATATTTTGGTTTTCCTCAGTGGTGAACGAGAGATTCGCGAAACGTCCCACGCCATTAAAAAAGCTGGCTTTGCCCAGCTCGATATTCTGCCGCTCTATGCTCGCCTAGGCCTTGCTGAGCAAAATCGCGTGTTTCAAGGCCACCGTGGTCGCCGAGTTGTACTCGCCACAAATGTTGCTGAAACCTCCCTAACCGTGCCCGGTATTCGCTATGTTATCGACCCCGGTCGCGCGCGTATCAGCCGCTATAGTGTGCGCACAAAGGTCCAGCGCCTACCAATCGAAGCTATCTCGCAAGCCAGCGCCAATCAGCGTAAGGGCCGCTGCGGGCGGGTATCTGAAGGCGTGTGCTACCGGCTTTACAGTGAAGAAGACTTTGTTAGCCGTCCGGAATTTACCGACCCGGAAATTCAGCGCACCAGTTTAGCGGCGGTTATTTTGCAGATGCTGCAGTTACGCATTGGTGATGTGCGTAAATTCCCTTTTGTCGACAAACCCGAAAACCGACTGATTAACGACGGTTTTAAATTGCTGGAAGAAATTCAGGCGGTCGATAAAAAAGGCCAAATAACAGTGTTGGGCAAGCAGCTACATGGGCTGCCAGTAGACCCGCGTTTTGCGCGCATTATTATTGAAGCGGGCAAGCTCAACTGCCTAAGCGAAATACTCATTATTGTCAGCGGGCTAAGCATACAAGACCCACGGGAGAGGCCAGCGGAAAAACGCCAAGCGGCCGATGAACAGCATCGCCGTTTTCGCGATGAAGAATCTGATTTTATTGCATTGACTAACCTTTGGCGTTATCTCGAAGAGTTGCGTCAGGAGCTATCACAGAATAAATGGGGAAAACGCTGTAAGAAAGAATTTATCAGCTATTTACGTGTGCGAGAATGGCGGGATCTACACCATCAATTACGGCTTGCTATAAAAGCGCTAGGCTTAAAAGAGAATGCAGAGCCCTCCAGTTACGAGAATGTTCATCGCGCGTTGGTGGCAGGCCTGCTGTCAAACCTCGGGTTAAAAAATGAAGAGGGCAAAGGTTCCGATTCCCCGCGAGACACTAAGCGTGAGAAAAGTAAAACGGGCCGCAGTGCTATTGAGTACCTGGGTAGCCGAAACCGAAAGTTTCAAATTTTTCCTGGCTCTTCGCAGGCGAAGAAAAAGCCTAAGTGGTTGGTGGGCGCGGAGTTTATAGAAACTACCCAGCTCTATGCCCATATGGTGGCCAAGGTGGATCCAGACTGGGCGCTAGAGTGCGGCCGGCACCAGTTAAAATACCACTATTTCCAACCCTTTTATGATGCTCTTAGCGGCCAGGTAATGGCCTATGCACGTATTTCCATATACGGGCTGATACTGGTTGAAAAAAAACGTGTGGCCTATGGAAAGATTGACTCGGTTGAGGCACGCACTATTTTTATTCGCGAAGCTCTGGTTGAGGGTAAGTATAGAAAGCATAAAAGTGTATATAAAAAACTGGAAGCCGAAACGAGAGANCTCGCCGATAAAAGCCTTGGTGCCCAAGGCGACCTTCCTGCTACTAGTCACTTCTTTGCCTACAATCAATGGTTAGTAGAGCAGGTACAGTCACTGGAAGCTAAAGCAAGGCGGCGGGACATATTGGTAGACGACGAAATCATATTCGACTTCTATGCTGCGGTTATTCCTGCGGATATTTGCAACCTCGCCAGCTTTGAGCAATGGCGTAAAAAAGCAGAAGCAAATGCCGCTTCGGTACTTAAATTAGTGCCAGAACAACTCATGTTGCACGGGGCCGAGGGAGTAAGTGAAAACCAATTTCCTGATGTGCTGGAGAGCGACGGTTTAACGTTACCGTTGCACTACCATTTTGAACCGGGGCACAGNGATGATGGCGTAAGCGTGAGGGTGCCCGTTGAGTTTTTACATTTGGTACCTGAAGGGCGGTTGGAATGGTTGGTGCCTGGGTTGTTGCGAGACAAATGTATAGCGCTGGTGAAGGCGTTGCCGAAACAAGAGCGAAAAAAACTGGTGCCGGTACCACAATATGTCGATCGTGCGCTGGCGCGATTGAAGCCGAGCAAACGTCCGTTAGCCGAAAGTTTAGCGGAGGTTTTAGAGCATATTGCGAATATTCGCATTGAGCACTGGCCTATCGATACACTTGAAGACTTCTACCGTATGAATATTCAGGTGGTGGATGAGCGTGGAGATGTTATCGACCGCGACCGTGATTTAGCGACATTGCGCGAGCGTTATCGCCAGCAGGTACGCAATACACTCAGTGCTGCCCATCATTCGCTAGANCGAGAAAATATTACTCGCTGGGATTTTTAATGCACTACCGGAAGAGGTGAAAATGCCTCGTGGAAAAATTCAAGTAAAGGCGTTTCCTGCGCTCGTAGATCGAGGGACGCATGTAGATCTTGAGGTGTTAGATAACCCTTTAGATGCGCATTATAGTTCCACAAGGGGTGTTGTTCGTCTTGCTCAGCTCGCATTGGGGCCTACGATAAAGTACCTGCGCAAGGAGCTTTTACGTGGAAAAGATTTGGGTTTGGCGGTTCTGAATCTGGGCAAGCGTGACCAAGTAATCGATGATATTTTATTTGCAGCTGTTCAGCGTGCCTGCTTTCAAGGCGAGGGCGAGCTGTTTGAGTTAGTGCGTAACCAGTCGGAATTTGAGCGGCGCTTAGAAGCAGGCCGTGGCGAGGTGGTTGAAATCGCCCAGCAAATTGCCGAATTAGTTGCCGAGTTACTGCCTCTCGCAGTGGAGATACGCAAGCAAATGAAGGCCAATAAAAATGCTTTGGTGCTCGCTTTTGCTTTTGGTGATATTAATCATCAGATGCAGAGCTTGTTCGCCCCCGGCTTTCTTGTGGCGACGCGGTGGCACTGGTTAAAACAGTATCCGCGCTATTTACGAGGAATAATCGTCCGCTTGGAGAAAGCACCGCAAAACCCTCAAAAAGACAAAATGCACATCGCCAGCCTCGAAACTATGTGGCGCAAGCATGCCGATCAACTCGAAAAGGTTGGCATTGCGCAATACACCGAGTGTGAACCTTGGCAGCAGTATCGATGGATGATTGAAGAATTACGGATTTCTCTTTTTGCGCAAACGTTAAAAACCCTCTTTCCTGTATCGGAAAAACGTTTGAATAAGCAGTGGCAATCGGTGCTGGATACCCTCTGAGTACGGCATTTTACATAATGCATAAAGGGGTTGGAGTATAGTGTCCCTTACTTTGTATCGGTCCCAGGGGTTCGCCTGCTAAGGAAGTAAGCTATGAAAATGTTACTCACGTTGTTGCGCCAAAACGTGCGGCGGCTGAAGCGGTTATCGCTCGGGTTCATTACCGCTATTCTCCTCGGGTGCACAACTTCGCCCCAAGCTGCGGACAATACCGATGCGCCAATGCAAATCGAGCATTCACGCGATCGGTTCGAGCGTTTTAATCGCGGGGTCTACTCCTTTAATATGTTTGCCGACAAATGGCTGCTGAAACCTGTGACGAAGGGGTACGTCGCAATAACACCAGACCCGGTAGAATCGGGTGTAAGTAATTTTTTCGATAACCTTAGCGAACTCAATAACATTGTAAACGATGTTTTACAGTGGAAATGGAAGCAGGCTGGAAATGATGCTGGGCGTTTATTGATCAACTCTACGGTCGGCGTGGCCGGGCTATTTGACGTAGCCCGTAAGGCCGGCTTGAGCGAAGCAGACGGAGAAGATTTTGGCCAAACGCTAGCTGTTTGGGGGGTGCCCGAAGGCCCCTACCTCGTGTTGCCTTTATTGGGCCCCTATACCGTTACTGAGGCCGTCGGTTTGCCGGTAAACTGGCAGATCCACCCCGTTTCGAATATCGGCCATAGAACAACACGCTACTCGTTGGTGGCGTTAGATTTTATTGATATTCGCGCAAANNTACTACAAACCGAAGAACTGATTTCCGGTGATGAATACACGTTTATTCGCGATGCCTATTTGCAGCGAAGAGAGTATTTAATTAAGGACGGCAATGTAGAAGACGATTTTGGCGGTGAATTTGATGAACAGGAGTTCGATTTTTAAGGCGCTTTGCTTCTCGTTGGGTAACCTGAAGTATTGGTCGTCCGAAATAGCTTTCAAGCGCTTGCTAAACCGGGCTCAGCCGTTGTTAGTCGTATACCGACTGGTTATACTCACTTTTTATTGATCCCCGATAGGGAAGTGTCCGGGAACCTATGTAGGCGAAAAACAATAANGTTCGCCTCCTGTTGCCCTCCCATTCAGAANTTAANGATTTTTAGTCGATATAAAAACTAAAACAGGAGATATTCCATGCGCATCCTATTTGTATTATTTCTATGCCTCAGCCTTTTTGCCTGCGGCGAAGAGGTCGCGCAGGTAAAAGAAGACCCAGAAGTATTTGTGGTCACGGTCAAGGAGCAACCCTATCACCCATCAAGGGGTTTTAACGGGCGTATTCAGTCCCGTTCGGATGTCGATATTATTGCGCAGGTGTCAGGTGAATTAACCGCCATTCACTTCAAAGAAGGCGATACGATAGAAGACGGGGCGCCTCTATTTGATATCGACCCAGCGCCATACAAAGCCCAGCTCTCAAAGGCCAATGCCGAACTTGCCCGCGCCAAAGCGAACAAGGTAAATGCCGAGAAAAATTATGAGCGCGGTAAAAAGCTGATTAAAGATGGTTATATTTCGGCATCCGAATTCGACACTTTGGAGGCTCGTACCTTAGAGGCTCAAGCCGCTACCCAGTCGGCAGAAGCCGCTGTAGAAAGCGCCCAAGTTAATTTAGATTACACCAGTATAAAGGCGCCTCAAGCGGGTCGCGTTGGCCGTTCCTTGCCGGCAGTAGGCGATATAGTTAGCCCGCAGTTGGGCGCTCTTACTAGTTTGGTTGGTCAGGATGGAACAGATGTGGTGTTCCAGCTACCAGAAAAACTGCTGATCTCTGTTGTAAACGCGGAAAGCAAGATTACCGTTGAGGATATTACTGTCGCTATTGTGTTGGCCGGTGGCACTGAATATGCCCATACCGGTAAAATTGATTACTTCTCTAACCGCGTAGACAGTAAAACCGGCACAGTAGAAAGTGTGGCTAGCCTGCCCAACCCTGATGACATACTGCGCCCCGGTATGTTTGTACGCGTAATTTTACGCTTAGAAGAACCCTTGATGAGCTTGACTGTGCCGCAGGCAGCCGTGCAGGTTGATCAGCGTGGCACCTATGTNTTNGCTGTAGATGACAACAACCAGGTCACGCGAAAGAACCTGATTGTGGGCGAACGTTTGGGTGAAAATACAGTGGTAAATTCCGGTTTGGATGCCGGTACCCGTGTGATTGTGCGCGGGGTACAAAAAGCGCGCCCAGGGCAAACGGTAAATGTGTCGGAATATAAACCCGCCACTCAAGCCAGTGAGGGTGGCGAAAAATGATCAGTAAAACGTTTATCGAGCGGCCCAAGTTTGCCATTGTTATTGCCTTGGTCATTACGCTTTCGGGTGTTGTTGCGCAAATGATGTTGCCGATTTCCGAATACCCGGAAATCGCACCTCCTCAAGTACAGGTACAAGCTAAGTGGCCGGGCGCCTCTGCCGAAGTGATGGAAGAGAGTATTGGCCAAATAATTGAAGATGCGGTCAACGGTGTAGAGGGCATGGAGTACATGAGCTCCAACTCTGCAAACGACGGCAGCTATAGTTTAAAAATTACGTTTAATGTGGGCGACGATCCGGACATGGCGCTTGTACGCGTGCAAAACCGGGTAAAACTTGCCGAACCCTCCCTGCCGGTTGAAGTACGCGCGCAGGGTTTAGTCATTCAAAAAATTTCGCCAGACATTTTATTTACCGTCAGCCTTTATTCTCCCGACGAAAGTTTGGACGAATTATTTATAGCCAATTACGGCCTTATTAATATTGAGAGCCGCTTAAAGCGTATTTCTGGGGTTTCCAATGCGGTTGTATTTAGTACGGCNGACTACTCTATGCGCCTGTGGTTGAACCCTGGNGAAATGACGGCGCTGGGTATTACTGTCGACGACATTAGTAACGCGTTAAAAGAGCAAAATATTCAAGCCCCCGCAGGTAAAATTGGCGCGCCGCCCTACACCGGTAACCTGAGTACTGAATACACCTTACAGCTTAAGGGCCGTTTGAAAACCCAAGAGGAGTTCGAAAACATTATCTTAAGGGTGAACGCTAGTGGCGCCATGGTGCACCTTAAAGATGTTGCTCGTCTTGAACTCGGGCAGTTGGATTATAAAGTTAGCGGCAGCTATAAAAACAAACCGGCCACGGTTATGGCGGTGTACACCTTGCCTGGCGCCAATGCTTTGGAAACCGCCAACAAGGTAAAAGCCGAACTTGTTGAAATGCAAAAAGATTTTCCTGCAGGCATGGAGTACGACATAGGCTACGATACTACTCGCTATGTTGAAGTATCAATTTCTCAAGTGGTTACATCGCTAATGCAGGCGGTGGGTTTAGTGGTACTCATCACCTTTATTTTTCTGGGTGACTGGCGACCCACCTTGGTGCCCACCGTGGCTATTCCGGTTTCACTTATCGGCACCTTTGGCGTCATGCTAATGATGGGTAT
>Ga0065722_104472_pt1 | contig 12022 bp, 6 predicted proteins | sample BansetMetagenome_FD_59109 | JGI IMG/M metagenome (GOLD analysis project Ga0065722, IMG submission 59109) | Bankia setacea gill microbial communities from Puget Sound, Washington, USA - Caecum Enriched | ecosystem: Host-associated > Mollusca > Digestive system > Ceca | place: United States... | reverse complement strand
CCCAGCCGAGTAGCCCGATAGCAAGCAAGCCGAAAAAGCCGAGGTTGCCACCCCCATCAGCGTCGCCTGCTGGACCCACTGGGTTGTTTACGGGGGGAACATAAGTGTCGATTAATACGTTTTCTGCTGGTGTAAGTTCTGCGGCGCTGTCAACAGCGGCATCGGTGATGGCAATATCGAATACAAAAACACCATTGCTCGCATCGACTGGCCCGTAATTGACGGTGTCGTTGTCTCCGTAATAGCCAACAAACTCTTCTTCTGTGTAGTCAATCAATGGAATGTTGTCGAATACATATCCCATGTTAAAAGTGGGTAAGGCCGCCATTGCTTCAATGATTTCCATGCCGCCTGCACTGACTTGCCCGAAAACGGTGAAGCCACCGTTTTGTATGTCGAGGTTTTCGCTGTTATCCGCTAAGTTAAAAAACCACTGATTCGTTGCGCTATTGGGGTTGCCGCCAACTTTGGCCATAGCAATGGTGCCCGTAACGTTCGAATATTCTGGCTCATTTAAGACGGCGGGAATACTGGCCGCCTCTTCGGGTGGGCCTTCCTCCACAAAAGTGAAGCCTCCTCCCTGAAGAATAAAGCCCGGTACAGAGCGGTGAAAAATTGTGCCGTCATAATTGTCGGCGTTTACATAGTTGAGAAAATTGGCAACCGTTAGCGGGGTCGCTTCATCAAACAGTACAACTTCAAAGTCACCTAGTGATGTTTGGAACTGCACGGTTGTTGCGTGAGCTAAAGGTTGAAGAAAAAGGCTGCAAAGAGCCACGGATTTAGCCAAACTGCTAAGTTTGCGCGAAAAAGATGAAGTTGTCATATTGTGAAGTCTTTTGCTATGAATGGTTGTTGCCCAAGGTTAAGGGAGCAAGGCCTGCCAGCTTACCTCAATAATTGCCCTTTAATCGAGCAATTGTTGAGGTAAGCGAGGTAAAGAATTGTAAAAGCAGATTGTTCATTTTTCGTCTAATTTGTAGCCCTTAATGCCATAGAAAGCGATATAGACATAACAAATAATGGGTAGAAGAAAGCTGAGCTGTAAGCCAATATTGTCGGCTAGTAAGCCCTGTAGTGGTGGAATAATAGCGCCGCCTACAATGGCAACACACAGTATTCCGGAGCCTTGGCTTGTGGCGGGACCAAGTTTATCGACGGCTAAGCTAAATATCACTGGAAACATAATGGAGTTAAATAAGCCGATGGCGAGTACTGACCACATGGCGATATTCCCGCTACCAAAAACTGTGGCAATGAGCAGTGCGCAGGCGGCGATAGCGGCCAAGGTCAGTAGATATTGGGGACGGAAACGCAGCATAAGCGCGACACCGACAAATCGGCCCACCATGGCGGCTCCCCAATAATAGGAGATCATGGTGCCAGCTTCTCGTTCGGGCATATTGGCGATTTGTTTTTCACCGAGAAAATTAACAATTAGGCTGCCTATTGACACTTCTGCGCCCACATACAGAAAAATGCCTATTGCCCCCAAAATTAAATGCTTATATTCCCACGCGGTTTTCGCCGGGTGCTGTTGTTCGGTCACAGAGTCTACGATGACCGGGAGGTTTTTGAGTAGAGCGAAGATCACTGCGAGGCCGATGAGCGCCGCAGCTAGCAGCAGGTAGGGCAATTGCACCGCCTCAGCTTCTTGTTGGCGGTGCGCGATCAGTTCGGCACCGGCTAAGGTGCTGGTATCAATATTGACTGCAGAAAAAATAAGCAGTGAGCCGAAAATGGGACCAATGGTGGTGCCGAGAGAGTTAAACGCTTGGGTTAAGGTTAAGCGCAGTGATGCGCCCTCGGGTTTACCTAGGCGAGTCACAAAGGGATTGGCCGCCACCTGTAAAATGGTGATGCCAGACGCCAAAACAAAGAGCGCTGCGAGAAATACCCCGTAAACTTGAGAGCTGCCTGCTGGGTAAAACAGTAAGCAGCCTATACCCGCGACGATTAGCCCAAGTACCACCCCTTTTTTATAGCCAATGTGCTTAATTAAGCTGCCTGCAGGGTAGGAGACAACACCATAGGCACCGAAGAAACACAGCTGTACGGCCATGGCTTGAAAGTAGCTGAGTTCAAACAGGTTTTTTAAGTGGGGTATCAGAACGTCATTAAGTACCGTGATAAAGCCCCACATAAAAAACAGTGTGGTAAGAATGGCGAGGGGTACAAGGTAGTTTTGGTTACCTGTAGATGTTGCAACGGAAGGCGAAACAGGAGCTCCGGGAGCGCTAGCCATAGTGACCTCTGCTTTATTGTTATGGGTGATTGTAAAAGAGGCCTCATTCTTCACTGTCCAACGCTTGCTGTCTACCCCATGCTTGACGAAGGCTATGCCATTGCCTAGAGTGCGGACACTTCCTTCTGTACGTTTTAGTTAATGGCAGTTGTTCACATACCGGGCCTGCGGGCTCATTCATGGGGTTAAATCTATGTTTCCTTCTATAGTGGCCGACATAGGCGGCACAAATGCACGCTTTGCGTTGGTAACCGGCGAGCAGAATGGTCAGTTTATTCTGGACAATATCCTAATTCTCAATGGTAGCCAGTATGCGTCGTTTTCAGATGCCCTACGCGCTTATATTGCCACTTTAGAGGGTGTAAAGCCGCTGTCGGCTTGTGCTGCCATTGCCGGCCCAATTGATGGTGATAATGTCCGTATGACCAACCTCAGCTGGGCTTTCACCCAATCGCAAATTCGCGACGAATTTGGCTTTCATACCTTTGCGGCGATTAATGATTTTGCTTCACTGGCTGTGGCGACCAGCGCTTTACAGCCAAGCCATTTGGTATCGGTGCGTGAAGGCCGGCGAGAGCTCCAAGCGTGTAAAGCTATATTAGGGCCTGGTACTGGCCTTGGTGTAGCGGGGTTAGCGTATAACAAGGGTACTTGGCTACCTATTCCAAGTGAAGGTGGGCACGTGAATATTGCTCCGGCCACACCCTTAGAGTGTGATGTGGTAAAAGCAGCAATGGCGACTCACGGGCATGTCTCGGCTGAAGTGTTTATTTCGGGGCCAGGTTTGGTGAATTTGTATCATGCGTTGTGCGCAGTTAAAGGCATTGAGGCTCGAAAGCTGGAACCCAAAGATGTTACGGGAGATGGTGTGAGTGGCCGCGATAGCAACTGTCAGCTGGCACTGGAATTGTTCTGCAGTTTTCTTGGCAGCTTGTCTGGTAATGTTGCACTAACCTACGGCGCGAAGGGTGGTGTCTATCTTGGTGGCGGCGTGCTTCCCCGTATTGTTGACTTTGTGAAAGCCAGTGATTTTAACCAGCGCTTTGCCAGTAAAGGCGTAATGAGCCCTTATCTACAGGATGTTCCTGTTGATATTATCGCTCACCCTGAAACCGCTTTTGTTGGTGCCGCCACATGGTTAGCTCAGGCCTAGTACTGGCTCAGTTAGAGATTCATAGGCGTTAGCTAAAGCTGTCTTTATGTTAAAAAAATGCCCGCAGTAGCGGGCATTTTTTATCTGTATTTGATGGTTTAGCTGTCTTTAGGGCAGATGTTAATGGCGTCTTTTCTGTTGACTCGTGCCACCGTAATGTCACGTAGGCTTAGTGTGAAATCACCCGATGAGTCCAGTCTAAAGAGGCTATTAATTTTAGCTAAGTCTGTACGTGCATTGGCGACACAACTCAGGGGGAGGTATACCCGCTGCCACTGGTTTTGGGGGAGAGACTTCAGTTGTTCTGTGATCTCTATTTGTTCAGAACAGAGGTGGCCGCATTCCATTTTTACCCACACTTTCTCTGTTGCAGGCACCGTGATGTTGATATCAAATTGAAGGGCATGTGCCTTGGTTAAATTGGGGACCAGGGAATGAGTCTTGCCATCTTGTATCACAACATTGTTGCGTGGCGCTGCGTTCCAAGCGATATCAAACTGTTTGATATCGCCATTATCGCTGCGTTCAATGGCTGCTTTAATACCTTGCCATTCCATTTGGTCGGCGACGGCAACACTCTCTAGGCTTTTAAGCTCTAGGTGCATTTTCCATTCAGGTCCTTTCACCGCGTAGGTTTTAACTTCACCGAGTGTTTCGGGTAGGTCACAGCCGTTCGTGAAAGGAGCATAACGCTCATCGAGCAGGCCAATATCATCCGAACTGTTGTAGTCTAATCCGTAACCAAACGGGAATAGGGGCTTGAGGTTGTTGCTGTTTTCGTTTGGGCAGGGCTGGGCGGGCCATGCGAAGGATAATCGGCCGCGGAAGTCGTAGCGGCTCTGACCTTTTTCATCCAACAATAACATGTCACTAATACCTGCGGCTTCGGAGCCAGGCCACCAGGCCATTACAAATGCGTCAGATTGATTTAACTCCTTGGTTACCACTCTGGGGCGACCTGAAACAAACACCGATACCGTTGGAATTCCCTGAGCCTTAAGTTTTTTAAGGGTGGCAAGGGCTTCGCCGTATTGACGGGAGTATTCCAGTGTTTGCAGGTTTTGAATGTCTCCGCGCATTTCGGCATAAGGTTCTTCTCCGAATACCACTAGAGCAACATCGGGTTTGTTGGTGTAGGCACCATTTTCACTCAAGCTTACGGAACCACCAGAGGAGGCTGCGGCATTGGCGATGGCCTGATATATGGTGGTAGCAACAGGAAAGTCTTTAGCTTCGGTATCGGTGCCTTGCCAGCTGATAGTCCATCCACCACTTTGCATGGCAACACTGTTGGCAGCATTGCCCGTAACCAATATGTTAGCTTTAGGTGATAGTGGAAGTAGGGCATTGTTGTTTTTGAGTAGTACTAATGATTCACGTACGGCTTGGCGAGCAATATAGCGGTGAGCACCGTTAGACAGGTAGGTGCCGTTGCGATAAGCGGTACGGGATGAGGGTTTACCCTTATTGAACAAGCGGGCCCGTATTTTTACCCGCAGAATGCGGCTTACGGCATCGTCAATGCGAGCCTGTGGAATCTCGTCGGCTTTAACGTGTTTTATAATATTGACAATCATGTTCTGCCAGTCTGGGCTTGCGGGTACCATCAGCATGTCTACACCGGCATTAATGGCGGTGGCACAGCTGTCTCGGCTACAGCCAGCAACGTGGCCCGTTGCGTTCCAATCACTCACAACAAATCCATCAAAACCCATTTGCTTTTTGAGCACATCGGTGAGCAAATACTGGTGTCCATGAAGTGGCGTGCCTTGCCAGCTGCTGTATGAGGCCATTACGGTTTGGGCGCCGGCGGCCAACGCAGAAAAATAGCCACTTGCGTGATGTTGAATCAGTTCTCGTTCAGAGAGTTTGGTATCGCCTTGGTCATCACCACGCGTTGTTCCACCATCGCCAATAAAATGTTTGGCTGTCGCAATAACCCGCTCATGCCGAAGAAAGGTTTCTGAGTGAGGGTCACCTTGTAGGCCTACGGTATAGGCCGCGCCTAGTTGAGCGACAATTCCGGGGTTCTCGCTATAGCTTTCGTAGGCCCTACCCCAACGAAGGTTTTTGGCCACAGCCACCGTTGGAGCAAAGTTCCAGTCTAAGCCTGTAGCGGTCATTTCTCGAGCAGTAGACTCAGCGATTTGTTTAACCAAGTCTGCATTTCCCGTAGCACCTAGGGCACTATTGTGAGGGAACAATGTTGCGCCAACGACATTGTTATGGCCGTGAACCGCGTCGATGCCCCAAATAATGGGTATGGCGGGAACACCTTCAGGCATATTCATAGATGCGTCGTAGTAGGCGTCTGCCAACTTCAGCCAGTCGAGATGGTTCGCGTGGCGCTCACCGTTTGGATACATGCCCCCGCCACTCAAGACTGAGCCAATATAGTACTGGGTCACTTGTTCCGGGCTTATATAGCCGGTAGCCGGCTGCATCATCTGCCCGACTTTTTGTTCTAGGCTCATTTTTGAGAGTATTTCACGAATACGCTCTTCCGTTACAGGGTCATAGGCAATGGGCATTGTTATTTGAGGCCACTTAGCCGCACTGGTACCAGTGATTGGCTTTTCTACTGGAGCATCTGTTGTAGAAGCGTCTTCTGGTGGAGAACATGCCATCAATAGAGTGATAGAGGTGAAAGAAAATAGGCGTAATAGTGAGTGGCGAATAGACATCGCAATTGGTCTCCCGTTGACAGGCAGTTACGGCTTGGCCCGTTATTGTTTTTATATTATGTGATGATACTTCGGTTGCTGATAGCCGAAGCTTGGCTACGCGTTGGCGAGCGTTGAGAGGCATTATGCCAGTTTTTACGTTGGAAAAGGTTAGAACGCGGTTGAGCCACCCGAAGCCATTGTTTGCCTCCAAGAGCTTGTGCCGCTAGTGCCCACGGCTTCCTACGATCTGGCTGCGAGTTTTCTTGCTTAGCTTAAACCTGTTGCCTTGCGTGACTGACAGCTACTTAACGGTGATAGCGGTAGCGAAAGGTTCACAATCTTAGAGCTGTTGGCCGTCTTCTATGATTTTTTAAGGCAGTAGTGTTCACGGTATGGGCATTGGCGGAGGGCGGAACGATCAACGACAGCGCTCACAGTGGTGAAACAGTGGTTAGCAAATTTGGTGTTGTTAGCTCGGGGTAGCCGTGAATGTTGGGATTGCTCAACATGACAGTGCGGTTGTCTTTATTGCGAATACGGGCCAGAGTCTTCGTGAAATGTTGCATAAATAGAGCATCGAATTGACCGTTTTCGATAATGCGTTTCATCCCGACTTCAATGCGGCGGGCCAGCTCCGGTTCATGTTTACTTACATGGAATGCTACAGGGAAAGGGTAGTAAATCAGTAGCTTTGGGGCAATGATGAGGCTAGGGTTTTTATCTGAATTCTCATTGAGCGCTTTATAAATTTCATGGCTGCCCAATGGTAAATAGTCAAAGCGTTTTCTCGTTAACATGCTAAATAAGTTCGAGTATATGGCAGGTTCTTCAACAGCAAAACCATTGTGCCTATAGATACTAGCGTCCATCCAGCCTTTTCCCTGGCCGGCGGTGAACTGGGATAGCTGCATGCGAGTTGTAATACTTGCGAATAGGCTTACATTGTCTTTGTGAATGAGAAGCTGCCGATACCCGAGTAAGCCCTTCAATATGGGGATTGGTACAACCAGCAATTCTTCTTTTGTCGCAATTTCGGGAGGGCGTACGGGGGAAGCATAGATATTAATGATGTCACCCTGAGCCAGCAGTCGACGCCCTCGAAGTGTTCCGTACGATTTATGTACTAACTTAAACGTGTAGGGGCCGAAAGTATCGGTTGTGGCATCCATGGCCATTTTTAACAATTCGGTATCGTAGTCGTCTCGACCGCTTGCGCCGCTCCAGTATCGAAGCTCTACCGTTTGAGCTTGCGACACAGCACAGTACGATAACAACAAAGCATAGAGCACAGCAGTGATTTTCAAATGATGGTTACCAATATGGGTTTAAGAATAAGAGTTTACTAACATGAGTGTGGCTATATGGCCGTAACAATAGGGTTTTAACGATACCTATTGAGACATCAATTCCGCATGTTCTTAGATTATAGTAGGAATCTCTATGGCTTATGATGAAAAATGACTAAACCGTATCGATCAATACTTTGTCGGTAGGCACGATGTTGTTAGAAAAAATGTTTGGTGGCATTGCTTTTATGGTGGCAGGGCATATGTGCGTGGGTGGCAGTGGGGATAAGCTAATGGCGCGCGTTGGTTTAGAGCAATACAAGCTTGCCCTAACACAACCGGTGCCTGTGTTATGGATTTAACGGGTAAGGCCATGAAGGGTTTTGTGTTGGTGGGGGCTGAAGTATTAGCGGGGAGCGAACAATTGTATGCCTAGCTTAGGCCTTGTGAAAGTTTTGTTTTTAGTTTGCCGCCAAAATAGTGTATTGGTGCGATGTTGGCCGCGCTGCTGCTGAAAATGGCTGATGGTTACTGACGTAGAGTCTTTAAGTGCACGTTTCTCCGTGTGCATTTTTAGGCGGCCTAGTGGAAATCTCTCGATTTCAGCTTCAGTTGTTGTAGCTTTTCGCTGTAGTCAATTAATTGGCCTGCAACAACATGAATAACGGGGTGAGCTTTGTTTTCTTGGCTGATCTCCAATCGGCCTTTAACTAATAAAAGTGAGCTGCTGAGTAGAGCCTTGCGAAATAATTCTTGGGTTTTTTTCCAAACCACCACATTAATATTGCCGGTTTCATCTTCTAGCGTTAAAAACAGCGTGCCCTTTGCTGTGCCGGGTCGCTGCCTACCCGTGACGAGGCCAGCTACTTGCACAAAACGTCCATTGCTTAGGGTGTGAAGTAGGCTCTGTTTTTTGCAGCGATGGAACGGTGGCTGTGTTCGCAATAGTATCATGGGATGAACACGTAAGCTTAGCCCTGTAGTTTGGTAGTCACTACCGATGTCTTTTTCAATATTGGGTTCAGCGGTAAAAAGGGCTTCTTGTTTAGCCTCTAGTACAGCCGTTTTTTCAGTGCTTGTAAGCAAGGGGCTGTATGGCTCTACTGCGGCTGCCTGCCAGTGGCTTTTATGGCGATCACCCGCAATTGCTCGCAGTGCATCAGCGGCGGCAAGCTTTTGTAAATTGGCGCGGCTAATATGGGTGCGTTGAGCCAAGTCGTTAACTGAGGAGAAGGCACGCTCGGCCCGAGATTGAACAATACCTTCTGCAACCTGCTGTTCGAATGATTTTATTTGACAGAAACCGAGTCGAATCGTGTTGGGAATGACACTTTCTGGTGTTCCAGTATGGGGAAAAGTACAATGTTCTAGGGGTGGAACAACTACAGCGTTGTCATAGTGGCTGCTATTTATCTCTACAGGGAGTATGTGAATGTTGTGGCGGCGAGCGTCTTGAATGAGTTGAGAAGGTGAATAGAAGCCCATAGGCTGGCTATTGAGAAGGGCACAATAAAATGCCGCTGGGTGATGGCATTTTAACCAAGAAGAGGCATAGCAAAGTAACGCGAAGCTGGCTGAGTGTGATTCTGGAAAGCCGTAGCCACCAAAGCCTTTTATTTGTTCGAAAAGACGTTTGCCAAAACTGAGTGAATAACCCTTTGCAAGCATGCCTGCTATAAAGCGCTGTTCAAATTGCAAGAGGTTGCCGTTCTTGCCCCAGCTGGCCATTGCTCTGCGCAGACGATCGGCCTCGCCACCACTAAAACCTGCAGCCACCATGGCGAGCCGAATGGCTTGTTCTTGGAAAATAGGAATGCCAAGCGTTGGTTTTAATACCGATTCAATGGCTTTACTTTGATAGCTTACAGGGTCTAAACCATCACGTCGACGCAAGTAAGGGTGCACCATATCTCCCTGTATAGGCCCTGGACGTACAATGGCAATTTCAATCACTAAGTCGTAAAAGCAGCGGGGTTGTAGCCGTGGCAGCATGGACATTTGTGCCCGCGATTCAATTTGAAATACCCCAATGCTATCGGCTGCGCACAACATATCATAAGTTGCGGGATCTTCTCGTGGGATGTCGGCGAGAGTCTTTAAGGCAGGGTGATACCCGTGAACACAGTGTATGGCTTTCCGTAAGGCGGTGAGCATGCCGAGAGCGAGAATATCAACCTTCAGTAAACCCATGGCTTCTAGGTCGTCTTTATCCCATTGAATAATGGTACGTTCCGGCATGCTGGCATTTTCCAGTGGTACCAAGTCACTGATTTTACTTTGCGTAATAACAAAACCGCCTACGTGCTGAGATAGATGGCGGGGAAAGCCTAGTATTTGCTCTATCAGAGCAAAAAAATGTTGTAGCATTTTTTGTTGTGATTGCAGGCCTGCAGATTCGATGCGTTGGTTGAGGTCATTGCTGCGATCCCACCACGCGAGGGACTTTGCCAGTTGGTCAATGAGCGCGGGCTCCATCCCCAAGGCTTTACCGACGTCGCGTATAGCACTGCGTGAGCGGTAGCGAATAACGGTGGCCGCTAAGGCAGCGCGCTGGCGGGTGTATTTGCTGTAGATATACTGAATAACCTCTTCGCGGCGCTGATGCTCGAAATCGACATCAATATCGGGTGGTTCATCGCGTTCTTTGGAAATAAAACGCTCAAATAAGACATTGATTTGTGCGGGTGAAATTTCGGTAATAAACAAACAGTAACAGACCACTGAATTTGCGGCAGAGCCGCGCCCCTGGCAGAGAATCTCTTGTTGTTGTGCAAAACGCACAATATCGTGAACAGTTAAAAAGTAATACTCGTAATGGAGCGCGTTAATGAGCTCTAGTTCTTTCGCTATAAGCGTTTCGATACTGGCGGGTACGCCTTGGGGCCAACGCAGTTGTTTACCTGTGGTGACTAAGTCTCGTAAGTGATCGATTGGTTTGGTGCCTTTAGGGACTAATTCCTGGGGGTATTGGTAGCGCAGTTCATCTAAAGAAAAATGACATTGTTTGGCAATGGTTTGGCTTTGGTCCATAAGATCGATAGGGTAAATGGCATGGTAGTCGTCAATACTTTTTAGGCAAGCTTCGGCGTTACTGTGTAATTGCGTACCCAACTGGTCAACACAAGTGTTTTTTGAAATGGCGGTGAGCACATCTTGAAGCGCTTTACGCTCGGGTATATGCATAAGTGCTTCACCACACGCCACCATAGGCATATTGTAGCGTGAGGAGAGTTTTTGCCAGTGACTAAAGTTGTGCTGCTCTGCGGCGCAGAGCTGATGGCTTACGCCCAACCATAGGCGTTGTTTAAACGCCGTACTGAGTTGTTGGGCTATTGTGGAGTGGTTTAGGCTTTCTGTATTGGGAGACGGAAGCCAAATAATAAGGCAGCTTTGTAAGCGAAAGCGTAAGTCATCCATATGGGCCTCATAATGCCCTTTATGGGTACGGCGACGAGCGAGAGTGATAAAACCGGAAAGCTCGCTATAGGCTTGTCGATGCGGGGCTATAGCGATAAAAGTGATACCGTTAGAGAGCCGAAAGCGGCTACCAACAATAAGATCTACACATAATTCTTTAGCCGCGACATGGGCCTTAACAACACCTGCTAGCGAGCATTCGTCTGTAATGGCAATAGCGCTGTAGCCAAACGCTTTGGCTTGGGCAATGTATTCCTCTGGGTGGGACGCACCGCGAAGAAAGGTATAGTTAGTGGTGGTGTTAAGGTGGGCATACATAACATTCGCTTACTGTTTTATGTGGCTATGATGATTATTGCGGTATGTTGGGGTGAATTAGTACTACTGGTTGTATTTACAGTGTAGCAATAAGTTGACCGGAGGCCAACCTGAAGGAAAATGCGTTGCAAACCTCTTGTTTAATCTTGATTCGCTTCCTGTAATTAGGGAAAACATTGGGGATTTGAAAACGCACATTCCGGCCAGTGAAAGCCTTAGCTGGGTTGAAAGTCGGTACAATAAGACAAAATCCTGTCCACACTACACCCGCTATTCAACTGACGGGAAAAAGGCAACTGTTACAGCATTAGCGCTGTAACGCGTTCAAAAACCTTCAAGCACCAGAAAGTACATCGCTTTCTTGCCTTGTTCACAAACAGAATTGGCTAACCGGTTCAAAGTGTTTGTAAGTAGCGAGCTTGAGTGGTGATGTGGCTAAGATATGCGACATTGCCCCCAAGACAGTGGTCAAGTGGCGAGGCCGTTCCCTGAATTCAGCGGAGCGCCATGCACCTAGGAGGCTTATCGGTATTGTTGAGGGAGACGAAACCCTTCTCTACAGAAAACGGCAAATTAAGTTGTTGTATGAAACATTTCGCTCAAAAAAACCCGAAAATTCAAAGGCCTAGCACAATACTATTGTGAGAGTTATTTAGCTTGGATGCAGCGCTATGATCACCCGGTGGAAATGTTGTCGCGCAATGTTGTGTGCGCCAGGTTATGGGCAAAAAACAACCACTAGCCAATTGCTCTCATAGGGGCAAATAGATGGCAGGATTGCGAATGCAAAAAAAATAGTCGCTTGGTTCCGCTTATACCGACGATTGTTGCCAGCTTGGGGATTTTTTGCTTTAAATTCAATAGGTTATGGGGTGTAAGGCTTTTCGGTGATATGAGGAACCACGGACGGTTTGCCCTTGGATGTATTTCTTGAGAA
>Ga0065722_104471_pt1 | contig 12052 bp, 8 predicted proteins | sample BansetMetagenome_FD_59109 | JGI IMG/M metagenome (GOLD analysis project Ga0065722, IMG submission 59109) | Bankia setacea gill microbial communities from Puget Sound, Washington, USA - Caecum Enriched | ecosystem: Host-associated > Mollusca > Digestive system > Ceca | place: United States... | reverse complement strand
TTCCCAGACTTGAACTGGGGACCTGCCGATTATGAGTCGGATGCTCTAACCAACTGAGCTAAAGGCCCTTGAACTTGTTTTTTTGTCCGCTAGTTGTGTTGCGTCCTCGTTTCGGTCAATCGCATACCGGAGTATGTTCATTCCCTTATTGGCGGCGCGCCTTGCTATCAAACAAAAATCCGGTGTGTAACCGGTGTGGTACGTTGTTTTGGGTGATGAAATGCTTTCATCTTTAACCAAAACGCGGCGCATTATAGTGCGCCGCTTCAGTAAAAACTACTGCTTTTATTGATTACTCGTCTAGGAAGCCGCGCAAATGATCTGAGCGGCTTGGGTGACGAAGCTTGCGTAGTGCCTTGGCTTCGATTTGACGAATTCGTTCACGTGTTACGTCGAATTGCTTGCCGACCTCTTCTAGCGTGTGGTCGGTGTTCATTTCAATGCCGAAGCGCATGCGCAGTACTTTCGCTTCACGCGCTGTTAGGCCCGCTAGTACGGATTTGGTTGCTTCCATTAGGCCTTGGCCTGTGGCGGCTTCCACTGGCGACGTTATGCTAATGTCTTCGATAAAGTCCCCTAGGTGTGAATCTTCATCGTCACCAATAGGGGTTTCCATGGAGATGGGTTCTTTAGCAATTTTAAGTACTTTACGTACTTTTTCTTCTGGCATTTCCATGCGTTCGCCCAGTTCTTCGGGGGTAGGCTCGCGGCCCATTTCCTGAAGCATTTGGCGAGAGATGCGGTTGAGCTTGTTGATGGTTTCGATCATGTGTACCGGTATTCGAATGGTACGGGCCTGATCCGCGATAGAGCGAGTAATGGCCTGACGAATCCACCAGGTGGCGTAGGTCGAAAATTTGTAGCCACGACGGTATTCGAATTTATCAACGGCTTTCATTAAGCCGATATTACCTTCTTGAATTAAGTCGAGGAACTGTAAGCCGCGGTTGGTGTACTTTTTAGCAATGGAGATAACCAAACGTAGGTTGGCTTCTACCATTTCTTTTTTAGCACGACGAGCACGAGCTTCGCCGATGCTCATGCGGCGGTTAATTTCTTTAATGGTTGCGAGTTCTAGGTCGCTTTCGTTTTCAATCTGTTGAAGTTTGCGCTGGCTTCGCAGGATATCGGGTTGAACCGAGCGAAGGCCTTCTGAGTAGTCGCGTTTTTTCTTAACAATGTCTGGGATCCAGGCTTCGTTAATTTCGTTGCCTGGAAACTCTTTAATAAAGGTTTTTCGTGGCATGCCGCCTAGGCGGATACATAAGCGCATAGATTCGCGCTCTTCTGCGCGAATGCGCGCGAGCACTTGGCGTACGTAGTTATAGATGGGGTCAAATTGACGAGGGGGTAGTTTGAAGAATTTGAAGACTTCACCCAGTTGCTCGAGTTCTTTGCCGGCTTGCTTACTTTCGCGGCCGTACTTTTCTACGGTGGCTTCGGTTTTGGCCAGTTGATCTCGGAGTTCGTCGAAGCGTTCTTTGGCGTATTCGGGGTCGATACCGGTGTTCGCTTCTTCTTCGTCATCGTCACCGTTCTCGGCTTTTTCTTTTTCTTTTTCTTTCTTGTCCGCTGCCGATTGAGGGGTGACGGGAGTGGCGGCGGCTACTTCGTCGGCGGGGTCTAGCCAACCGCTAATGACGTCGCTAAGGCGGCGCTCCTCTTTTTCGACCATGTCGTATTCGGTCATTAGTTTTTGTACGGCACCGGGCCAGTAGGCGAGCGCGTGCATAAGCTCGCGTAGGCCCTCTTCGATGCGCTTCGCGATGGCTATTTCGCCTTCGCGAGTGAGTAGCTCTACGGTGCCCATCTCTCGCATGTACATGCGCACAGGGTCTGTGGTGCGGCCGGCTTCGGTTTCAACGGCTGCGAGTGCGGCGGCGGCTTCTGCAGCGGCGATTTCATCGGCGCTGCCTTCCGCTTGGTTCATTAACAATTCATCGGCATCGGGTGCGACTTCGTATACACGAATACCCATGTCGTTGATCATTTGAATGATGTCTTCGACCTGATCCGGATCGGAGATGTCGTCGGGAAGGTGGTCGTTAACCTCGTCGTATGTAAGGTAGCCTTGTTCTCGGCCTTTATTGATCAAATCTTTGATACGAGACTGCTTTTGGGCCTGTTCGCTCATTAAGGTTCCTGCGACATCTATTAAGTGTGAATATTGGAGGGTCGGCGATTATACCGGTATATGGGGTTGCTATCTAGAATATCAACGATTTCGGTTGTAATCAGTACGACAAATTGAGCATAGCTGAGATTAAGATCAAGAATCGGTACTTGTTTTGGGTCTATAGGACTGTATGAGAGCCCTGAATCGATCTTTTTCGTCGGCCGTTAAGTTTTTTAAGCCTTTCGTTTTCAGTTCGGCAAGTTCTCGATTGAGGTCTTGGGTGGAGTATTGGTGTCGGATTTTGTCGAAAGCGTGGCAAAGCACCTTAGTTGATTCGAACGTTGCCAAGGAGGTGTTGCGGGTTAATTCATGTGTTGCCAGCATTTGGGCGAGTTCTTGTTGTGCGTCTATGCCGTAGGCGCCACCCCAAAAACCCAGCAAGGTATTGAAGTTGCTGTTGGGGCGCGTGTGTAGGTATTCGATGAGGTTGAATAGGCGGCGCAACTCTACATCGTCTGTTGGCTGGGTTGTGAGTTGTTGTTCTTCGGTCAGTTGCTGGAGTAGCGGTGGGTTATCCAGCAGTAGTAGGGTTGCGGCCATAACGGGGTTGAGCGTGATGTTCGTTTTTTTACGGAAGGGGCCGCTGGGTGGGTGGCCTACTGCGGGAGTTTCGCCTTGGAATAAGCTGCCGTATTCGGCTTCATAGTCTACTTCGGGTTCGGCCGGTGGCAGGCCAGGGTGCAATTCATTATTCGCGTAAGTGTCGTTTGCGGGTGGTTGTTCGCTGGTTGATGGCGGCGAGGGTTCGTTTGGTAGAGTGGTGGGCGTGTCTGTGGGAGCTACATTCGCCAGTTGCACTTTTTCGGCCGTTAGCTCCATGATTGTGGCGCTGCTCAGCCCTGTACGTTTCGCTAAATTGGTGAACATTAGTTCACGGTAGACACCTAGGGGAATTTTGTTCAGTAATGGTGCTGCCACTTTGCTGAAACGTGCGCGTCCGTCCATGGTGTGTATGTCTATACCTTCAGCGGTTGCGTCAAACAAAAAGTCTTCCAATGGGATGGCGGTTTTAATTTGCTCTAGGAATCGCTCAGTCCCGATTTGCCTGACTAAGGTGTCTGGGTCTTGGCCTTCAGCTAAAAACAGGAATTTTATTTGGCGACCATCTTCCATGCTCGTAAGAGAGTTGAGTAGCGCGCGTTTGGCCGCGCTGCGACCGGCATTGTCGCCATCAAAACAAAACACAACTTCGTGAACGTAGCGAAAGGCTAATTTGAGGTGATCTTCACCACAGGCGGTGCCCAGTGTGGCGACAGCATTGTTTATGCCGTATTGCGCGAGGGCAATGACGTCCATGTAGCCTTCTACTACTAACAGTTGTTCGAGGTTTCGGGTGTTCTGGCGAGCTTCGTACAAACCGTAAAGTTCGCGTCCTTTGTGGAACACATCTGTTTCGGGGGAATTAAGGTATTTGGGTTTGCTGTCGTCGAGTACGCGCCCACCAAAGCCTATGGCACGGCCACGGGTATCGCGGATGGGAAACATTATACGGTGGCGAAACCGGTCGTAGAGTTTGTTGTTATCGTCGCGGCGTATGACGAGGCCACTGTCTACAAGTAGGCCTATATCTTCTTCTGTGAGGCCGTATTTTATGAGTAGGTTATCCCAGCCTTGCGGCGCGTAGCCCATGCCAAACTGTTTTGCGATGGCCCCACTGAGGCCGCGGTCTTGTAGGTAGTGAACCGCAGGGTCACGCTTAGGGTTATCTTTGAGTTGGGCTTGGTAGAAATCACTCGCTTTTTCGAGAATGGTGTAGAGGTTTTTTTGTTTGAAGTGCTGTTCTCGGCTTTCGGTGGTCTCTTCTCGTGGCACTTGCATGCCGGCCGTTTTGGCGAGATTTTCAACCGCGTCGACAAAGCCTTGGCGCTCGTATTCCATTAAAAAGCCGATGGCATTACCGGAGGCGCCGCAACCGAAACAGTAGTAGAACTGTTTGTCGGGGCTTACGCTGAATGACGGGGTTTTTTCGTCATGAAAGGGGCAGCAGGCGGCGTAGTTTTTACCCGTTTTTTTGAGTTTTACACGGTGGTCTACAACCTCAACAATGTCGAGGCGGTTGAGAAGGTCGTCGATAAAACTTTGGGGGATTCGGCTCATGGGGCAGAGTGTATTACAAGTGTCGCTCAAATACGAAAGCGTTTGCGAGTGTTATGGCGGCTAATGAAATATGGGTAAGGTGTTGTAGGTAAATATTAAAATAAATCCACTTCCTGTGGTTGGTTCGATGAGGAAAAATCTCGTTGGTGTTGGGCGGTAATATCGGCCTCTAACGTGTTTAGGCAGCCCAGTACTTGTTCGCTAGCAGATTCCATTTTTTCCAGCGTTTTAAGCGCGGTAACGTTATCGTTATCGTGCGTGTATTGGAGGGCCGTAATGCCGTATTGGTGGACTAGCGTGTGGGGTTCTTCTATGGCCTTAAATGAGTGCAAACGGCTATAGCGATTTGCGCCTTCACCTTGGTAATACCATTTACCTAAGCGGCAGTGATTGTGGTCGGTTAAGTCGTTGATGGTGCTTGAATCATTTGACCAAAATCGGCAATAGACATCGGTTTTCCACACAACGTGGTCAAGTTTTACCGTTTGAATAAAGCTTTTATCCGCCGAGACAGAAATTGACAGCGCCATAGTATTAGCTAGGCCGATAAAATCATCAACGATACTGGCCACTTCATTGGTGGAGGACGATAGCGCGTTACTGGTGGTTGCAGATTCATCAATACAGGACGAAACATCGGCAGTTTTGTCGGTAATTGTAGACACTAGCCGGGTGATTTCTTGTGAGGCTTGTGCCGATTTACTGGCGAGCGCTCTTACTTCGTCGGCGACTACGGCAAAGCCCCTGCCTTGCTCTCCTGCGCGGGCGGCTTCGATGGCGGCGTTAAGAGCCAGTAAGTTAGTTTGATCGGAAATAGATTTAATTTGAGACACAAAGGTTTCTATCTCGGCACCAATGGTCGCTAGTTCGGTTACGCCGCTGGCAACACGCTTGGTTTTGATATCCATTTCGCCTAATGCTGTGGCGATAGCGCTAATAATATTTTTGACTTGATGGTAATTAATAGACGATTCGGTGAGTTTTTCTTTGTGCTCATGGGCCTCTGAAGCCGCTGCGGCCATGGTGCCGCGAATATCGGAAATGGTGGTTGCCGTTGACATCCACAGCTTTTGCAGCGCTTCTTGCTCCTCCATGGCTTTTTCGAGATTGTTGCGTTGAAGGTCGGCGACGGTTTTAATTTTTTGCGCAAGGTTTAATTCAGCCTCTAATCGCGCAACTTTCTGTCGCAGGGCTTCAATTTCGGCCGCTTGTTTTTCCGAGACGCTGTTATCGGGAAAAAGTTTTTTAAGGTAGTGGGCGAGCATTCGACGGACGACCCTCAAGCGTTAATGAGCGATATTTACTCAGTATAGCTGGGCCGCCCAGTTCTGGTGTTTTCTGTTCTGGCCTTTATTACCGTGGGGTTGTGACCGTTACCCATGGTTCGTTTTTTATAGATTCAAGCCAGTTGTCTAAGGGGGCATTCCACTCTCGCCATGGGTAGTGGCCCAATCTAAAGTCTAAATAACCTAAGGCAGCGATGGTGGCAAGGGTGGCAATATTGACATCGCTTGCACTACCAATGGCTTTTAAATCGATATTTTTAATGGCGGTTTCTACCGCCAGTTGCCAGCGTTCAATCCAGTAATGGGAGGGTTCGGTTGTACGTTTATTTTCAAATACGATATTAACGGCGGCTTGCGCTAAGCCGTCGGCAAGGGCATGCGCTGACTGCACGGCATAGTAGGAGCCGCGACCACAATGGAACACGCTAAGGTTACCGGCTTGTTCATAGTGCTCGTCAAGATATTCACAAATGATGGGGCTATCAGCCAAGGTGGTTTTGCCGTCGACTAGGGCGGGAATTTTACCTAACGGGTTGAGCCGTCGCAGTTCGTCGCTCTCAAAATTGGTGAGCACCAATTCGGTGTTTTCGATTTGGCCCGTGTAGTGGAGCATCATGTTGACCTTACGGGCGAAAGGGGATGTGGCGCTGTAGTACAGTTGCATGGATAACTCTGAGGTTAGTGGGTGCGGGAAAGATTGTGCCAGAATTGCGTGAGGGCTGTCATGCCTTGAGCGGGTTTTATCCAAGCGTGAACTTAGCGAATTCCGGGTTTGGCTCTTGGGCGCGCGCGGGCGTAGGTTTATTTGTGAGGGTGAGTTTGTCGATGGCGCATGAATCGTTGTATGATATTTCGTCAGGAAAGATTTGTTAAGGAGGTTTGAAAGGGCAGGTCTTGTGGTTGGGCTCGCGAATGAAGGCCGGTTTGATTTTGGAGTAATGTTTTGAAAAGGCGCATAAATGCTCGGTAAACATCGAAAAACCCGTGGGGTTTTGGTAGGCCTAATAGCGTTAGAGGTGCTCTTAGGCTACATGTATTGGGTGTTTGCTGAAGTGCGAGGGCCACTTTTGCCTGCACCGCATAGCTTTGCGTCATGGGACGCGGTTATCCATAACGATCAGCGTGACGGAGGGGCTTCTGTTATTGCTGTTGGCGAAGCCACTTATGGCTTGGATTTTACCTATACGCTTAGCTCTAGTGGGCAATACCCCTACGCAGATTTTATTATGGCCTTCGATAAGCTTGAGCGCGCGGAGCGGTTGCTAGACCTCAGTGAATACTCCCGTGTAGCGTTTAAAGTAAAGTGCGCACATGAGAATGTGTTGTCGTTTAACCTCCGTTTGTTCGAGCCTAACCATACCCTCCCCGAAGATTACCATTCCTACCGTGTGTCGACGTCTTGGTTTTCGTGCTCCAACCGCTGGACAAGTGTTGAGATTAATTTGAGTGACTTGCGCACACCCGTTTGGTGGCATGATGCCAATAATATACCGCTATCAAATCAGGCTTTTCAGCTGGACCAAATTCTTGCGATTTCGTTTGGGGGGGAGCGGCGTGGGCCAGTGGATATTGAGACAAACGTTAATATTATTGATTTGGTTTTGCTTGGCGGAAATTGGCGGTATGCATCTATAGCGCTCTTGCTCATGGTGATTGTGTTGGCTGGAGGAGGGTATTGGTTGTGGGTGTTGTGCCGCAATACGGGTTCAGTTCTCGACACAGGTGGAGGCTCGATATGAGGAAGGGTTATTAATGCGCTTGGTTTGCAGTCGCACAGTTTGTACTATTCACAGGAATTGACAGCATAAGAAATTCAAGACAAGTTGGGCTTGATTCCAATATTGGGTTTGCCGCTGTATATCTCCGAACACGATATCGAAGCCACTAATGACCAAACACAGTTGCAGTACATGCAAACCATGCCCCTATTTTCTATGCGCACCCAAATGTTATTGGCCTTGTTGAAGGTAACGGCCAGAAACGTCCAGCAATGGAATGGTTGATGGGCTACTTAGGTCGATAAGGTTCTAGTAATCCTTTTTTATGTTTAAACAATGCATAAAAGCACGAAAACAATAATGTTAAATAGTTTTTTTGTGCGTCTATTCAATTACCACTAACAGTTCTGTAACGCTTGCGCGTGTTAAGTTGGCTTGAATGTTTTTTTAAAAAAGTGATGTGTCGGTCGACTGTTTACCTGCGGGTCAAGACATTGTAGAAATGTTGTGCGCGTAGCGAGGGGGTAAGCACGAAGAGGATGTGTTCTAAGTAACCTGCACCCGAGAGGGTGCAGGTTTTTAGTAAGGCGATACCCAGAATGGGTTAAAGGCTTAAGCGTTGTAAGTAGACGATGCGGTATTGCCGCCGCGACCGGTCCAGTTGGTGTGGAAGAACTCACCGCGTGGTTTATCGATGCGCTCGTACGTGTGAGCACCGAAAAAGTCACGTTGCGCTTGCAGCAAATTAGCGGGCAAGCGGGCCGTTCGATAACCGTCAAAATAGCTAAGCGCCGAGGTTAATGTAGGCGCTGGAATACCGTTGATAGTGGCCGCCGCGACCACGTTACGCCATCCTTGCTGGGCGGCTTCAACGCGCTGCTGAAAGTAAGGGTCGAGCAACAAGTTAGCCAGTTGTGGATTGTTGTCGAAGGCTTCTTTGATATTGCCTAAGAAGGCTGAACGAATAATACAGCCGCCGCGCCACATTAATGCAATACCGCCGTTGTTTAATTCCCAGTTATATTCTTTAGCCGCTTCACGCATCAGTACGTAGCCTTGTGCGTAAGAAACAATTTTTGCCGCGAACAAGGCGTTGCGTAAGTCTTCGATAAAGGCTTTTTTGTCGCCAGTAAAGTTAGGCGTTGGGCCAGAAATAACTTTAGAGGCTGCAACACGCTCTTCTTTTTGTGCCGAAAGGCAGCGTGCGAATACGGCTTCGCCGATAAGCGTTAAAGGTACGCCCATTTCTAGTGCGGCGACGCCTGTCCATTTGCCGGTACCTTTTTGGCCGGCGGTATCTAGGATTTTGTCGACGAGTGGAGCGCCGTCTTCGTCTTTGACTTTAAGAATATCGCGAGTAATTTCGGTGAGGTAGCTGTCGAGTTCGCCGTCGTTCCATTCAGCGAAGACTTCGTGCATGTCGTCGGCACTCATACCGAGTAAATCTTTCATCACTTGATAGGCTTCGCAAATAAGCTGCATGTCACCGTATTCGATACCGTTGTGTACCATTTTAACGAAGTGACCTGCGCCGTTGTCACCCACCCAATCACAGCAGGGTGTGCCATCTTCAACTTTTGCAGAAATACCTTGGAATATGGGCTTGACGTGTTCCCACGCTGCGTTCGAGCCGCCGGGCATAATAGAGGGGCCTGTAAGCGCGCCTTCTTCGCCACCGGAAACGCCCGCTCCTACAAATAATATACCTTTGCTTTCGCACAGCTCTACGCGGCGATTGGTGTCGGGGAAGTGGGTATTGCCGCCATCAATAATAATATCGCCAGCGTCTAAATACGGCAGTAATTGTTCTATAAAGGCGTCGACTGGGGCACCGGCTTTTACCATCAGCATAACTTTGCGTGGTTTGGCGAGAGATTGAACTAGCTCTTCAACAGAGTGAGCGCCACGAATGCTTTTGCCTTGGGCGCGGCCTGCCATAAAGGCATCGACTTTTGCGGTTGAGCGATTGTAGGCGGTAACAGTGAAACCTTTGTTCGCCATGTTAAGAATCAGGTTTTCGCCCATAACGGCGAGGCCGACTAGGCCGATGTCTGAGAGTTCTTTCATAGGATGAGTCTGTAAGTCTGAGGTTTGCGAAGATGGAAGCCGATACAGCAATTAACTTGCCGATTTGTAAACAGTTTTACCGTTTTACAATCAACACCAGCAAAATTGGGGTGCAACTTTACCATTTAAGGTGTGGTATTGCCATTACGGGGTTGTGCTCTGGGTGTAGTTTGTAATGTGTAGTGCAGAGATGCTAGTGCGTTCGTTATTTGTGTGTGGGTATTATCGAAACAGTACGTCTTTGCCCCAGCGAACTTCCATGGCGTGTCGTTCAGGTTTGCGTAGCCCTTTAATAATCAGCCCGTAGGAGCGATCGATCATTCGTTCAATCTCAGCAGATGGGATTGAACCATCGAGCATCACAGAGTTCCAGTGCGTTTTGTTCATGTGGTAGCCGGGCAATACTGCGTCAAAAACATCGCGTAACATCAGTGCTTCTTGAGGGTCGCATTTTAGGTTGAGCCGGGCAACGCCATTATGGTGTTGCCACGTGCAGTACGAAATTAAGCCAAACATCTTCGCGCGCACTTTAAAGACGCGAGCCTCTGGGCCGAAGGGGTAATCTTCGATGGCTTCAGGGCGTTTCAGTGCATGCTGTATAACGTCGGCTTCGGTCATGCTGTTGGGTATCTGTAGGCGTCTAAACGTCGGAAAGTCTTAACGATGGCTCGTCCAGCGCTGACATTTGTTCACGTAGCTCTAGTATATGCTCAGACCAATAACGTTCTGAGTTAAACCAAGGAAATGCTTGAGGAAAGGCGGGGTCGCTCCAACGGCGGGCTAGCCACGCGGCATAGTGCATCAAGCGCAACGTGCGGAGAGTTTCAATTAAGGGGATTTCGCGTCGATCAAACTCGCAGAACTCTTCATAACCTTCAATGACTTCTGCGAGTTGTTGGCATTTTTGAGGGTAGTCGCCTGATAGCAGCATCCAGATATCTTGTATGGCAGGGCCGTTACGCGCATCATCCAAATCTACTATCCAGAGAGATTCTGGCCGCAATAAGATGTTGCCAGGGTGACAGTCGCCATGAATCCGGAATGTTTCGTAGGGGGTTTCTGAAAAAACTTGCTGCATGCGGTCAATCAAGTGTTGGCTTAGCGTGCTATAGGCCTCGGTGAGGGTCTGCGGAATAAAGTCATTGCTCATCAAAAAGTCGCGGCTGTTAATCGCGTAGCTTTGTAGGTCGAGCGTAGGCCTATATTTAAACGGTTTAATCTTGCCAATAGCGTGTAAACGGCCGAGCTGCTGGCCTAAACGGTACAGCGTTTCGAGGTCGCCAAGATCGGGCGCATGCCCCCCGCGCCGAGGGTAGAGAGAAAACCGATGTTCATCGAAATGAAAAAGGCTAATCCCTTTATCGTTTTTTATGGGCGCCACAATCGGGATTTCCATCTCGGCGAGCTCGAGAGAAAATGCGTGTTCTTCTTGAATTTGTTCATCGCTCCATCTTTGGGGGCGGTAGAACTTCGCGATTATGGGCTCGCCTTCTTCAACCCCAAATTGATAAACGCGGTTTTCGTAGCTGTTTAGCGGGAATACCCGTAAATCAGACAAATACCCATGGCTTTCTATAGCATCTATCACTTTATCGGGGTTGAGATTTTCAAACGGTGTTTGTGTCAAAAGTCGCTCGCAAAGGCTGGCAGTATTGGGAATAGAGGTGTGGATCATACAAGCAAAGCGAAGCCAGCGGGCAACTATATTGGCTGAAACCCGCAGAAGGAATAAGTTATGCGGAGAGGGTTTTTACGTGGTCTCTTTCGCCTTCACGGGTTTCATGTAGATATGTGATGAGCTGGTTTACGCAGTTCTTTAAATTGAGATCTCTTTTGTTGGTGGCGCTTACACCAATAGAGCAGGTGACATAGATATTCTTTCCATCCAGCTTGGTGGGCGACACTTTTACCGAGGTGCGCATACGTTCGGCCATTAACTCGGCTTCGTTTAGGGGCGTATTGACGGAAATGAGGATGAACTCGTCTTTCAGGTTGCGAAATAATTTGTCCGTGGTGCGAAGGCGATGCTTCAGTGTGGTGGTGATGGTTTGAAGTACCCTATCGCCAAATTCTCGATCATAACGTTCGTTTAGGCGTTTTAGATTGTCGAGATCGATGACTAGAATGCTGAGGAAATGATCACTTTTACGGGGGTCATATTCGGAAAACTGCCGGCAATAACGTAAAAACTCTTGGTGGTTTGGCAGCCCTGTGAGCCTATCAATGAAATGCCGGCTATTGAAATCTGCTATTTCGGTTTCCAATCCACTGAGTTCTCGAAATATCGCGGCCACATAAACAATGTTTTCACTGCTAATAACTGGCGCAACGCCGTCATCATTGAGTACGTGCAAGTCTTCCGTGTTGCCTTTGCTGGATATTTTTTTACATTTATAAAGCGAGATAGCAAGCGCCTTTTCGTGACCCCGCTGGGTGAGCCCTAAAGCTTTTCCGCGGGTATCAAAATTTCGGCAGCGTTCATTTGAGAGGAGAAAATTGTGAAACTGTGCGGCATCACTTTTACGGAATCGCTCGGGAACAAGATGTTCAATTGGCTTGCCTATCAGATCCTCTGGTGCCCAACCGAATATACGCGTAGTACCCTCGTTTACAGTGAGTATGCGCCTACGTTGATCAACGAGAAGAATGCCGTCATCCGAAGCGCTTAATACTTCGATTAAGGCTTTTTCGTGCACGCCAAAACTGAG
>Ga0065722_100180_pt1 | contig 12077 bp, 7 predicted proteins | sample BansetMetagenome_FD_59109 | JGI IMG/M metagenome (GOLD analysis project Ga0065722, IMG submission 59109) | Bankia setacea gill microbial communities from Puget Sound, Washington, USA - Caecum Enriched | ecosystem: Host-associated > Mollusca > Digestive system > Ceca | place: United States... | reverse complement strand
TGGCGCGGCTTCGATATATTTCGTCTAAGTTTTCCGCGTGGTATAAAACCTCATTAGCGGAACCTGCCATTACTACATTAATTAAGTAAACATAATGGCGTGTGATCGAGACTACTCTCAAAAAATTGTCTCTATACTCATCAAACTGTTGGCCGCGTTTCGTCTTTTCCTCATCTGAAATGTGTTCCCTCTGCAGCTGTATTGACGCCAAGTTTATGTAGTTTTTGAAATTCTCGATATGGGACAGATCATATGACGTCAAATAGGAAAGAGACGAATTATGCGCGGACAATATGGCATTTTCTAACTTTAACTCTGTCTCCACATCGCCAGCTACCAGCGGCTCATCGGAGGAAAACCAACTGCGTTCAAACGACAAATGCCGTTCGATATGCGACTTACGCTCCCTGCGCATCCCTACGACTAAATCGAAATTACTGCGATACTCAAATAAATGAGTCCCCATAATATCGAGTAGGTCTGCGTGCTCTGCAAAGGTACTCATCTGCGCTAAGCGCTTAATCCCTGCATCAATCTGATCGTAAAAGTGCTCAACATTATCAACCGAACTTTGGCTCGCGGTTTCTTTAAACACTAATACGTTGCGCTGCAGGTCTACCACATTGCGCTCAACAACACCTATTAATCCGGCGACCTCTTCCTGTTCAATAAGGTTAGTCAGCGAGGCATTAAAAAGTGTGTGGGAAAGTGAATAGAAATAACTCAAGCTGACCAAAGGCAATACTAATAGCGAAAACGCAAAGAGTATCTGCACTTTGATTGAATAGAGTTTGTTTTTTTTCATCGGTTTGGCTCAGCAGCTCGCCATAGTAAAAGAGACGTTAATTGGTAATAAATTCATACCATTTCTGCAAACTGTAATCATAGGTTGGCATAACCGTATTCCACACGGCAACGTTACTAAAACGCTTTAGGTAAGACCCGCCAGTACGGATATCGCCCGCTCTCACAGCTATATTACCGTCTGTACCGCGCAACTCTTTTTTGCTTTCCTTACCGTCGTACCAGTAGGCCCACTCATCTGCGCTTAGCAACTCACGGGAACGCTCTGCATTTGAAATGTAGTAACCTTGACGTGCGATAAACGCACCAGGCCAACCCGATTGCCACCAATTCATATAATCGTAAGCCGCGTCGGCAACATGGCCCTCGGCTTTCGAGGACAAACACATAACACCATGCCAGCCGCGATACCCTTCTTTGGGTGCCGCGTAGACTACAGGTACATTTAAGCCGTTAAGTGCCGATACCGCAGGGGAAAACATACTTTCCAGCACCACTCGACCGGTTTTCATATAGTTTACGGATTCGGGAACCGAGTTCCAAAAGCCCGCAAAATGGCCGCGCTGCTTCTTCTCGGCCAATACTGAGAACAGCTGATCCAGCTCCACTCTAGACATTGCGCCAATATCGTTAAACTTAACCAAGCCTTGCGCTTGTGCTGCAAGCGCCAGATCAAATAGGCCAATTGTAGGCGCATTCACGATACCGACCTTGCCACGATAGCGATCGTCTAACAGCCAACCCCAGCTTTCGGTAGTATAGGGAACACCGCGTGGAATTTCGTTTAAGTTGTAGCCGAAGGAGTCAACGTTATGGACGTAGGGAAGAAAACTAAGGTTATCAGTCGAGTTAGAACCTAACCGCCCATCCGGCTGCACGTAAAGTAATTTGTAGGGCGCATCACCCGCACCCAATTTTGCCTCGGGTGTTAGCTTTCCGGTTTTCGTCAATGGGTTTACCTCACCCCAATGATTCAAGCGCGTTTTGTCGATTGGCTGAATGGTTCCCGCCTGCCAAAGAATGTTAATGCTGTTGGACCACTGCTCGTACAAATCAAAGCTGCTGGGCATTAATGACGCTTTTTGGAGTACCGCTGCGCTTCCCTTGGCTTCATAGATAATATTAATACCTAAATCTGCCATAGCACGCTGACGCAACTCTTCTTGCAGGGTCACGTGAGTACCCAGTACGCGGAGTGTTACCTGTTTTTTTGCATAGACAAAGGGGGCTTTAGACGCGGCGAGAGCTACGCCAACACAGGCTCCAGCCTGCTTGAGAAAACTACGCCGACTCGGCTCAGCGACAATATCGGACGAACCGCATGCCACATCGCTCGGTGCTTTTAACGAAACAGGCAGTGAATCAACTAATGGGTCAACCGGCTTGAGTGAACGACTGACTGCGGCGTTAAGCAAGATATCCTTCGGCATATAAATCTACACTCCAATTAAGTAGGCGGCTCCCGAGGGCTGCACNATACCTAAAAGTGTAGTCGATATCCGAGATGTCAGCTTGGAACACCCGANTGAAACCTAAATTCAATATCAGCAGATTCCACTAACTGCTTTTCTCGGACCAAGAATAGATTGACCCGATCGTTGATATCGGCGTCACCAGCAGCTTTTTTAGCGAGGGTTAAATAATCCCGGAAATGACGTGACTCTGACTTCAACAAGGAGAGATAAAACGTCTTTAATTCTTCATCTAAATGAGGAGCAAGTTTTTCAAAGCGTTCGCAAGATCGGGCCTCGATGATAGCGCCAACAATAAGCGTATCGATTAGCCTGCCGGGTTCGGAGGTGCGTACCGGTTTGCGCAGTTCCGCCGCATAGCGCGCGGCAGTCTCTTGGCTATAGGCTATACCACGCTTTTCCATAAACGCAATTACCTGTTCGAAATGCCGTAACTCCTCTCGAGCGAGGCGTGACATTTTGTTTAGCAATTCAAAGTTATCAACGTAACGATACATCAAATTTAACGCCGTGCTCGCGGCTTTCTTTTCGCAATTGGCGTGATCAATAAGCAGCAAGTCTGGGTGCTTTAAGGCGCTGCTAATCCAGTCGTCTGGTGTTTCGCACAAGAGAAAGTCATGGATAGTTTGCATAGATTTACCTTTGCACCAAAAATTAAAAGTTTAGCGTGAATTAGCGGCTTTGATGAAACAAGAAATAGCGTTCGTAATGTGCGCACGAGAGGGTAAAAAAATCGGCATCAATGGCATCGCGCAATTCGACTAAGGGACGATCGCGCCATTCCGGCATCAACTTGCAACCGTAATCGGAAAGGTCTCTAATTTGCCCAGCGCCCTCTTTCAACAAATCAAATACCCAGGTGTAAGGATTTTTTTTGCCACCGGTACGTACCTGCTGGAGCTCTACACCTTGCTTTAATAGTTGCTCATCCAAAATCAATAACTTGGCCGCTACCACCTGCGCCAACAAGGCTTCAATGCGACCCATAACGGCTAGCTTTTGATCTTCGCTATAACCATTCCAGTCGATCACCTCTTTGGTGAAACGCTTACATCCACGGCATACCGAATCACCGATACCCGTGGAGCATACGCCAATACAGGGCGTTTTTACTGTCGAGAGTGTGTTAATCACGGTTACTACTTTTACCTGTGAATTAAATTAGAAAACGACTACTTTTTTAGGATCAAACGACCAAATACACTTGCGTCAATCCAGCCGCGATTGCGGTCGCCGTTGACCGGAGCAATATCTTCGGAACCGAAGAAGTTCTCGCGCGCTGGGCCGCCGTCGTTATCGCAATAGGCCATCATAAAGCCAAGCTCTTTACCGGCAACAAGCTTAACCGGCTTGGCTTTTTTATCGCCGTCGATAAAGCTATCGGCAAACACCTTGATCTCGACTTCCCAGGTAGTGGTAGTGCCCAGAACGCTTCCAAATACTAGTGACATGATCGTTGTAGAGGTGCGCTTTTTTGTCTGGCCCGGAATCCACAACTTGATTGTCCAAAGCAATATGGTATGCAAAAGCATTGTGAGTATATTGATGATCACCGCCTGAGGCGTCCTCATCGACNAAAATTTCTAGCGCTTCATCATCCCAATAATGCACTAACGGATCGGCATGACTATCGGACATGACGTCGTCGGTAATTTCAGCGAGAAGGTATAGTGCCTTGGCCGTCCAAACGACCTTAAAGCGACCACTAAAATCGGCTGCACTCGTCTTTTCACCTAGAATGGTTTGATCTATCGCTCGCCACTCGGCCTGTTGCCATAATGGTTCATCTGATTGCCCGTCGATAACCGGTGCTCGCTTTGCGTGCGGTGCCAGATATTGCGATTGTTCGCCCGCATAGGCGCTACCCGCGACGCCTAGCTGGAGAAAAATAGCACTTAATAAAATACGGTAGAAGCCGCGTTTAGCCGCGCATAAAAACTGTTTCATAACTGTACTCCCTCGTTAGCATCGAATTAGCAAGCTCGTCGCNAGTCGCCAACGGCAAACGCCGCCAATAATGCGAATCTATTCCTCTGACTTACCCCTAATGAGCGCCGCAATATAGACCACCTAGCGTCAAAAATGCCAGTTTTTAGCGCCAAGGTGGAAGAATTGCTATCAGTTCTAAGCCAGACCTACCGAACAATTTACAATTTGCGGTAGAATAGCGGGCCCAAATATCGACCTTTATCTGCTATTGACGAGATATGTGGCTGCGCGGCACCGGTTTTGCACTCAAATGCGATAATCACCGCTACACTTTCTCGAGTTACAGTAGCTTGCGCAAAACGCAGCGATAAGGGATCCCGATCCGCTAGTTTTGACAGGAATAGTGTGAATTTATCTAGCTTAGTAAATNAAATGCTCAATGAATCAATCAATCCATCGATTAACCTGCCAGCAACCGCTAAGCCCTGAGGGCTAAACGATTACTCACTAGAATCAGTACTCACTAAAATTGTCATTTGATAGCCTCGTGCAACAGAATTTGTTGGCCGCGAGTTAACCCATAAGAGGACACATATTGTGCTTGAAGCCTACCGCAACCATGTAGCAGAACGCGAAGCCCTTGGCATTCCCCCTAAGCCGCTCACTCCAGAGCAGGTTTCCGACCTAGTCGCACTACTCAAAAACCCACCTGCGGGCGAAGAAGAGTACCTGCTAGATCTCATAACCAACCGCGTTCCGCCCGGTGTGGATGAAGCCGCCTATGTCAAAGCGGGCTTTCTTTCCGCTATTGCTCGTGGCGACGACAAATGCCCATTAATCGACACAACTAAGGCAATAGAGCTGCTGGGCAACATGCATGGCGGTTATAACATTGTCACACTTGTAGACCTTCTCGATAATACTGAGTATGCCGCGCTTGCCGCCACTGAGCTCAAGCACACCTTGCTGATGTTCGATGCATTTCACGACGTTGAAGAAAAAGCCAAAGCGGGCAACTCATTTGCACAAGACGTAATGCAAAGCTGGGCCGATGCCGAGTGGTTCACACGCCGTGAACCTGTAGCCGAGTCAATCAAGCTTGCCGTATTTAAGGTTACCGGTGAAACCAATACCGATGACTTGTCACCCGCACAAGATGCTTGGTCCCGCCCTGACATTCCACTGCACGCGCTTGCCATGTACAAAATGGAGCGCGACGGTATTACCCCTGAAGAGCCCGGTGTTAAAGGCCCTCTTGCCCAAATCAAAGCACTGCAAGACACCGGTATTCCGGTTGCCTTTGTCGGCGATGTTGTCGGTACCGGCTCATCACGTAAATCTGCCACAAACTCGGTACTTTGGTACTTTGGCGACGACGTTAGCGGTGTTCCAAACAAGCGCGCTGGCGGTATTTGTATCGGCAGTAAAGTTGCCCCTATCTTCTACAACACCATGGAAGACGCTGGCGCCTTAGTATTTGAAGCCCCCGTCGATGACTTAAACATGGGCGACATTATTGAAGTACGCCCCTATGACGGCAAAATTCTGAGTGAATCAGGTGCGGTACTGTCTGAATTTGAATTGCGTTCTGATGTACTCCTAGACGAAGTTCGTGCCGGCGGCCGTATCAACTTAATCATCGGTCGCGGTTTAACCACNAAGGCGCGTGAAAGCCTTGGCCTACCCGCTTCCGATCTATTTCGTCAGCCAACAGCACCCATTGATTCCGGCAAGGGCTTTACTCTGGCTCAAAAAATGGTCGGNCGCGCCTGTGGTTTACCCGAAGGCCAAGGGATACGCGCCGGCACCTACTGCGAACCCCGTATGACGACGGTTGGCTCACAAGATACCACCGGCCCGATGACCCGCGACGAACTGAAAGATTTGGCCTGTTTGGGTTTCTCTGCCGACCTAACCATGCAATCGTTCTGTCACACTGCGGCCTATCCGAAGCCTGTCGATATTGAAACCCAGCACACTCTGCCAGACTTTATTCAAAATCGCGGCGGTGTTTCACTACGTCCCGGCGACGGCATTATCCACAGCTGGCTAAACCGTATGTTACTACCCGACACCGTCGGTACAGGTGGCGATTCTCACACCCGTTTCCCTATGGGCATTTCCTTCCCTGCGGGCTCCGGCTTAGTCGCTTTCGCCGCGGCAACTGGTGTTATGCCACTGGATATGCCCGAATCTGTACTAGTTCGCTTCAAAGGTAAGATGCAACCGGGTATAACCTTGCGCGATCTTGTTCACGCAATNCCCTACTACGCCATTAAAGAAGGCTTGCTGACCGTTGATAAGAAGGGTAAGAAAAACATCTTCTCTGGCCGCATCCTTGAGATTGAAGGCCTGCAAGACCTCACCGTCGAGCAAGCTTTCGAACTATCTGACGCCTCCGCCGAACGCTCGGCTGCTGGCTGTACGATCAAAATGCCGGAAGAGTCTATTGCCGAATACCTGCGTTCCAACGTTGTTCTGTTGCGCTGGATGGTCAGTGAAGGCTACGGCGACAAGCGCACACTAGAACGCCGTGCCAAGAAGATGGAAGAATGGTTGGCCAACCCTGAATTAATGCAAGCCGACGCCGATGCCGAATACACCGCCGTTATTGAAATTGACCTAGCCGACGTTAAAGAGCCTGTTGTTTGTTGTCCAAATGACCCAGACGATGCGCGCTTACTATCTGAAGTGGCTGGCGACAAGGTTGACGAAGTCTTTATCGGTTCTTGTATGACCAACATCGGCCACTTCCGCGCCGCAGGTAAGTTGCTAGAGAAGAACAAAGCGGGTTTAAAAACCCGCTTCTGGATGTCGCCACCGACCAAGATGGATCAGCACACCCTAATGGAAGAAGGCTACTACAACATCTTTGGCGCTAACGGTGTACGTATGGAAATGCCAGGCTGTTCGCTGTGCATGGGTAACCAAGCCCGCGTTGCCGATGGCGCAACCGTGCTTTCTACCTCAACTCGTAACTTCCCTAACCGCTTGGGCGCAGGTGCGAATGTTTACCTAACCTCGGCGGAGTTAGCGGCTGTTGGCGGTATTCTTGGGCGTCTTCCTGAGCCTGCGGAGTATTTGGAATATGCTAAAACCATCGATTCCATGTCTGCAGAAATTTTCCGCTACATGAACTTCGATCAAATCTCTGAATTTGTTAAGGGTGCTGATGAAGGCAAGCGCATTGCTGCCGTTCAGATTGAAGACGTTGTGATGTAAATGGCGTGATTGATTATGTCCGTGGCAGTGCCGCGGACAATTCATAACCTAAAGCCCAGAGGTCTCGGCCACTGGGCTTTTTTATGCGTTTTTTTACCTCTTTCCAAATACCATCTGTTAGCCACCGGCAAACACAGGTCAACAATCAATCATTGACTTGCGGCCGGCAAATTTGCAGCATGACATGCGATATTTACCTCAATAATGCAGGACACTTCGCGCCTTAATTCATCAAGCGCGGTATATTAACGTCCAACTGTCGCCAGAACACTGCTAGCGCCAAGAATAAGAGGCTACTAGCCTAACAATAAACGGGGAGTGCTACGTTGAAATATTTTGCTCGCATACACTTGAGCTCCGCTCTACTGGGAGCCACATTCGCCCTGCTGATATCGCCACTGTCGATTGCCGCAAAAGACATGCAGGCTAAAATCGCCGAGCTTCAAGTAGTGGACTGCCTACTGCCAGGACAAACTCGCATGATCGGCGGGCGCGCCTATATAACACCGCGTCGCCCCACTAAAACCACCGCCGCCGACTGCCAGATTCGCGGCGGTGAATATGTTGCCTATGACCGTGCCGACTACAAAACCGCGCTGAATGTTTGGATCGCAGCTGCCGAGGCCGGCGATGCCACCGCACAGGTGAATGTCGGCGAGATTTTTGAACAGGGTGCCGGTGGTGAAGCCAACTACCCCGCCGCCGTGATCTGGTATAAAAAGGCCGCAGAACAAGGCAACGCGCGGGCGCAATTTAATCTTGGCACCCTCTACGAACAGGGTAAGGGCGTCGAGAAAAATCAACTAGAAGCACTCAACCTTTATCGCAAAGCCTGGGGGCTGCCAGAAGATAGCGTTATGTTTCAGTCTGCTGCCGCGACCGAAAGCGAAGCGCAACGTAAAGCCCTCGAAAAAACGATTAAGCGGAAAGATACACANATCAAAGCGCTTAANTCACAGATTGACACGCTTGCAAAAGAGCTGAGCGCATCGGCAAACGGAACTGAGCTAAGCGACGAACTGGCATCGCTACGCGAGCTGGTAAAAGAACTGCAAGACGATAAAAAAAGCAGTGAAACCAGTATGCAAAAAATTGCCAAATACCGATCGGTCGCGACAGATCCAAAAGCAGGCCTACCGCTCACCGCTCAAAATTTATCGGCTGAAGGTATAACCTTTGGCAAATACTACGCCTTGGTTATCGCCAATCAACACTATTCACTACTCGACGATTTGATTTCGCCAATTAACGATGCACAAAAAATTGCCGACGTGCTCAGCAAAAAATACGGGTTTTCTGTACAAACCTTATTTAATGCCGACAACATAGAGATCATGCAGGCAATCAACAACCTGAATGAGAAGCTAACCGACAATGACAACCTCGTTATCTATTACGCTGGCCACGGCAACCGNATNGCCGCNGGCGACTATACCAGCGGCTACTGGTTACCCTCGAACGCAGAGCCACCACCTAAAGATACTTTCTGGGTAGCAAATGAATTTGTAACTCGCCACTTATCTCGTTTGAATGCGAAACGCGTATTGGTCATTTCCGATTCCTGCTACGCCGGATTATTATCCGATGCCCCTGGCTATTTATTCACCAGCAACAATGCCAATTTCGACTTTGATTACGTACGCTATAAATTGCCTAAAGCATCGCGACTGTTACTCTCTTCCGGCGGTGATCAACCTATTCTCGACAACGCAGGAAACGGTCAGTCAGTATTTTCTAACGCTTTATTAGCCGAGCTGGACGCCAACGATTCGGTATTATCCAGCCCTGAACTATTCTTACGTTTGCGCAATAAAGTCGCCATCGCCTCACAAAAACTTGGCCTCGACCAAACCCCAGAATTTAAAGCCATTAAAGGTGCCGGCCACGAAGTAGGCGATTTCTTTTTCGTTCCCAAAGCCATCTGGAAACAATAATTTAAAACATTTAAAAATAAACAGACGAAGCTCAAAAAATGATGACGAAACCGGCCAACAGAAAAACACTTAAACGCTGTATTAACATNATCCTACTCGCAGGTTTTGCAGGGTTCGGCAACGCCAGCTTTGCCGACCTCGCTAGCTTAGAGGCCAGCGCAAACAACGAAATTGAACGGCAAATGCTACGCGCCTTCTCAAGCCTGTATAGCAACCTGCAAGAAGTTGGCTGTCAAACACGTGCAGACCTCGATGCCGAAGGCCTAATTGTTGACGGCCAACTGATTAGCGACTTNCAAACAGATCCAAACGGCGACACCTTTTTTGCAGATGCCTTGGCGAGCTGCACCACCGAGGTCTATCAGGTATATCGCAATGCTGAAGCCTTTGCTCACACTGCAAACGCACTCTCTGGGGGCGATGGCCCAACCGACCGCAGCTTAGGTTTAACCCGCGAACAGTTTAACGATGCGCTGCGCTGGACGGCGGCGGAAGAGTTCGCCAGCCAAGGCGCTGTTGCCTCATCTTTTTCATCAACTCAAACACAAACCTTAGGTAATCGCCTAGGTGCTCTTCGCAACGGCGCAGCCGGCTTTGGCTTAAGTCTGTTCGATGGTATGGGAAGTTTTGTAACAGGACACAGTGGCGACTTCGGCGGCGGCGCTAGTGCAGATACTGGCTGGTCACCTTGGGGAGGCTTTTTAAATGCGTCTTATCTTCGTGGCGATCGAGATGGAACAGCACTGGAAGATGGCTATAAATACCGCGGCTATGAATTGAATGGCGGTGTCGATTACCGTTTAGACTACAATTGGGTGGCTGGAGTTACCGTTGCACTTCAAGAGCAAGATGTTAACTTCAACGAAGCGGAAAGCATTGTTCGCGGCGGTGTCGACTCCAGCGCTATTTCACTTACGCCATTCGCACTCTATCAAGCGGACCGCTGGTTTCTAAGTGGGTCCCTCGGTTGGCAGCAGATTAAGTTTGATAACTCGCGCAGTATTATGATTGGCACTGGCACAAGTAGTGCAATCAGTACCGTCGCCATCAGTTCCACCAATGCCGATATTATTTCACCGAGCTTTACNGCGGGCTTTACCTTCGATCGCGGTAATGGTGACGTGTTCGAACCCTACATAAGTATTGAATACCAAAACATTACTATCGATGCCTTTGAAGAAGTCGACACGAGCTCGCTTGGTTTTAATGTGGCCGTGCCTGCGCAAACATTTTCATCACTAGAAACTATAGCCGGAATAAAACTACAGCATATTTATTCCGGCAACTGGGGGATGGTAGTGCCCTATATGGATATTCAATGGCGCCACCAAGCTAAGACCGGTTCACGCGGCGTCAAAACAAACTTTAGCGCTACGTCTGTACTTGGCGAGGCGAGCGTCAATCTGCCCACCGATGAACTTGCCGAAAACTACGCTTACTTAAGCTTTGGGCTTACCAGTGTAATTCGCGGCGCCAGCCAAAAAAAACTTGGTGTAGCGGCCACGGGAGGAATTCAAGTTTTTGCTAATTTCCAGCAGGCAATGTTTTTACGCAATTACAACGAATCAATATTTTCCGCTGGGTTTAGATTTGAATTTTAATCGACTAAAAAAACAGGTTNAAAACCTGCGGCCTAAAGTTTTTGCAGTATCTCGGTTAAATCAGCATTATCTGTAAACGCCTTGTAAGTTTGTAGCTGCTTAATTTGTTCGCGCCAAAAGGCTTTTTCTGCATCTGCGGTTAAGCCTTTAGTCGCTTGTGCTACCTGAGCCACAATCGCCGCTATCGCGGTTTCCATATCCTTATTGCGCGCGTGTATCTGAAACGCTTTATCGTAGTAGAGCACCGCGCCTTGCAAATCGTTAAAACGAAGCGCTCTNTCGCCCTCATCAATCAAGTCTCTAAAGATCACCTGCGCCCCCTCCGGAAGCGTGGAAAATGCAGGGGAATCATCCATCTCAATACTGCTTAGGTAACCAAAGTTTACCGTTAGTAGTACCAGTATGGCTAAACTACCGTACACAATTCGGCGCACGGCTTTAGTCGCAAAGTGAAAACGCCGTAAGAAATGACTAGCATTCGCTATGCGCGACTCTCTTGGCAAGGCAACCGTTGCCGCTAATAAACGCTGCAGTAAAAGGTTTCGAAATCGCGGTAAATTTGGTTTGAGTTGCTGCGCGTAAGCGTCACTCGCCTCTAGATCGTTATAGGGGTGTTGATTATTGAAAATTTCACAAATAATAACCCCCAGCGCATAAATATCGTCACTTGGAGCTGGCGCGACATGATTCAGCATTTCTAGGCTCGCATAACGTGGTGTTAGCGCACCCAACTCTCCGGCATCAAACGAATCTGGCACTTCATCGTTCACCGCTCGGGCGATACCAAAATCCAGAATTTTCACTTTATTGTCGCGGGTAACAAAGACATTCGCCGGCTTCAAGTCGGCATGAACAAACCCTTTGCTATGCGCATAGGCTAGACCTTCGGCCATTTGCTGAACCCACTGCCACTTTTCTTTGTCTGACATTTTCAGATGCCGACCACTGCGCAGGCATTTATCTAAAGGCTCTCCTTGAAGAGCCTCCATGGTAAGAAAGACACGGTCTCCGTCGCGATCAAAGTCGTAAACCGTAACGATATTGGGGTGTGCCAGAGACTGGGTCTTACGTGCCTCTCGCTGTAAGGTAACAAAGGCTTTGGGATGACGCTGAAA
>Ga0065722_100975_pt1 | contig 12098 bp, 4 predicted proteins | sample BansetMetagenome_FD_59109 | JGI IMG/M metagenome (GOLD analysis project Ga0065722, IMG submission 59109) | Bankia setacea gill microbial communities from Puget Sound, Washington, USA - Caecum Enriched | ecosystem: Host-associated > Mollusca > Digestive system > Ceca | place: United States... | reverse complement strand
GGGTCAAAAGTGAAACCAGGCTTAGTAATCCAGTGAACCAATTCTATGGTATCGCTGAAGTGTGGGCCGTAACTGATATTCCACGAAATGTTTTGATTGCCCGAGTTGATGGATGATGTTGGCCAGTTAGCTGGCGTGTCCCAAGGGGTTGCTCCGCCGCCCCAATTTTCACTGTCAAAACCACATACGTGTGTAGTGCCCTTCACAACCTTGCGGCCAAGATGGTGGTTAACGACGCTCATAAACTGATACCAGTCCGATGAGTTCCCGTTCCAATTTGCGAATGCTTCATTACACTTGGAGCTAGAAGGGTTGTCCGGTTTTACGTCAACGCCACAGTGTTGTTGGCGCGAAGGGGGGGAATCAATATAACCGTGACTGAACGCCAAGTTGGCAAAGCACATTAAAGCCAGTGCTGCCGTAGCTCTCATTATTTTCGATGCGAACATGAATACTCTCCTGATTATTTTCATTTACTGTTTTGTTGGCTTCGTCCCTAACAGGGCCCGATATATAGCCTTTGCTGCGCGTGAGATGGAGAGCCGATACACGGCCGACTCATAGGTCGCGAGCATGTCACCTAATCTTTCTTTTCGGGTAACCGAATTCAGGTTACATTTCATAAAGCACCAACAAGCTCAATTTTTACAGAAATTAACGAGCTTAACCGTTAGCAGCACAACACTATCGTAATCAATAAGGTAAACCCCAATACCGTATCCCTATATCTATAATTACCAATATTCTAAATTGNTGTATGCGANNCGTCTGGCGCCAAACTCCTTATTGATCAGTGATAACCTATAATTCATTTCAGTGTTTAAGGGACGCTCATCACAGTTAACATAAAACGTTATCATTTATCCATACATCTAATGGGTCTTTAAATTCGGTTTGTTATACACTCGCGCGCCTCGGTGGGTACGATGTTTAATCGTAGCGAGCGAGATACGTATATTGGATGAAGTATTTACAGCGGCAGTTAACCCCCTCCTTGCATTGTTCAAATGCACTATTGGCGGTATTCATGTTTTGGTAATCGAGTTGTAATTTATTACGGCTTAAAAGCTATTTATGTTGGCTCTAAAATTATCCTTTTGTGGTCTCTCCCCGAAATTTTCAACGCGATTTATGCATTGCGCGAATCGTGTGGCTTCTATCATTAAAACTATAGGGAGATGGTAATGTCTTCGTCGNTAAATTTTTTCAAGCGCGCCAAAGAGATAAATATAAAACGAAATTTACCAATGACAATGGTGTTGTTGAGTTTTTTTCTAACGCCAATAAATGTTTATGCACAGGCGCTGGCGAGTAATATCGTCGATTCAAAAAATCACTTTCAGTCAGCGACTACTTGTGGCGGTTGTCACTTTACCCAATATCAGCAGTGGAGTTCTTCGATGATGGCGTATTCATCATTGAGCCCAGTGATTCACACCCTCGAGCGTGCTGAAAACCATTTTATGCGTAGCGATACCGATGGTAACGGGCCCCAGACGCAAGTAATAGAAGGGCGTTTTGCACGAACACCTACAGCTGAGCCTACTAACAGTGCCGATAGGCAAAATCAGAATATTGATACGTCACGCACAGAAAACAGGTTATTCTGTCAGAAGTGTCACGCACCGGTGGCCGTTTTATCTGACGTTTTTCCTAATTATGAGACCTATCGAGACCTCGATATCGACTCGCATCAACTACTGGGCGAGATAGCGGCAAACCCTAGCGCTTACGGTCGAACGCAGCACGACGCTGCTAACGCACAAACCGCTATGGAAGGCGTTACCTGTACGGTTTGTCACAGTATTAGTGCACCGCTTGTCGCTCCAGATAGTATGTTTCGTCCGAACTTTGAGCCGGGAGTTGCGAATAGCGCATATTTAATAGAGGGCCATGCGACTTTACCTGTTGGCGATCTCGGAACGAATTATGGCCCATTTAAAAATACATTTCCCAACACTGTAGATGCATTGTTTAGCGAAGATCTATTTGACACACTTACTCGCTCACCTTCTCACAGCGCTGGGATAAGCCATCCCATTGTCGGTAACGACGGTGTGGATCGCCCGTTTATGAAAACCGGCGAATTCTGCGGTACCTGTCATGATGTTCGTATTCCCGCAGTTGATGCAGTAACTGGGGCCGCATTTCGCCGTGTTGAAAATCTATTTACAGAGTGGCGTGATTCACCTTGGAATAATAACAATAACGAAACGGATGATGCCGACCCGAGCACTCTACAAAACTCCGACGACAACCCGCGCGAAATAGCTAAGCGTAAAATCGGGGTTGATACATCCGGTAATGACATACTCGAAGTTGTTACACATCCCACAACCGGAGAAAAAATTAAAGCCATTACGACCTGTCAAGATTGTCATATGTCGGAGTACATGACACAGGTTGAAGCTCGCCCAGGCCAATATACTATGGGTAAAATTTCTAATGGATCTAGCGGAACGTCGCTTAAAAAAATCTCAAACCACCGCTTTATCGGTGTTGATAAGGCTTTGGTTAATTACGCCGAAGACCGCGAAGTGCTCAATCAAGGTATTAAGGTATCTTCTAAAATATTCCCTGATATCACTAATATTTCCAGTGAGATAGACTCTAACTCTAACTACCCGCAACACCAAGGAGCGCAATTTCAAGACTTAAGCGAAGGCGATGCCCGCGAAATTTTGCTGCAAAAAGCAGTTGATTTTAAAATCACCTCCGGCTCTATAAGTGACGGCTTATTACCCATCACTATTACCGCAGAAAATATTGGTGCGGGCCACAATATTCCAGCCGGATTATCACAAGAGCGTCAGGTGTGGATTGAGCTTTCCGTTATCGATAAAAATAATGACAACGTGTACACCTCAGGTTATTTAACCCATAAAGGCCAGCCGTTCAATAATATGGGTAGTGTTCTGTATGAAGACTCATATTGCGGGGAAAACGATGGCGCACACGAACCGGAATGTAATTTGGATGATGTACAAGTCGAGCTTAGCAATCGGTTGGAAATTAGTGAAAATGGCTTGAGCGACGGCGACGATTTCGATCAGCGACCTGCTGTGATGCTAGGCTTAGTGAACTTCCAAAACCAATTTAGTTCAGCTTTAGGCCAAGATGGAAACCCCGTTCAGGCCACGGGGAATAATGAAGTGCGACGCGGACGGGTATTCAGCCAATTTATTGGCGATGCAATTAATAATAATTTTGCGTTAAAACCATTCGAGGAGCGCAAAGCGCTATACGAAGTGCCGGTCGATAATGATCTTGGCCCCTTTACAATTAAAGCACGATTACGTTTTCGTCCATTGCCACCTGAGTTTATTGAGTCGTTGGAGCAAAATGAAAATAGCCGAATTACTGCTGATGTCGTAATGAAAAATACGGTAATAGAAATGGAGCAGGACAGCTGCATTTCCGGTAACGTTCCGATAAATGGCGTACGAGCTTGTGACCCAGTGCAGCTAGCTACAGGCCTGTATCACACCTGCGCACTCTTGGATGATCAAACCGTGCAATGTTGGGGTAACGGTTCAAAAGGTCGCCTAGGTGATGGCAACACCTCCACCCACTACGTTGCTACTCCGCAAGCTGTTGTCGGTCTAACCGATGTGAAAACAATTGCCGCCGGCTCTAATCATACCTGTGCAATCAAGAATGATGAGAGCTTATGGTGTTGGGGTGATGGCTCTAACGCACAGCTTGGCGACAACGACACTTCCCATAGTGTTGGTGAACCGCAGCAAGTTGTTGGCTTCTCTAATGTTCAAAAAATTGCACTTGGTGGCAGCCATAGTTGTGCTATTAAAAACGGCGATGTGTATTGCTGGGGATCTGGCGGTAACGGTCAGCTTGGCGATAACAATGGCGACTACCACGAAAACCCAACGCCACAGCGTGTACAGCGTGTAGTGGAGCTTCCTGATGGTGCTGTTGAAGTAGCGGAGCTTCCTTATGGTGCTGTTGAAATAGCGCTTGGCCGCGACCATTCGTGCGCTGTGCTTGAGAATGGCAACGTCTATTGCTGGGGGAAGGGTAACTATGGACAATTGGGTGACGGCAATATTGGTAGCCATGAGCAAGTACATGCGACGCAGCTTGAGGACCTATCAAATATCACGTCCATCTATTCCGGCCCGTACCATTCTTGTGCGATTAATAATGAGCGTAAAGTATTCTGCTGGGGATTGGGTAGTAACGGACAGCTTGGTGATAACAATGTTGCGAGCCATGAAAGCGGCACGCCAACTCAAATCGCGAACTTAAGCGATGTGATAGAGCTAAGTATGGGGTACGGCCATACCTGTGCCTTACGTCTGGGTGGTGAGGTGCAGTGTTGGGGGAGTACCACCTCCGGCCAACTGGGGAACGGCAGTACAAACATAACTGAAACGGGCGTTCCACAAACGGTTACGGGAATTGAAAATGTAATTTCAATTTCTGCTGGGTATTATCGCAATTGCGCGTTGCTTAGTACCGGTGAGGTATCGTGCTGGGGGCAAGGACGTTATGGTGTGCTTGGCAACGGCGAGACAGATTCGCATATAGTCGATACGCCTTTAGTCATTGATGATTTATCCGTATTTACTCCTGTTGAGGTTTCGCAGGTGCCCACTACGCCATGTAGCCGCGCTGGTGAGTTTATTATCACCGCATGCAGTAGTTCTGTGGTTGGTGCAGCGCAGACGGCAGCAGCGGAATGTGGAAGTTGTGGTGTGGTAGATACCCAATCGGCGTCTAACAGTAGTTGTTATAATTTTTCTTGTGGCTCGAATAATATGCCGACGCCCTCTGGAGCTGACTGTACGTGGGAAAGTGAGTCGGGTATTGGCGGCGCTGGCGGGTATTCGATTTTCTTTAAGAATATTGGCCCTTGTACACACAGCCAGAAAGAGGAAACTCATACCTACAACTCCAGCGGCCCAGACACGGTGGTAATAACTTACCGGTAAACGTTTTCGAACAATCAACAAAGAGCGAGTAATGTTTTTACTCGCTCTTTGTTGACTCAAAAATATCTCCTGCCTGCCTAATTTCTGCTTCACAAAACACTTCAAAATTACACGTCTATACGCGTCTTAAGATCCTTTCGGATTTATATATCGCGCACGCATAATATTCTTAATGTTAATTTCGTTATCGAAATAGTCCGTAGCCATGATTAGGTTTTATATAAAATCGTACTATTGATAATCGAATAGATACCAATTTTCATTAAGATTGTGGGTTTCGTGATGACTGGTTTAATTGGGGGTGCCTATCGATGAGTGATTATAGAAGTTGTTTGTTTTGTGTCTATTCGTCAATAGATATTGTTTTTACTAGTTCAAAAGAATAGAAAAGTAATTTTGTGGACGGAAGTTCTTGCGCTCAAAATTNCAGCGTAAGAACTAAAAAACATAACCTATTTTAGGTCCGATTGTAGTGGCAACAGGAACCTAGGTGGTTTATGCTTCTTATGCTAATCACTTTAGTCGCCGAGTGAAAAATCGTAATGGATTGTTGACAGCAGGGCCGCAAATGGTGACATTTTTTGCGCTTTCTGGTTTTGCTATGAGTACCACCTATTTGCCTCGGGACCTCAACAAATATGCCTGCTGCAAGGCTAGGCTTGCCGGAATATTGCCTATCTATTTAGTTGTTTTGGCGGTTGTAGAGGCTTTGGTGGTTGTAGTTCTCTTGGTGGTTGTAATTATAGCCGCTTCCGTTGCCGTTAAATATTGCGGTTTAAGTATCTCATTACTCTTTACCAATACATTTCTCAATCAGGCGTATATAACGCCTCCCTCTTTGATTATAAATCCTCCCAGTTGGTCTTTATCTGTCGAGATATTTTTATTCTTTGCGTTTTTTTGCGTGCTCTACTCTATTAAAAATACGGTCGAGAGCCCCTGTCCGGCTAGCGCCATATTTTACCCTTTGGTTAATGACACAACGTCTTTTGTCGCAGAAGGAGAGACCGGTGTTGTAATTTAATTGCCGTTTGAATGTATGTTGTGAGTGCTACATCTTGCCTGCTTGTTATGGGTGATATGCGGTAGGCTCAAATTCGTCACGTTGAGGTTTTCTGAAATGATAGTCGACCGTGAGTTAGAGCTTTGGAATAACACTAAGCGCGATTACCCGCTGAATCTTTCGCTTGTCAATTTGTTGGAGGTTCAGGCCTCAACAACACCTGATGCTATAGCCATTTATTTTGAAGGGTTGAGGGTAAGTTATGCTGAATTGACAGGCCGAGCAAATAAGCTAGCCCGATATCTACGAGCTCAAGGCGTCGGGCGAGATACGCTTGTTGGCGTCTACATGGANCGTAGTATCGAGATGGTCGTCGCTCTGGTTGGTATTCTTAAGGCTGGTGCTGCCTTTGTTCCCTTTGATCCGGAATACCCTCTGGATCGCCTTAACTACATGCTCGAAGATTCTCAGGTGCGAGTAGTGTTAACCCAGCAAAGTTTGGATAGGCAAGCTTTGCCAGATTCGCTCGAATCAGTGTATCTAGACGAGCCTAGCTGGGCGAACATAGATGACGAGGATAAGATTAATCTTGATGAGTGCGCAGAGCCCACCTCGGCGGCCTATATGATTTATACCTCTGGCTCAACAGGCAAGCCCAAAGGTGTCGTAAATGAGCATCGAGGTTTGGTTAATCGCCTGCTGTGGATGCAAGAAACGTTTAATCTCACAGGTAACGACAGGGTATTGCAAAAAACACCTTACAGTTTCGACGTCTCCGTATGGGAATTTTTTTGGCCTTCTTATGACGGGGGCGAGCATTGTCATAGCCCGTCCGGGAGGGCATCGAGATACGGAATATCTAATCGATACTATAGTGCAGAAGTCTATTACTACCATGCACTTTGTGCCTTCCATGCTAAGTTTGTTTCTTTCCTCGAATTCGCTGCACCGCATCACCTCCCTAAGGCAGGTTATGTGTAGCGGTGAAGCCCTGCCATTTGGGTTAACTAAACGATTTTTCGACTTGCTTCCCTCTTCAGAACTTCACAATTTATATGGCCCTACAGAGGCCGCCATTGATGTAACCCATTGGCCCTGCTCGCCGCCACAAGAGGATAAAAAGATCGTTCCCATCGGCAAGCCGATCGCCAATATACAAACCTATATTTTAAACGAGTCGCTGCAACCTGTAGCTTTAGGAGAGGAGGGTGAACTTCATCTTGCTGGGGTTGGTGTTGCGCGTGGGTATTGGAATAAACCTGAATTGACTGAAGAAAAATTCATTAGCAATCCATTTTCCAATGAAGCTAACACCAGAATGTATAAAACCGGCGATTTGGCCCGTTACTTAAGTGACGGCAATATTGAATATCGTGGTCGTATCGATAATCAGGTGAAGATTCGCGGTTATAGGATAGAGCTTGGTGAAATTGAATCGGCTCTTTTGAAACTTACCGGTATTGCAGAATCCGTTGTGGTCGCCAGTGAAAATTCCTTGGAAGATAGGGAGCTAGTCGCTTACCTAGTGGCAAATAGAAAAGGAGACGGCAGAGAGCTAAATGTTTCGGATTTACGTGCAGGGCTGCTAAAGAATCTACCTAATTACATGGTTCCGGCACGGTTTATTTATTTGCAAGCGATGCCGCTTACGCCGAATGGCAAGTTGGACCGAAGAACTTTGGTAACAACGNATTTTGAGCGNCCAGAACTAAGCCAGATGTATATTGCCCCGCGTACGACCATGGAGATGACGCTGGCAGATATTTGGGCCGAAATTCTTTCGCTGAACAAAGTTGGNATTAAAGATAATTTTTTTGAGATTGGCGGTAACTCTTTAAACGCTGTGCGTTTGGCTAGCGCGATACAAAATACAATTAAAAAAATCGTACCTGTGGTAAAGATTTTTGAATTTAGCTGTATCGATAGGCTCGCTGCTTACTTGGAGGGAGTCGTTAATACGACGGCTGCAGATATGTACCGCGAACGAGCGCCTAGAGCCCGCGATGCTAAAATTTCTGCCAGTACGGATGGGGTGGCTGTAATCGGAATGGTGGGGCGCTTTCCCGGGAGCACCTACTGTGGAAGTGCTTTGGCAAAACTTAGTAAATGGTGTGGAGTCGATATCCCACTTTGCTCCCGATGAACTTGACCCTTGGGTTGAAGATGAAATACGCAAAGATCCAAACTATGTTCCATTTCGAGGAATATTGGCCGACGCGGATAAATTCGATAATAAGTTTTTTGGCATTGGCCCGCTGGAAGCCAAAGTAATGGATCCGCAGCAGCGAGTGTTTTTGGAGTTGGCATGGTCAGCTTTAGAGAAGGTCGGTTATACCGCGGAAGATTTCAAGGGCATGATCGGTGTATATGCAGGCATTGGCGATAATCACTATTACACACGCAATGTGCGCGGCCATAAAGATCTTATAAAAACCGTTGGTAATCTCGTTGTTGGTTACGGCAACGAAAAAGATTACATCGCCACACGCGTTTCATTCGCGCTCAATTTAACTGGGCCGAGTGTGAGTGCAAACACCGGTTGCTCGACGTCTCTACTGGCAATTGACATGGCCTATAAGGCCTTAGAAGACGGCGAGTGCGATATGGCATTGGCTGGTGGGGTGGATATACATGTTCCTCAAAAGACTGGGCAAATATATCAACAGGGGGGAACCTTTACTATCGATGGTCATTGTCGTCCGTTTGATGCCGAGGCTACTGGCACGATGTTTTGTGATGGTGCGGGTATCGTAGTGCTCAAACGTTTAGCTAACGCCATTGCCGACGGCGATAAAATCTATTCCGTTATTCTCGGTATAGCTAAAAATAACGATGGCTCCAATAAGGTCAGCTTTTTAGCACCAAGCGTGGAAGGGCAGACACAGGTAATTACCTTGGCACAGGCGCAGGCGAATGTCACCGCGGACACAATCTCCTATGTCGAAGCTCATGGCACGGGAACGCCTTTGGGTGATCCAATAGAAATTGAAGCGCTAACCAAAGCGTTTAGGATTACCTCAGACAAAAAACAGCATTGTTATATAGGCTCGATTAAAGGGAATGTTGGTCATCCTACAATTGCATCCGGTGTGGCTGGCTTTATAAAAGCGTCGTTGGCGTTACACCATGAAAAAATTCCGGCAACCTTGCATTTTAAGAAAGCCAATCCAAGGATTGATTTTGAGAATAGCCCGTTTAAGGTGGTTTCATCTTTGACTACTTGGCCACGAACTAAAACCCCTAGGCGAGCTGGGGTGAGTTCATTTGGCTTCGGCGGCACCAATGTGCATGGGGTGCTGGAAGAAGCCCCACTGCAACAACCTTCGGGGCCATCACGGGAAGAAAAACTGTTAGTCTTTTCTGCCAAGTCAGAACCGGCACTTGGACGAATGCTCGATCAATTTGCCTGCTTTGCTGAGGACGAAAAGTTCGACCTCGCTGATGCGGCCTACACACTGCAAATAGGTCGCAAGCATTTCGAATATAGAAGGTCTTTAGTGTGTGCTGATATTGAAATGGTTAAAGCGGCAATACAAGAAAATAAAGCCATACCAGTAACGCGACTCACAACACTGCAACCCCATGTGACCTTCATGTTTCCTGGCCAGGGTTCTCAGTACACCAACATGGGNCGAGACCTGTATCAGAGTTCGGCGATCTTTAGAGAAAATGTAGATCGCTGTTGTGATCTTTTAGCCCCAATTATGGAAAGAGATCTAAGGGAGCTTTTATTTCCTCTAGCTGGCGATGAAGAAAGTGCTACCGTGTCTCTAAAAGATACCTATTACACACAGCCGGCATTATTCACCATCGAATATTCACTCGCCCAATTATGGATGAGTATGGGCGTGCAACCACAGGCCTTTGTTGGGCATAGTGTGGGCGAATTTGTTGGCGCTTGTTTGGCTGGGGTATTTTCACTTAAAGAAGCCTTACCCTTGATTTCCTTGCGAGCAAAGTTAGTGCGTGGCTTACCCAGTGGATCAATGCTTTCTGTTCGCTGTAGCGCGGAAGAAATTTTAGATAAGCTCAACGATGATGTGCAGTTAGCTGCGGCCAACAGCCCTAAGCTTTGCGTTGTTGCAGGGCCTACCGAAGCAATCCTCCGTTTTGCAGAAGCGATAGAAAAAGAGGGTTTAGTTACTCGTCACCTACATACCTCTCACGCATTTCACTCCGCCATGATGGATCCAGTGGTAGGCGATTTTGTGGCGGCGGTTAGTAAGATTAAGTTGTCTGCGCCAAGCATGCCGTTAATGTCTAGTTGTAGCGGCGATTGGATGACACCAGAGCAAGCCACATCGCCGGAGTATTGGGGGCAGCATTTACGTAGTCCGGTAATGTTTAGCAACGCAATAAGTAGTTTAATGGCTAGCGTGTCGGGTGTCTTTCTTGAAGTAGGGCCGCGAGATGTACTTACGACTTTAGCGCGGCAGCAAGCTAAGGGTGATCGGCGAGGCGCAATAATTCCGTCGCTCGCCAATAGTGGTAAAGATAAAAATAAGAACGAGTGGCAAGATATCTTGTCGGCAATGGGAGCACTTTGGCAAAACGGCACCAATATCGATTGGAAGGCTTATTATGCCGGGGAGCGACGCCTTCGTATTCCATTGCCGACCTATCCTTTCGAACCGAGTTCGCACTGGCTTAAGCCGCCGCAATTTGTTGCTCATCAAACTGAAGAAATCGGTGCGCGAGCTAGAATCAGAAACCGCTGCAAAGGTTACTAAACAAGCACCTTGACGGGCGAGATTCCGTCATGAACGCTATCGTACAAATAATCAGCGAAACGGTGGGTATCGAACTACAACGAAGTGAGGAAACCACACCCTTCATCATGCTGGGTGCCGATTCTTTAGTGCTTATGCAAATGTCGCGATTGGTAAAAGATCGATTGGGGCTGGATGCAAATTTTCGACAGCTTTTAGACACCTATACCACACCCGAGATTCTTGCAGATACAGTGCGGAATCGGAAAGTGAACAGCGTCATCGATGATTCCGTTGCTGTTTCCTCGGCCGAAATTCCGGAAAGCAAAACAAAACGAAATGCAGAGCTAAATGCAGGATTAAATGCAGAAGAGCTACGACATGTTGTACTTGGTCGAGATGAACATAATTGTCTAGCCTGGTTCGTGAGTGATGAGAGCACAGAATTGATTCGACAAATTCGAACGTCATAGCAAAACATGATTTCTGGGGAATGATAAGCCTAAACGAGAAAACAAAACCATATAGATGAGACATGGAATAGCTAGATATAAGAAAAATATTTAAAAACACGGGGAATTGGAACAAATATTAGCTAAAAATGAGAAGGGTTATGGTCAGTCCAGAGAGAGAAACGGGTGATGTAACGACGTTTCAGGTTGCACATGATCATCCGAATAAAGGGCAAGTATTTCAGCTATTGGCGACTAAAAGCCAGTCGGAAATGTGGCGCTTTGCTCAGTTGGGGGCTCAACAAAACTGTTCCTTCAATGAGACTTTTTGTATCTCTCTACTCGGTGTGGTTGACGAAGAGATACTGTTGAAGGCCTTGCAATGCTTACCCATTATTCACCCCGTAATTGGTGGCCGATTTAGTGCAGTCGGCACTACATTGTTGATCCCTGATAATTGTAAGTTAAATATCATTCAGCTTGATCTCGCCCATCTCAATGAGCAGCAGCGACAATTACAATGCGAAGCAGAAGCANACCGGCAGAGCCACCAGCCTTTCGATTTGGCCACTGGCCCCTTATTTCGTGCATCGCTGCTTAAACTTAATGTGGCAGACTTCCAATTNTTTATATCTGTTCATCATATTGTCTGTGATGGTTGGTCGCTCGACGTTTTGTTGGACGATCTAGGAAAAATATATACTGCCATGTTAGGGGAGGGGAGATTNCCAAATCCATCTAGACTGGGAGTCGAAGCATTTGTTGATCATATAAACTCCGATCTATACGCCAAGAAAAAACAAAAAAGTGCCGAGTACTGGAAAGACAATCTAAAAACTATACCTAATAAACCCCTTCTGGCTGAAGAGGAAATAACGCAACAACATAAGCAGACTTTTGACTTTGCAAACTACGTGATTAAAGGAGAGTCGTTGGCTCTGATTAAACGTTTTGCTAAGGCCCAGGGTTTAAGTCTGTTCGC
>Ga0065722_104470_pt1 | contig 12119 bp, 9 predicted proteins | sample BansetMetagenome_FD_59109 | JGI IMG/M metagenome (GOLD analysis project Ga0065722, IMG submission 59109) | Bankia setacea gill microbial communities from Puget Sound, Washington, USA - Caecum Enriched | ecosystem: Host-associated > Mollusca > Digestive system > Ceca | place: United States... | reverse complement strand
CATTGCGCTTTCTTGCAAATTGTTGGCGGCAATATCGGAGGCAATCACATCTTTAAGGTCGTTTAGGCGCTCTTGCTCTAGGCGCCGGAGGTCTTCACGGGAGAATATCGCACCTTCGGGGTAGGCGTGGGGGGTCATGCCGCCAGCACGGTGCAATACGTCCATTAGGGTTTCGCCCGGAAGAATAGAATAGTCGCCAGGGTGTACGACTTCGCCAGCAAGGGTAACCGATTCTTTTTGGTGCCAAAGGGGTACTTGTTTAAGGCGAAGCGAATCGCCAGCTTGCAAAATGGGGTCATCAATTTGAAGGTTTAAATCGATATGCATGACAACGGTGGAGCGTACTTCGTTGAGGTCGTATCGGGTAATTTCGGCCTCGGTGCCTTGCGCGCTTTCGGTTAGGCCGCCGGCTAGGTTTATGGCGTCTGACGTTACCATGTGTTGAGTAAGCGGGTATAGCCCAGGGAAGCGAACGCTACCTTGAATATTAATCAGTTGAGCCCGTTCTGTGATATTGGCTTGAGTTTCTAAGCGTTGTATAACCGTTTTGAGCAGTGGGCTTCTGTCTGATTGATAGTCAAATAGCGTAATGGTATCGCGCGACTCTAATAGCGGGTTGTGTTCGCTGTTGGGGTTTTCAAAAGCGAGCCTAGGGGAGAAGGTAATGACACGAACTTTGCGCGTGGATTTTTCTTCTCGCTGAATAAGGGCGATATCGATATCGGGGTTGGGTAGTAGGTCGTCGACGCTGTTAACCACATCGGTAAAGCGAATTTGAGGTTTCCATGCAAAGCCGCCTGGCCGCTTAACATAGCCATCGAGTTTTACGATGTCTCGCATGGTGTCTAGCGTTGAAAATATTTGGATCACATCGGCGTCGTTAACGCTAAAGTTTTTGCCTTTCTGAGTAGATAAATCTAAGTTTACGAGCGTTTTTTCGCCACTTTTGGTTAGGATACGTTCTATGCGCGAGGCGGGTAGGTAGGCGGTGGGCAGTAGACCGCCGGCTAACGTAATCACACTGGCCACGCTGGTTTCAGTGCGAAGCTCGTAGATTGCAGGGCGTTTTACATCGCCGGCAACGCCTGCAGTTTTTCCTATGGGGGGTACAAAAAGAACGTCGCCGGGCAGTAAGCGCGAATCTTTGCTGGTGTCGCCATTTAAGAGTAGGTCGTATAAATCCAAGGTGGTAATAATTTCGCCACGACGTTTAAGTTGAATGTTGCGTAACGAACCAATTTTGGTAATACCGCCAGACGCAAATATGGCGTTGGTCATGGTTGAAAGAGAGCCTACAACGTAGGAGCCAGGCACATTCACATCACCTAGTACAAATATGCGAATAGTGCGTAAGGCGCCCATAGAGACCGAACTCTTTACGCCGATCATTTGCTGGCTTACCACTTCTTCAATTTTTTCTGATACGCGCTCAAAGCTCATGCCGGCTAATGTAACAGGCCCAATATTGGGAAACATTACTTGCCCGTCGCGATCTAGCGTTAGGCTATGGGTGGTGTTTTCTTTGCCGTACAGTTGTATAACCAGGTTGTCGCCGGGGCCCATAATGTAATTAGCGGGAATAGGTATATCGGTAGATGGTGCAAAACTATCGGCACCGAAACGGAATATGTCGTAGCCGAAAAGCTCCAGTTCTTCCTTAAGCGTTTCTCTTTCGCTGTCTTCGTTAAGGCTAAGGGAGTCCACGGCTTCTTGGGCGGTTTCTTCTAGATCGGAGGTGCCGCTATCACGCAGGTGGCGATTACCGGAAACGGCGCTTTGCGTGGGGGCCGCGTTAGGGGTTGCGCCGCTGTTGCCGAGCAGGCCTGCATAGTCGCTTAAATTAATGCCCATTGAGGCTGCGAGCGCTTGTTGTTGCGCGGGCGACATTTGCTTGAATTGTTCAATTTGTGCAGCGGAAGGTGTTGCTGCAAGGGTTGGCGAGACCATAAACGGTATTAAGAGTAATGCTGCACAGGTTGAACTGAGGAGGGCATTAAGTCTTGAGCGATAAAGCGATCGATTAATCATAAGACGCGTATTCAATTCCTGGTTTTGTTTTCGGTTAAAGCGCGATGGTATCTTTGCCGTTTATTAAGGCTGTTTAAAATTCAAAGTGGATCTGTAGGTGCCCGCCGGTGGAAATCTCTTTACCAGAAAAATACAGCGATTCACTGTAATGCTGAAGGCCAATATCTAGTTGTAACTGGTTGCTGAGCGGCAGCTTATAAATAAATTCTAGGTGTTGGAGATCTATAGTGTTTTTGCCATACGGGTGGCCCGCCGGAGGATCAAGCGCGATATTATCAGTGTTTAATTGGCTGCTGCCTAGTCGCCAATTGAATTGATGACCAAAGTCGAAGAAATGATGGCCTTGTAGCGTGGTGGCGCTGGAGGCTGAATCGATGGGGGTCGCAATCGATTTTTTGTAATGGCGATAGCCGCTATTATAGTCTTCATTGTCGTATATTGAGTGGCCGTCGTTTTCGGTTGTATGGTATTCAGCGGATATTCGGCTGCTGACATTAGCGATGAGAGCGCTAACTTCTACCCCGTAAAGTGCGGCCTGAAGTGTTTGATTGCTGTCGTGTGTTTGGGCAATTTGATGGTACAGCGCTAATTGGGTGGCACCCATTGCATGGCCTAGTCGCCAATCGATACTGTCGAGTGCGTAGTGTTTCTTGCGTTTCTCTTGCGTTCCAAGCGTTGCGTTGGGGGCTGTGTCGAGTGCTGCGCTGTCGGCGTCTAGGGTACTATCGATGAGCGTTGGGTTATCGCCACCACTCATTTGGGTTGTGCTTACACCTATTTCCAAAAAAGTGAACGGTTTGACCGTAAAGCGGGCACCGTTAAGTTTGGCCCCCTTTCGGTAGCGGTCGTCCTGAAGTTCGCTCACAAAAACGTTTAAATCCCAATTCGGCAGCCATGCAGTATGAGCATTAGTGGAAGAGGTGTCTTTTCGGTGAACAAATAAACTGGGAGCCGGTCGAGCATTGTTGCCCAGTATCATGCTGGCTTGCCAGCCGGGGCCCCACCACCGTTCAATAGCGCCTACGCCGAGCGCCCAGTTGCCTACGGTTGTGGCAAGGTAAGTGCCATCATAATAACGAGGGTTTGAGCGAATAGGGTCGGTGTTATCGGGGTCTGCAGAGTAGTTTGTTTTCAGTTGGCCAGCAAAATGGCTTGAGGTAAAGTTGCCGGTGAAAGAAGCATAAGAGCCATCTTTTGCGGTATCAGTAAAGCGTGTAAGCCCTGCTGCAGAATGGCTGTTAGCGTGTAAAGTAATGCTGGCATTGCTGCGCATGGCTTTCTCTAGCGCGTGCTGTAAATACCGGTAAGACCAAAGTTCGGAATCGTTTAGCTGCTCTATTTTTACCGCATCCAGCCCTTGTTTTATGCCGCTCCACATTACCGGCCAGCTAGTGAGTGGAACCGTCAGTTTTTGCGTGTCGGATAAAATTTGCAGGTGGTGTCGGGTGCGATCATCGCCTGTGTTTACCCACGGTTCGGCATGGGTCGCGGGCGTTAACGTGGCTATGGCACACAGCAAAGTAGAAATGGTGTGGGCGCGCAGCGTTTTAATCTTTGCGCTGGCAACTTTTTCTTGTGTGCATGCTGCCTTGTGCATTTATCCCCTTTAGGCTTCGTGTGAAGGAAGCGTCCTATAAATAATAGCTGTAGCGATCGCCGACAGAGCGTGTACATAAAACAAACGACACGATTGTGGTGCCCATGTGAAGGGTTGTAGCGTGCCGTTAAAGTAGCTGCATGTTAAGGGCTTTTAGTTTTCAGTCAATGGCTGAGCGTTACATTGCCGTTTAAAAAGGGCGTAAAAGGGGCGTAATAGAGGCTGAACGGTTTAAGGTGTTGCGAAGAGCGTTTATTCGAGCGAGTTATTTGACGGTCTACTCGCTTAGGTTTAAGGGCTATTAAATAAACCAAAGGTTTCCTCTCTTCACCTTCCTCTATATAATTCCGCGCCTAATCTCTTGGTAGTAGCAATGGCTATTGCTGTAATGTTCACGTGGCCTTTGGTAGGGGTCACCACTGATAGAAGGTCATTCTATGCCTGTTATCACGTTGCCTGACGGCTCTAAACGCGAATTTCCACACCCAGTTACTGTACTTGATGTTGCCGCTGATATTGGCCCCGGCTTGGCAAAAGCCACCTTGGCCGGTTTAGTTGATGGCAAGGAAGTTGACGCAAGCTTTACGATTGAAGCCGATGCCGCCTTAGCCATTGTCACAGAGAAATCGCCCGAAGGGCTTGAAGTGCTTCGCCATTCTAGCGCGCACTTGCTTGCTCAAGCAGTAAAAACACTTTTTCCAGAAGCGCAGGTTACTATTGGCCCTGTTATTGACGATGGGTTCTATTACGACTTTGCATATTCGCGCGCGTTTACCCCAGAAGATCTAGACGCTATCGAAAAGAAAATGTCTGAGCTGGCAAAGGCCGACCTCCCTGTATCAAGGCGTGTTTTACCGCGCGATGAGGCTGTCGCTCATTTTCGGGGAATAGGCGAAGCATACAAAGCCGAAATTATTGAAAGTATTCCGTCAGACGAGCCCTTGTCCCTTTACAAACAGGGCGAATTTGAAGACTTGTGCCGTGGCCCGCATGTGCCTTCTACCGGCAAGTTAAAGTATTTTAAGTTGATGAAGGTCGCTGGTGCCTATTGGCGCGGTAATTCAGACAACGAAATGTTACAGCGAATATACGGTACTGCATGGAGCAGTAAAAAAGATTTAAAAGGTTATTTGAATCGATTGGAAGAAGCTGAAAAACGCGATCACCGCAAGCTGGGCAAGAAATTTAACTTGTTCCATTTGCAGGAAGAAGCGCCCGGCATGGTATTTTGGCACCCCAAAGGCTGGACGATTTACACCGAAATCGAGCAGTACATGCGCAAAGTACAGCGCGACAATGGTTACCAGGAAATCAAAACCCCACAAGTGGTCGACCGATCGTTGTGGGAGCGTTCTGGCCATTGGGATAAATTTCGCGAGGGGATGTTTACTGTCGAGTCCGAATCACGGGATTACGCCGTTAAGCCCATGAATTGCCCCTGTCATATCCAAGTCTTTAATCAGGGCTTGAAAAGTTACCGCGATTTGCCGTTGCGCCTGGCAGAGTTTGGCTCTTGCCACCGTAATGAAGCCTCGGGCACGCTGCAGGGCATTATGCGAGTGCGCAGCTTTGTGCAAGATGATGCGCACATATTTTGCGCAGAAGAAGCCATTCAAGAAGAAGTGTCGGTTTTCACCGATTTACTGTATGAGGTGTATCGCGATTTCGGCTTTAACGATGTAATTATCCGCTTGTCTACGCGCCCAGAGAAGCGCGTAGGTAGTGACGAAGTGTGGGATAAAGCCGAAAAGGCCTTGGCTGATGCGCTCGACGCCAAAGCATTGCCTTATGAGTTGTTACCGGGTGAAGGGGCGTTCTATGGTCCCAAAATTGAATTCTCACTGAAAGATTGTATAGGCCGTGTTTGGCAGTGTGGTACGATTCAGGTCGATTTCTCTATGCCGGGCCGTTTAGATGCGCAATATGTCGCCGAAGACGGTTCTCGCCAAGTACCTGTTATGTTGCACCGAGCCATTTTGGGTTCTTTTGAGCGATTTATTGGTATTTTGATCGAAAACTACGAAGGTGCATTTCCGCCTTGGTTGGCGCCAGAGCAGGCTGTAATTCTGAATATTACGGACAATCAGGCTAAATATGCACAAAAAGTTGAGAAATCCCTGCAAAACAAAGGCTTCCGAGTCGTTTCTGACTTGAGAAATGAGAAGATCGGCTTTAAAATTCGCGAGCACACCATTCAGAAGGTTCCCTTCCTCTTGGTCGTCGGTGATCAGGAAATGGAAAACGGCACGCTCGCGGTACGTACACGCGAAGGTAAAGACCTAGGAACATACTCCTTAGATGACTTTGCTACACTCTTGGCAGACGCAGTCGCCAAGCGTGGAAAGGTTTGATAATGGAGTAGAGCGCAGGCAACTGCTCGGTGAAAGCACCTAATACGTTGGTAGATGCAACAGCATTGCCGACACCCGCCACATTAAAGTGGTTAATGAACACAGGAGAGATAGGCCATTAACAATCGTGATAATGCCAAAGGGCGTTCTAAAAAAGCGGCAATCAATGATCAAATTGAAGCCACGGAAGTACGCCTAATAGGTGCAGACGGAGAACAAGTTGGTATCGTCCCCATCGCAGAAGCAAGGGCAGCGGCTGCGGCCGTCACCTTAGATCTAGTCGAAATTGCGGCGGATGCTGAACCCATCGTTTGTAAGATCATGGACTATGGTAAACATCTCTTCGAGATTAAAAAGCAGAAAGCCGCGGCCAAAAAGAAGCAGAAGCAGCAGCAAGTAAAAGAAATGAAGTTTCGCCCCGGTACAGAAGAGGGCGATTACAAAGTTAAATTGCGCAATGTTACGCGTTTTCTCGAAGCCGGTGATAAAGCGAAAATGTCGCTTCGTTTCCGTGGCAGGGAAATGGCTCACCAAGAGTTAGGTATGGAGATGATGAAACGCATCGAAGTCGACTTGGAAGAGATCGCAACTGTAGAGCAATACCCCAAAATGGAAGGCCGCCAATTAATAATGGTACTGGCCCCTAAAAAACGTAAGTAACGCGCATTAAATAGCGTACAACTGCGTTAATACCCCATCTAGCGCTCTTGGTTTTCAAGAGCGCAGATACGAAACCGGTAATTTTTACCCGTTTCGCGCGAGTCATCGGGCTATTTAGCTGCCTAGTTGATTCTAAAGTAAAACCCAGAGGGCCACTTTTATTAGCCCTTTTATTGGAGAAGTAACAATGCCAAAAGCTAAAGTACATAGCGGCGCAGCCAAGCGGTTCAAAAAAACTGCATCTGGCTATAAGCACAAACACGCTTTCAAGAGCCACATCCTCACCAAAATGACTACCAAGCGTAAGCGTCAGCTTCGTGGCACCAGCATGCTTAACGCAGCTGATGTTCCAGCGGTAGATCGTATGATGCGTGCCAAGTAATTGGCCCCACAACATTTTTGAATGAGGAATTAGTATGGCCCGTGTAAAACGTGGTGTAGTGGCACGCCGAAGTCACAAAAAAGTTTTAAAAGCAGCAAAAGGTTATTACGGTGCGCGTTCACGCGTATTTCGTGTAGCAAAACAAGCCGTCATCAAAGCCGGTCAATACGCTTATCGCGACCGTCGCAATAAAAAGCGTAATTTCCGTGCTTTATGGATCACTCGTATCAACGCTCAGTCTCGTGTTGAAGGCGTAAGCTACAGCCGATTGATCGCTGGTTTGAAGAAAGCCGACATTGCTTTAGATCGTCGCGTATTGGCCGATTTGGCCATTCACGATAAAGCTGCTTTCGCAGCTATTGTAAACAAAGCAAAAGAAGCACTCGCTGCTTGATCAAAATCATAGGCTTGCCTGTGTTTTTGTAAAACAATCAGAAAGGGAAGGGCTTCGGCACTTCCCTTTTTATGTTCAGGATGAACGGTATCCGGCGGGTGCAGGACGCACAAGAGCCGGGTTCAGGATGAACGGTATCCGGCGGGTACAGTATTGTTTAGGCCGGCAATACCGAAACAGCAGCACAAGACATTCGCCTAACGTATAAAAAAGGCATTTTCTCTAGACGCTATCTCCGGTAGCGCTCAGTAATCCAGCAGGCCAATGGCCGCTCCAAAAGTAAGCGAAGCAAACGCTCTTAAGTGACTTATGGAAAACCTAAAAGAATTAACCGACGAAGCCCTTAATCTAGTAAACGACGCCAACGATTTAGCCGCGCTAGACGCCGTGCGCGTAAACTACCTTGGCAAAAAAGGCCAATTAACAGGTTTATTAAAAGGCTTGGGTAAACTCAGCGCCGAAGAGCGGCCCGCTGCGGGCGCAGAAATTAATAAAGCCAAAGCCAGCGTGCAAACGTGCATAAACACGCGTAAGCAGCAAATGGAAAATGCCGCCATAGAAGCCAAGTTAGCCGAAGAAAAAATAGACGTAACATTGGCTGGGCGTCGAGCAGAAGCCGGCGGGTTGCACCCCGTTACGCGCACACTTGATCGCATAGAGCGTATATTTGCCAATGTAGGCTATAAAGTCGAACAGGGCCCCGAAATCGAAGATAATTACCATAACTTCGACGCCCTCAATATCCCAGCTCACCATCCCGCACGTGCCATGCACGATACATTCTATATCGATGACAGCAACGTACTGCGTACACACACCTCTCCTGTTCAAGTCAGAACCATGGAGAACCAAGAGCCGCCCATCTACATTATTTGCCCTGGCCGAGTGTATCGATGCGATTCAGATATGACCCACACGCCAATGTTTCATCAGGTAGAAGGCTTGGTCATTGATAAAAACGTAAGCTTTGCGGATTTAAAAGGCACTATCGTGCAATTTTTGCGGGTGTTTTTCGAAGACGACGACTTGGAAGTGCGTTTTCGCCCCTCATTTTTCCCCTTTACAGAGCCTTCTGCTGAATTCGATATTCGCTGGGAAGCCAGTAAAACCGGTTGGCTAGAAGTGGGTGGTTGCGGCATGGTGCACCCTAATGTTTTGACCTCTAGTGGCGTAGACCCAGAAGCCTATACCGGCTTTGCCTTTGGCCTAGGTGTAGAGCGGCTAGCCATGTTGCGCTACGACGTGAACGACCTGCGTTTGTTTTTTGAAAACGATTTAGATTTTTTACGACAGTTCTAAGCAAAAAACCTAACGATAAAAGCGTAATTAACAGGGTAAAGAATAGAGTGGAAAGCCTCTATTCTTCCAGCAAGAAAGTGCGAATGTAGGGGTGTAACTCCAGAGCGCACACCATTACTCACGACTATCGGGCTCATGGCCCGCAACGGATAAAACGATACATGAAATTCAGCGAATCTTGGTTAAGAACTTGGGTAAACCCCAGTGTTGGCACACAAGAATTGGTCGACCAGCTCACAATGGCGGGTTTAGAAGTCGATGCCATAGACAGCGTAGCCGGTGAATTTAGCAACGTCGTTGTTGGAGAAATTCTCGAAGTTATACAGCACCCCGATGCAGACAAACTGCGAGTATGCCAAGTTGCAGGCCACCCCGAAGGTACTAAACAAGTGGTGTGCGGTGCACCAAATGCTCGCGTAGGTATAAAAATTCCTTTTGCACTCGTTGGCGCAAGTTTACCGCCCGGCGATGATGGCAAAGCCTTCAAAATTAAAAAGGCTAAACTGCGCGGCGTGGAATCCCTAGGTATGCTCTGTGGGCAAACCGAGTTACAGGCGGGCGATGATGACACCGGTTTATGGGAGCTTGCCAGTGATGCACCTGTAGGCACCGATCTACGTGAATACCTAGATCTTAACGACACCATTATTGAGGTAGACCTTACGCCTAATCGTAGCGACTGCTTAAGCCTAAAAGGCCTTGCGCGCGAGGTGGGTGTCTTGAATAAAGTGTCCGTTAATAACGTAGAAATCCTTCCTGTCGCTCATACCAGCGATGCGACCTTCCCCGTTAGCCTAGACGCTGGCGATGCTTGCCCGCGGTATGTGGGGCGAGTAATACAAGGGGTTGATGTCAGCAAGCCTAGCCCTCATTGGCTAGTAGAACGTTTACGGCGCAGCGGTGTTCGCTCTATAGATGCCGTGGTAGATGTAACGAATTACATCTTAATGGAGCTGGGCCAGCCCATGCACGCGTTCGACCTCGCAACCCTTAACACCGGCATTCGTGTGCGTTTAGCTGAGCAAGGCGAACAATTAACGTTACTCGACGGCCAAGCAATAAAACTAAACGCAGGCTCATTGGTTATTGCCGATAACAGCGGGCCAATAGCATTGGCCGGCGTGATGGGCGGGCAGACAACCTCTGTAACCAGCAATACACACGATATTTTTCTAGAAAGTGCGTTCTTCAACCCTATTATTATTGCCGGTAAAGCACGCTCTTACGGTTTACATACAGATTCGTCTCACCGCTTTGAAAGGGGAGTGGATTATAACGGAGCCGAAAGCGCCCTCGAGCGCGCGACAGCCTTATTGTTAGATATTGTGGGTGGAACCGCTGGGCCACTGGTTAAGAGTGAACTCACCGAGGCATTACCCCCTGCGCGTGAGGTAACGCTTCAGCGTAGCCGTATAGAATCTGGCTTGGGTTTAGCCATTCCCGACGCAGAAGTGGTCGATATACTCACTCGCCTCGGTTTAAGCTTAAGCAGCCAAACCGATAGCCGTTGGACATTCAGCGTACCCAGCTATCGCTTCGATATCGCAATAGAAGCCGACCTACTCGAAGAGCTAGCGCGTATCTATGGTTACAACCAGCTACCAGTCACCGAAATGCGCGTGCCAGCATCCTTACCTAAAATTAAAGATTCCCAATTACCAGAAGACCGCTTAGCGCGGCAATTAATTGGCAGGGGTTACCAAGAAGCCATAACCTACAGCTTTATCGACCCGAAAATACAGGCATTATTTACGGCTGGTGATACCGCATCAGCGGTAGAGTTACTTAACCCTATTAGCGCAGATATGAGCGTCATGCGTACCTCGTTATTGCCTGGGCTCGTCGAAACACTTCGACGTAACCTTAATCGTCAACATAGCCGTGTACGCTTGTTCGAAAAAGGTTTGCGCTTCATACCTACACCACAAGGCTTGGCCCAAACAGCGGGCCTTGCAGGCTTAATATACGGCCAGCGAGACGAAGCCTCATGGGTAGCAGAAAAGAGCGACGTAGACTTTTACGATATAAAAGGTGACCTCGAGTCTTTGTTATCGCTTACCAGCAAAACAATCACCTTTCAGCCTGTGGTACATACCGCATTACACCCAGGGCAAAGTGCAGAAGTGTTTGTAGAGGGTGAGTCAGTTGGCGTTGTTGGTGCTATCCACCCTCAGCTACTAAAGGCGCTGGACATCACTAAATCGGTATTTGTATTCGAAGTGGCGTTGCAAAAAGTACTCTCCACCACCGTTCCCGTTTTTGAGCCACTGTCAAAATTCCCTGAAGTTAGTCGAGATTTAGCTATCGTTGTAGATAGGGGCGTCAACGCTGCAGTGCTATTGGACGAAATTCGAGCAAATGCAGGTGACTACCTCAAAAACTTAAAGGTGTTTGACGTATATAGCGGCGAAGGTATTGATCCTAAAAGAAAAAGTCTGGCTTTTAACTTGACGTTTCAGCATCCTTCACGCACTCTTAACGAAGATGAAATTAACACTCCGGTGGCCGACATTATTAAGCGGCTAGAGGATGAATTTAATGCCAGCCTTAGATAATATCGATAAAGAGTCCCTCACAAAGGCCGACCTCGCTGAAAACCTGTACGAAGAGTTAGGGTTTAACAAGCGTGAAGCCAAAGAACTCGTTGAGTTTTTCTTTGAAGAGATTCGGAATGCGCTGGAACAAAATGAGCAAGTCAAACTATCCGGTTTCGGCAATTTTGACTTGCGTGACAAAAAACAAAGACCTGGCCGAAACCCCAAAACGGGTGAAGAAATACCGATTACTGCGAGAAGAGTGGTAACCTTTCGCCCTGGTCAAAAACTAAAGGCACGAGTCGAAGCGTATGCTGGAACCGAGTAATAACGACGAATTACCCGTAATCCCAGGCAAGCGTTACTTCACTATTGGAGAAGTTAGCGAGCTATGCGCGGTAAAACCGCATGTATTGCGTTACTGGGAGCAAGAATTCCCCCAGTTGAAACCGGTTAAACGCCGAGGCAATCGCCGCTACTATCAGCGAGCCGATGTACTCACCATTCGGCAAATTCGATCACTACTGTACGATCAAGGCTTTACGATTGGTGGCGCACGTCAGCAAATGACCAGCGACGTAAATAAACCTGAAAGCAGCACTGAACTATCGAAAATAGTAGCGGAAATGATCCGAGACTTAGAAGAAGTGTTAGAAGTACTTAAAACCTAATAGCAGCTTAAAAAAGCTCAAAATACAGGCGCTTTTTCACGTTAAAAGAAGAATCGATAAAACGCCTAATTATGTCTTGCATAAACCCTCTTAATCCGTATTATGTGCGCCTCGCGTACTTACCTACGCAGAACAAATCGGAGTGTAGCGCAGCCTGGTAGCGCACCACACTGGGGGTGTGGTGGTCGTCGGTTCAAATCCGG
>Ga0065722_104469_pt1 | contig 12121 bp, 10 predicted proteins | sample BansetMetagenome_FD_59109 | JGI IMG/M metagenome (GOLD analysis project Ga0065722, IMG submission 59109) | Bankia setacea gill microbial communities from Puget Sound, Washington, USA - Caecum Enriched | ecosystem: Host-associated > Mollusca > Digestive system > Ceca | place: United States... | reverse complement strand
GTATCATGCCGGCTTCAATGGTTTTGCCCAAACCCACTTCGTCAGCCAGCAATACTCGGACTTTTTCTCGCTCGCAAGCCATCCATGCAACATATAGCTGGTGGGGAATCAAATTGGCACGCACTCCCAGCAAACCACCCAATCGCGAACGCCAAGTGTTACTGACCGCGGCATCGAGCTGGCGACGGAAATAGAACCACTTGGGTGCGTCCAGCTGCCCAGTCAACAAGCGAACTAGCGGTTGGTTAAGGCTAACCTCCGAAGACAGCTGGGTTTCCAGCAACAGACGCTCTGCACCAATATCGTAGATGAGCAGGCCGTCTTGCTCATGTACCTCTTGCACAATAGCACTAGTGCCATCGGCAAGGCTGACTTCATCGCCAGCTGAAAAATGGATTCGCGTAAGCGGCGCCTGAGCAACAGCATAGTTGCGCTCGCAATCTCCCTGCTCGAAAAATATCGTTACGGTGCGCGGCTCTACGGCAGTGACAATACCCAAGCCTAGCTCTGGCTCGGAGTCCACAACCCAACGCTGGCCTTGTACAAAAGCAGTCATCATTTTCGGGTAATACTCTGTGTATTCTTTTGAGGGGAGGTCATTGTACGGATTTTAGCCCTCAATGATAGATGCAGAGATCAAAGCTAGCTTGGCTTGTCGTGACATGGCCTTAATTGCCGCCTCTCGTTTACAGGCAGAAGAGCGGTTTTCACAGGTTTCGGTGTATACCAGCTGCACCGGTTGCCGAGCCCGAGTATAGCGCGCACTTTTATGTCTGCCGTTATGCTCTTGCAGTCGTCGCTTTGGATCAAGCGTAACCCCAGTATAGAGGCTTTGATCACTACAGCGAACAATGTAAACAAACCAGGATGGCGCTAAAGTCATAAAATACTCTGGGACTGTGCCGCTAAAGTTGCCATAATCACGCCCCTTTACTCGATAACGCAAGGATACCCACAGTGTCATTCTCCTCTTTTACAAAACGCTCTCTTGTCACTGTTGCTGGTGCGGTACTTTGTTTATTCTTGGCGGCCTGTAGCAATGTTCAAGTTACCTTGCCCGCCATTAGCACAGAAGCTACCGGCCGGCATTACGATGGCCGTGTCATCTGGCACGACTTGCTCACGCAAGACACAGCAGCCGCCAAACGTTTTTATGGCGAGCTGTTTGGCTGGGAGTTTAAAGCCTTGACCTTAAGCGAGGGCGGCAATAAAGGTGGTTACCAGCTCATTACTCATAATGGCAAAGCCATTGGCGGTATGATAGACACATCGCTACTGCGCCGCGATGTAAAACTGGTGCAATGGGTATCGGTTTTTTCAAGCGATGATATTGCCACCGCCACCGCCAATGTTCTTAACAAGGGGGGCACCGTATATACGCCAGTCACCGATGCTGGTGATCGTGGCCAAATTGCCGTCGTTGCCGACGAGCAAGGTGCACTGTTCGCCATACTACAAACACGCGACGGTGACCCACAAGAGCACAAACCTGCGATAGGCGAGTTTTTGTGGGATGAATTATGGACTGATGATTCACAAAAAGCTCTGGCGTTTTACCAACACATTTTTGACTACCAAGCTGAACACGAAACACTCGCCAACGGTGATCGTTACGAATACCTAAGTAGCGCCGGCAAGCCGAGGGCTGCCGTCATAAAAAACCCCATTGATAGCTTAGACCCCACTTGGGTAACCTACGTAAAAGTAGAAGACCCGGCCGCAATTTGTGCTCAAGTAAAAACACTAGGAGGGGAAGTATTGTTGGAACCACAGGCTAACCCTATAGGTGGTACCCTTGCGATTATTCGTGACCCCGATGGTGCTGGCCTAGTCATCCAAACGTGGAATCGCTAACACAAACAAAAGGAGAATCGCTATGTTAAAACAAATGGCCTTAATCGGTCTTTGCACCATGAGCCTAACGCTCACCGCTTGCGGAAACGCAAAAGTATACGGCGGCGTTAGCGTTGGCAGTTCGTGGGGCGGCTATAGTAGCGGCCCTAATACTCGCGTTAACTTGTCCGTTTCCGGGCGGATTCGCTAAGCTCACCGGGACTCACTGCACCGCAGCCATAAAAAGGAATTGGCATTTTGATAACGGAACGCAACAAAGGCTTTCTTTTTGCAATTAGTGCTTACGTGTCCTGGGGGTTTATCCCTCTCTATTTTAAAGCCCTCGCACAAATTTCCGCGAGTGAGCTGCTGGTTCACCGCGTGCTATGGTCGGCTCTTTTTGTTGGCTGTGTGCTTTTTGCATTTAAACGATTGCCACGTATAACACAGCATTTTCGCTCACCTAAAACGCTCTTTATTCTTGCCTGCTCGGCTTTTTTTATTGCCGTAAACTGGGTAGTGTTTATTTGGGCCTCCAATAATAATCACCTGCTTGACACCAGCTTGGGTTACTACATAAACCCGTTAGTTAACGTGTTATTTGGTTTGCTCTTTTTGGGGGAAAAGCTGCGTAAGTTTCAGTGGCTAGCGGTAGTCATCGCTTTCAGCGGTGTCGCCCTGCAGGTGATAACACTTGGCAAACTACCACTTATTGCCCTGACGCTCGCCTTTGCCTTTGGCTTTTACGGGCTAATGCGGAAAATAGTAAACGTTGGTGCAATGGAAGGCTTGTTTATCGAAACCCTTCTGCTCATGCCTTTTGTATTGATCTATCTGATTTTTTTTACCGAGGTAGAATCTTTTTCTCTAGCCCGTGCAGACTGGAACTTCGCCTTGTTACTGCTAGCCGCTGGCCCCGTAACCAGCATACCGCTCATGCTCTTTGCTGCAGGCGTTAGCCGCTTAAACTACTCCACCATTGGCTTCATTCAGTATTTAGCTCCCACCATTGTACTTTTTACCGCAGTGCTTTGGTTTAATGAGCCCTTGGTATGGCAGAAAGCGGTTACTTTCGTGTGTATTTGGACGGCACTGGCCATTTACTCCATCGATGCTTACCGGCTTTCCCGAAAATACAGTACTACCACCGCTCCCTCATAGCCTCTTGCCTTCAAACAGGTGACGACACCCTAACAGATATCCCTTAAAGGGGTCTGCAGACCGTGGAACAGCTCTCGTCCTTACGCTATGATGAGGTGAGTACTCTCCTTTAGAGACTGTGGAACGCACTGATGACCTTTTTGGAAATACTCACCATGACAGTAAAATTTCTTCATTCTACCTTTCTGTTAACCACAATGGCCTTACTGATGTCGGCCTGCGGTGGCGCCCCCCAAGACAACCCCAACTATAACGGCTCCGGGAACTCCAACGGGGGCACAAGCTCCTCCTCTTCGAGTAGTTCCAGCAGTACATCAAGCAGTGGCGGCGATATCCCCCTTACCGGAACCCCTGACAACGGCTACTTGAACTGCAACGCACTGGACCCCGGCAGGGTGTATTTTCATGGCACTATAGGCACCGATACCAACCAAAAAGCCATTGGTGACCCCTTAAACCCCAGCAGCGTATGTGTTTCGAGCCCTTCACGCCATGGGAAAATCAGCGCCAGCGGCCGCTATCTTCATCAAATTGGCGCGTTTGAGGGAGAAAGAATTACCCCAAATTACTTGGGTGAGGCCGTCGCCGAATTTACCCAAGATGACCTATTTCTAGACAGTAACGGCAACTGGGATTATTCCTACCCCAATACCTACCCAACCCAGAACGATAATGTTTTATACATAGCCGACGATAGTGCGCTAGCCATTACTAAAATCATTCCCCACCCCAGCAACGCTAACGATTTGGTTTATTTGTATTTTAGCGATATGTACTCGCCCGACGGACAACTTTTTCACGCTATAGATAACTCTAACTCCACCGCTTTAGCAATGCTGGAAGACGGTTCCGTAGTGGTTGGTGAGCGCAGTGCCCTTAATATCGTCGACAGAAGCGGTATCGTAACACCGGTCACCCTTCCCGATGGTATGAGCACCAACTGGCAAGTGATCGGCAAGCACCACCCTGGCGGCATATGGATACTGACCGGTGCCTTCCAAAACGAACGCTGGACGCTTAGCACCGATCTACAACTCACGCTGGACGGTGAATACGCTGCACGTCCGACCGAACTCGCCGATGTCATATTTGCAACATCCCGCGCCTTCGATGGCGCAGGTAATCTTTGGGAGTATTTTTACAATAGTGGTAACGACGGCATGATTATTAGGCGGCCGCTGGAGGGAGAAGGAGAATCGGAAGTTGTATACCGTTCGAGCAACGGTCCTGGTGGAGATTGGACGACCAATCCAAGCCTTTACATCTACCCCTACCTTGACGCATCGCTAATTACTGGCCCATAGCGACCGACTATTAACAACGCTTTATCAAAGCCCGACATAACAAACCGTCACAATATAGCCGAGGCAATACCAAACCTCGGCTTTATTGTCGCTGCGGGCTTTGCGCTCTACACCTTACTCTTCGGCCCCTATGTTTTTGCTCTAGCCCACACGCCCAACCAATACCTCATTGCCCTGGGCTGGCCTCAGTGGAATATTCAGCGATAACAGTAACGAACATAACGCAATAGCTGCTCCCAACAAAAACACTGCGGCAGGCGACACCATCCACACTAAGCCCAACACCGCGGGTATGACTACCGCCGCAATATGGTTAATTGTAAAACTCACACTGGCGGTTGCGGCTATATCGGCTTTATCGGCAATTTTTTGAAAATAGGTACTAATAGCAATGGCAAAGGCAAAAAACAGGTGGTCAATAACGTACAAGGCTGCTGCCACAGTGCCGCTGGTGACCAAGGCGTAACCTACAAATACAAAAATTAATGCTGTGTACTCAATGAGCAGCGCTCGACGCTCACCAATAACACCTATCAATTTACCAATGCGCGCTGCAAAGAAAAAGTTGAACGCGTAGTTAATAATAAACAGTGCGCTAATATCTCCCACTGAATAGCCAAATTTCTCCACCATCATAAAACCAGCAAATACCACAAAAATTTGTCTGCGTGCCCCGCTCAGAAACACCAAGGTGTAGTACAACCAATAGCGTTTTCTAAAAATTAGCTTTTTGTGTTGCTCAACCGGTTGCGCAAAACTTTTAAACTTCCAAGCCAGAACCGCTACTGCCACCAAGCCTGTGCAACCTGCCAGCAGATACATCCACCTGTAGTCCACACCCAACTGGTCCATTGCCACAAAAATTAACCCATAGGCCAACAGTGATGCGATCGCTTTAATCGCCAAAGCCCGCCCCATAAAATGCGCAGCCTGGTCTTTGGCAAGCCACTGTAGTGTGAGAGATTTATTAATGGTTTCAAAATAATGGAAACCAATAGACATCACTACAGTGGTTATATATAAGCCAATGGCAAAGGGGAAAAAGCCCGTCAAGGCTACGCCAAAGGCCATTACCGCGATTGATAACAAAGCAAAATATTGCTCGCGAATGATCAACAGTAAAAATACGGCAGTGAAGGCCAGAAAACCGGGTACTTCACGAAAGCTTTGTAACAGACCAATTTCCACACCGGTAAAGTGTGCTCGCTCAATCACAAAATTGTTGAGCAACACCTGCCACACGGCAAATAGAAACGACATCACAAAGGTCATGGTTAGCAGCAAATTCTGTGGTTGCTGCCAAAAACTGTCATTAACGCCTACTACCTCTCTTTCGTCACTACTCGCAAAGTCGGTCATACAAACAATTTTCTCGGTATAGCGGTTTACGTAAGCGCGGTAAAGCCTTTGCGATGAGCGTAAAAGCCGGGATTAAATCAAAGAAGTGAATACTAACATAGTATAATGTGAGCACTGTTATTAGCTAACCACATCTGAATGCATATGTCCCTCGAATCCATTGGTCTTCTCATCCCCGATATTTTACTACCCTCGGCACAGGTCGATAAGCACGCATGGTCCGTCATTGCTTGCGACCAATACTCTTCCGACCTCCTCTACTGGCAAGAAGTAGAGGCGCTCAGCCGCGGTAAAGCCTCTAGCTTGAACATGATTTTTCCCGAAGCTTATCTGCAACGCCGCAATCCAGAAACCATCATCGACAGCATTCATGCCGCCATGGCCACGTATAGCGACGACGGCACCCTTGAGGAACATAAAAAGGTACTAACACTGTGTCGTCGCCGCTGTTCGGATGGACGCGAGCGCAAGGGCGTTATGGTTGCCCTTGACCTAGAACACTACGACTACACCGCTGGTGCACAAACCTTAATTCGCGCCACAGAGGGTACCATTGTTGAACGATTGCCCCCCCGCATTAAGGTTCGACAGCAAGCCAGTATCGAATGCCCACACATTATGGTCCTCATTGACGACCCCGAACACAGCGTCATTGAACCCTTGTTCGAGGAGCCTGCGCAAACGGTGTACGATTTCGATCTTATGCAAAACGGGGGTCATGTGAATGGCTCTATCATTAGTGATGAAAACTGTCACCAGCGCTTTGCACAAGCCCTTATTGCGCTAGGCAAAGCCGATTTTTTTCAGCGAAAGTACGGCTGCAGTGAAGACTATAAACCCCTGCTATTTGCCATGGGTGACGGTAATCACTCCTTTGCCACGGCCAAGCTCATATGGGAGACAATGAAGGAACAGCAAGGTTTGGCAGCAGTCGTCAATCACCCTGCACGCTACGCCTTAGTAGAGCTAGTTAACCTTTACGATCCATCTCTAGAGTTTGAAGCCATTCACCGCGTACTATTTAATGTGAAGCCAACAGATTTTATACAAGGTTTTACTAAGTTCAGTGCTGAGCAGGGCATATCAGTAGAGCTCGCCGACACAGAAAACGCTCAACAAGATGTGCACAGCATCGGCATGGTCTTCGAGGGTTATAGCGGTTGGCTAAACATTAGCAAACCCAAGCAACAGTTAGCCGTTGGCAGCCTACAATTGTTTATCGATCACTATTTACAGAACAACCCTAAGACCCGCGTTGATTATATTCACGGTGAAATGGCTACTCACACGCTGGGCAAAAATGCCGGGAATATGGGTTTCGTTCTACCTGCCATCTGTAAACACTCTCTATTTAAAACTGTTATTTTCGATGGTGCTCTACCCCGTAAAACCTTCTCTATGGGAGAAGCAAACGACAAGCGTTTTTACCTTGAAAGTAGAAGATTGGTATGACGTGTTATATCAGTGGCTCATCAGCATAGTGGTTTAGTACTAAGCGCCGTTTTTCTTCAGCCTTGCGAACAACGCCGCGCCGCAAGCGACCACGCTGCACCCACCACAGCGCTATGATTACGAGCAACAGACCAAACACGTGAGGATGTTGATTCACCCAAAGTTCCACGGCGCTATCTAGAACACTTGGCAAAAGAACGTTCAATGCATCGGCTAGTCCCCCAAAAAAACCCGTTCTATTTTCTTCATCGATAGGTGAAACCAAACTACAAACACAGGCGATGACAACACTTAAACTTACCAAAACCTGAGCAATATAAAATTCTTTTAACCATTTTATTTTACTTTGCATGGCGTAATTTGCAGTATTCCACTCCTTGTCTTTAGTCAAGTTAATCTGACAAATTTCGCCGAGATCATCATTCACCACAGTGAATTCATTCGCCAAGAGACGTGGCGCATAACCACCGGTTCGATAATACATACGACTTAACACGCTATGATGCACTTGAATTTTTTTTAAGATTTTCTTGTTAGAATCACATTCATCTCTACACAAGGTTTGCATGTCTCGGGGGTGATAACGGTAGAATATTCCAAACCCAGAGCGAGAATCATGCATTTTTCCGTGACCGTTAGCTCTCGCTTTCCACGCTGCAATGGCCCCCGGATTAAAATGTAACCCTTGTTTTTCGGCCTCTTCCAGTATCCAAACCAAGGGTACATTGGCCATTCCTTGACGATTGTAGCTGCCACCAACATCGGAGTGCATACCGGCAAACCAGCATTGGTCAACGCTCACATGCGCAACATCCGGATCTAATTCATTCCAAATTCTCGGCCAAAAAGACGTTCGCGCATCATCAATGGCCAAGGCTTGGCAGGCGCGACTCATATTCGGCGTCAATTGAAACTGATATTCACGGTGATGAAAAATACTATTTAACCGTTTATCTATACTATTAAAAAACCTATTGAGCAGCGTAGATATTGGGCCAGTCCTATCGGTGCGCTTTGGCATACCTAAAGCTGCAACAGTGTCCCACACCCCAACAAATTGCATACTCGCGGGATAGCGTTTGTGCTTACAACCCGATACTATTTTACCTGTACGTAGCGCTTCCAAGGCCGCGTCATCCTTCTTGTAGCGTACTTTTAGATAATATTTCACCAAGGCTTTTACTTCATTCGCCAGCTCGGTATCACTACTGTATCGACTGGCATCAATAATGCCACAATCATAAACCAAACCGTTTAAAGCGCGGATCGTCGCCGCTCCTCGACTAAAACCGAAAGCGAATATTTTGTCCGCGTTTTTAGAGTCTTCCTGAGCACGATAGTTCTTGCACAGAAAAGCATATAGATCACACACATTGCTTTGAAAGCCTAGACCAATGGAAGCAGATAAGGCCTGAAGTAATGTATTGCTCGATGTTCCTACACCGTTGTCGTAAAAACTTATTTGTTGTTTTTCTGTATTGTGGATATCAACAGCATGGTAGGTTTTAAATACATTACTATCGGGTGTGTAGCCCCCTCTATTCCCTGTACCATCTGCACATAAAATAATATTTTTATTCATCTCCCGTCCCCTTTTTTTGTGATACGACGACAATTCAGACTATAATTTTATATACTGCTGACAACAGATTTTTTTGGACACCCTATATTCAAACGCCAGATTCGAACACTGTATTCACTGGGCTATTCGCAGAATTGATATTAAAGTACCTCACCATTATTGCCTCTTATCCCTTAACAGGGCAAGCAAGCAAAAAAAAACAGCCATTTTGCAATGACTGTTTTCTATAACAACAGGTCGCCGAGAGCCTAAAACATCATCACCGGATTAAAGTGAGCGTTTACTCTGCTGCGGGTTTGCTCACCGATAACGCAATGGCCTCAGTGACCGCAATAACAACAGAGTCACCCACTTTGGCTCGTTTTAGATTTTCTGGATTCCGAGCAAGGTATTGATTCACTTCTCCGTTTGCATCTTCCAGTTTAAAGCTGTTAGTGGCGATATCTATTTCTACAACCTTATACACGTCAATTTGAGACGCAATAGCAGCAGCTCCGGGCATTTCACCTTCTTCTGTACGCGCCATGCCTTCGACAGCAGCGGTGGCCGCTTCAAGCTGTTCGTCACCAACAACTTCAATAACCACACTGTGTAGATATTCGACGGTAACCAAATCTCCAGCACTAACTTGCGGAAGGTTTCGGGCTTCGTCACTAGCAGTAAAAGTGACCAAACCACCTTCAGGTCCTTTTAGGGTAACTAGGCGAGTTTCCTGATTGATTTCAATCACTTCTGCCGTCACTGTGCGAGCTTCACTGTAGGACATGGAGGGTTTTTCCATGGCGCTGCTGTCTTCAGCCATTGCAGTCGTTAGTTGCGCTTCGACTTCCGTAGCCGCGACATTAGTGTCATTGGCTTTTTCAGTCTCTGCCTGTTCGGCATTCGAGCCATCTTGGCAGGCGGAAAACAAAACAACCAGCAAACCAAGGGCTAAATATCTCAAGGGGGTTTTCGCGTTCTTCATCATGGTCGTGATCCTTATTTTTTATACGGAATGCGCCGCTACCAACGCTTACTATGCTTAGCGCCTTGTTCTCCAAAGTGGCAGACGCAATAGTCGCGCGCTGAGCGAAGCCAGTATAGTCAGGGTGGGCACACAAAACCAAAGCAAACAGCTCAATACCGAAAATAAAGGCCTTTTCACACGCTGGATGAGTTTTTCAGCAACAAAATCACTACCGTCAAGCCCAAAATATGCACTTAAAATTGTATTTCAAAACCCATTGACGGAAAAACGCCCAATGAAGCACTCGCAGACACTGGCACATTTTCGCCATAACCTGGCGGCGATTGAACGAGCTCCTGACCGTTGGGTGCAAATTGATAGCCTTGAATGTTTTCTTGGTTGTAAGCATTCAGTATATCGGCAAAAAATGTCCAGTAACCCCAGCTTTTTTCTCGCTTATACTCTGCACGAATGTCTAAACGATGGTAATCGGGCAAACGCTGCGAATTTAAATCGCCATATATAGGCACCATCACATCTGGCTGCGTAGTACTATTGCTTAACTCAGTAATAGGCGTATAACGGCCACCACTTTGAAAGCTCCATTTCGCCCCCACTTGCCAACGGGCCCCAATTAAGCGATTGAAGACCAAGTTAACCATGACCGGTTTATCATATTCGAACAGCACCTCCTCACCGGTGCGAATATTTTTGCGCCGCGTTTCTGCAAGACTTAGGGAAACCCAACCATACCAATTTTCGCTAAGGTTTTTATTCACAAGTAATTCGCTGCCATAGGCGCTGCCTTCGCCTTCATTGCTGTAATTCAGCGGCTGATAATTAACCGAAGTCTCGTCCACACTGATCACAACATCGTAAAGGTTTTTATAATAGAGTTCGGTTTTCCAGCTCCAGCCATCGTTTAAGTTCTGCTCCAAGCTCCACACATAATGGTCGGCTTTAACCTTTTTTAAATCGGGGTTTCCTATTTCATCCAATGATTGTCGCAGCTCCGGTAGTTGCGAATACTGGCCAAGCGCAATACCGGTGGTCCAATTTGGCTTGAATCCATAGCGCCAACTGGCTCGAGGCTCTATGCGTGAATCGTTAACGCCATTATCAACGCTGTAATGCGCCCCTAGGGTCAAACTCTGCTTATCCCCCAGCGTCAGGGTATCTTCTATAAAGGCCCTATGACTGACGAGACCCACATCTCGATCAATACGCTTGAAGGGCTCATCTACGGTCAAGCAATCCGGGTCGTTATCGGCGCAATTAGGCAGTTTTGCGTCAATATCCAAATCGTAATGGTAACGCTCAGTGCTGGCCCCAACACGTAGCCAGTGTGAATCCGCCAGGCTTTGACCGTAACGGATTTTTGCCAACGTTCTATCAGCGGTGGTGATTTCTTTTTGATCCGCGCCATAACGCCACTTCTGGTAATCGCGAATATGAGAAACCAAGGTGGTAAGTTCACGCTGGTTTGTTGTCCAGCGCCAACTTAAGCCTTGACTATCAAAACCCTGATCGATACTGGCCGGGCCAACAAAGTCGGGATCTTGAGCCCCCATATTGCTGTTTTCATTGAAAGTAGCGGCTAGAGTGTCTGAAGCACCTGCGGCCACGAGCGATAGTTTATGGTGTGGATTGATATCCCAGTTATATTTGACTTGGTAATCATCTGAAACCGGCAAAGCATCTATTTTTACGCCTTGGTCTTCATCGCCGGCATCTTCTTCATTCACAAAACGGTCAATCATGCTCCGGCGGTAGGAAGCATAAAACGCCTGATCATCGCCTATACCGCTTTCAACCAATACCCCGCTAATAATAAAACTCCAATTCACTGTCGTTTGAAAATCTTGATTGCGTGGATCTCGCAGTGTAACGTCTATTACGCCCCCAGTGGCATCGCTGTATTCACTGCCATAAGCCGCAGGTAGCACAGCGAAGTTATTAATAATGTTCTTGTCAAAGATGCTGTTGCCAAAACCGTGAAAGATATATTTAGCGGGCACCATATCAATGTAGTACGCGTTATCTTGAGGGGCCGAGCCTCGAATGACAGGGTCACTGGTATTAAAGCCTGTAGAGAATGTTATGCCAGGCAGTGCATAAATTGCCTGCAAAGGGTCTACCGCCGCCCCAGCAACACTAAATAACCGCTCCGTTTCTGAATTGAGTTCCGTACGTGACTCTACACGCCGCCCTTCTATCAGCAGAACTTCAAGTTTGTCACCCACCTGTGGCTCTTTGGATTCAACGGAGTCTGGATTAAGCGTTTCACCAAGCGGCTGCCCTTGCGGTTCTTTGCTCAAAACCTGTGGACAATAAGCCAATAAACTCGCAACTAACGCTGAACCGATACTCTTTTGGAATACCGTGTTATGTCGAAATAAAAACGTAGCAGTTTGTAAAGGCATAATACTCCTAAGGTAAAGCACACAAAATGAAAGCCAATTTTACGCTTACTAAAGACTAAAG
>Ga0065722_100540_pt1 | contig 12125 bp, 9 predicted proteins | sample BansetMetagenome_FD_59109 | JGI IMG/M metagenome (GOLD analysis project Ga0065722, IMG submission 59109) | Bankia setacea gill microbial communities from Puget Sound, Washington, USA - Caecum Enriched | ecosystem: Host-associated > Mollusca > Digestive system > Ceca | place: United States... | reverse complement strand
CAGGCGGTGCCGCCGCTCTATACGGCGCTTAAACGCCGTTTATTTGGACTTCATCGACAGGAAAAACTGTTCGTTGGTTTTAAAACCTTTTAGTCTGTCTGACAAGAATTCAATTGCACTGACATCTTCCATATCGTGTAACAATTTACGCAGAATCCATACACGCGCAAGCTCGTCTTCTTTCATCAGCAAATCTTCGCGGCGGGTACCCGAGCGGCGAATGTTAATGGCGGGGTAAACACGTTTTTCCGCAATTTTTCGGTCGAGGTGTAGTTCTAAGTTGCCGGTACCTTTGAACTCTTCGTAAATAACCTCGTCCATTTTGGAGCCGGTATCGATAAGGGCCGTTGCGACGATGGACAGACTACCGCCTTCTTCGATATTGCGCGCAGCGCCAAAGAAACGTTTTGGGCGCTCCAGCGCATGGGCGTCAACACCACCAGTAAGCACTTTACCGGAGGATGGGATCACGGTGTTATACGCGCGGGCGAGTCGAGTAATGGAGTCGAGTAAAATCACAACATTTTTTTTGTGTTCAACCAAACGTTTGGCGCGCTCAATAACCATTTCGGCTACCTGTACGTGGCGCGAAGGTGGCTCGTCGAAGGTGGAGGCAACAACTTCACCGCGCACTGAGCGCTGCATTTCGGTTACTTCTTCTGGGCGCTCGTCGATAAGTAGAACAATAAGATGACATTCGGGATTGTTGCGGGTAATCGCCTGTGCAACATTCTGCATCATAATGGTTTTACCGGCTTTCGGCGGTGCCACAATCAGGCCGCGCTGACCTTTACCAATAGGCGATATTAAATCGATAATACGACCGGTTAAATCTTCTGTAGAACCGTTACCGGCTTCCAAAACCAAACGCTCGGTTGGAAACAGGGGTGTGAGGTTTTCAAAAAGAATTTTATTGCGAGAATTTTCCGGTTTGTCGAAGTTAATTTGGTTAACTTTGAGCAGGGCGAAATAGCGCTCGCCTTCTTTCGGTGGGCGAATTTTGCCGGAAATGGTATCGCCTGTGCGCAGGTTAAAGCGGCGAATCTGGCTCGGTGAAACATAGATGTCATCAGGGCCAGCAAGGTAGCTGGAGTCTGCTGAGCGCAAGAAGCCGAAACCGTCCTGCAATATTTCTAATACGCCATCGCCGTAAATATCTTCGCCGCTACGGGCATGGCGTTTCAGGATATTAAAAATGACATCTTGTTTGCGCGAGCGGGCAAGGTTTTCCATGCCCATTTCTTTTGCGATTTCGATGAGTTCTTCGATGGATTTTTGTTTAAGGTCGGTAAGGTTCATAAGATTAATACGGTAGGCAGGGTGATGGCTTCGGCCGAAGGCCAGGATTAAGGATGTTTACTTGTTTTACTAATATGTTAATGGTCAGCGCTATTACTTCTAGTGTTATTTGTTCTGTAATCGTTTCTTAGGTAAATGCTGAACGCTTGGAATTCTGTTGTAAAACCCAATGGTTTTGAGTTGCTGCTGCTTTCGGGCAAGCGGGGTAATGTGCTTGCTTAAATTGCTCAGTGTTACGAAGCTAAACAGGGTAGCCAGGGGTAAGGCTAGGATATGCTGTCGATAACACAGGTAAGGTATTTGAATGGTCCGATTGGGCAACTATTTTCGCCTAGGGCCGGTCATCGGGTTGCTGTAAGTCTAGGGTTGATTGACTGCAGGAGAGATGAACGGATGTGTACAGAAGCGATACATTTGCAGTATAGCCACAAAAATTGGGGAGTGCAAAGCTCAAATGAACGGCATTTTGCAAGACATGGTCGCGCTGGCAACCATGTCACACTCTTTTACAGGTTACTTTCGATAAATTCTTTCAGTTGTGCTTTGGACAAAGCGCCAACCTTGGTGCCTTCTGCAGAGCCATTTTTGAAAATGATTAAAGTTGGAATTCCGCGAATATTGAATTTTGCGGGAGTTTGCTTGTTAGCATCAACGTCCATTTTGCAGATCTTGATCTTGTCGCCGTATTCTTGAGCAAGTTCATCCAAAACGGGCGCGATCATTTTACAGGGACCACACCAAGCTGCCCAGAAGTCAACCAGTACAGGGCCTTCAGAAGACAATACGTCTTGTTCGAAGTTGGCATCGCTTGTGTGGACGATCGCGTCACTCATATTTTGATTCTCCAAATGGGGGGGGATTGCGGAAATAGGCGGTAATGATAAGGATAGCCCGATTTCGATACAAGGCCAAATAACCTAGTAGGGGCTCATTAGCGACGAAAGATCAGGCGCTTGATGGTGATCAATTGCATGATTATTGGGCTAGCAAGCTAAGCAGCTCATCCTGAGCGCCGACTACGGGCTCTTCGGCCTTGCGACTGTTCACGCTGTAACGGCCCTCGGTATCGAGCTGCCAGCTACGCAGGTTGTCTTGTAAATACAGGTTTAGCTCACGGTGTATTCTTTCTGCCAATTCGGGCTGCAATATGGGGAAGCAGGTTTCTACCCGGTGGTTGAGGTTGCGTTCCATCAGGTCTGCGCTGGCGCAAAAAACGGTATGTTCATTGTTGGCAAAATAGTAGGTGCGGGTGTGTTCNAGGAACCGCCCTACAATGGAGCGTACGCGGATTGTGTCGGAAACGCCTGGAATCCCTGGGCGAAGGCAGCACATACCGCGAATAATGAGGTCGATGGGCACGCCTGCCTGGGAGGCTTTATACAGGGCCTGTATTATTTTGGGTTCAGTGAGGCCGTTGCATTTCAAAATGATGTGAGCGGGCTTGCCCTCTTTGTGGGCTTTTACCTCACCATCGATCAGGCGCACTAGCTGGCGTTTGAGGGTAAAGGGGGCGTGCAGCAGTTTATTCATACGCTCGGTTTTACCCATACCGGTTAGCTGTTGGAAAACGCGGTGCACGTCTTCGCACAGTGCGTGATGGGCCGTAAGTAATGAGTAATCGGTGTAGAGCCGGGCATTGCCGCTGTGGTAGTTACCGGTGCCGAGGTGGACATAGCGTTTGAGATCACCTCCTTCGCGGCGCACGATAAGAATCATTTTAGAGTGGGTTTTGTAGCCCACCACGCCATACACCACTACCGCGCCGGCCTCCTGCAGACGGCTGGCGAGTTCAAGGTTCTCCTCTTCATCGAAGCGTGCCCGCAGCTCAACAATGGCGGTTACTTCTTTACCGTTACGGGCGGCATCGATTAGCGCATCGACAATGGATGATTTGATACCTCCAGAGCGGTAAAGGGTTTGTTTAATGGCGACCACATTGGGGTCTTTGGCGGCCTGGCGCAACAGCTGTATGACCGGAGCGAAGGACTCAAACGGGTGCTGCAGCAGGTAGTCCTTACGGGATACGGCATCGAATATATTGTCTTTACGGGTAAGCCCTTTGGGCATGCTGGGCGTAAAGGGGGGGTAGAGTAGATCCGGGCGGCCCACTTGTCCGGGCACTTTCATCAGTCGCTTAAGGTTTACAGGGCCGTGAACACGGTAGAGTTCTTTTTCCGTTAGGCCAACTTCCGACAGTAAGAATTGAGTGAGTTCTTCTGGACAGTTGTCGGCGACCTCTACGCGCACGGCGGTCCCGAAACGACGGGAATGTAGCTCGCCACGCAGGGCGCGGGCGAGATCGGCAATACCTTCAATATCGACGTCTAGGTCTGCGTTGCGGGTGATGCGGAACTGGTAGCAGCCGAGCACCTTCATACCGGGAAATATTTTTTCCGCATTGGCGTGAATCATGGAAGAAAGGAACACGAAGTTGTGCCCTGGCTTGCCAAGGCCATCGGGTAATTTGATGACTCGAGGCAGGGTTCGGGGTGCGGGAACAATAGCGTAATTTAGGTCGCGGCCGAAAGCGTCTTTGCCTTCGAGCTTAACGATAAAGTTGAGGCTTTTATTCACTAGCCTTGGAAAAGGGTGTGCAGGGTCAATGCCGATCGGGCTGATAATAGGCAGCACTTCTTTTTCAATGAATTGTTCCACCCACTGGGTTTGTTCATCTGTCCACTTGCGTCTGCGTAGAAATCGAATGCTCTCCTTTTCCATTGCTGGAATAAGGATGTCGTTTAGTGTGCGGTACTGCTGCTCTACGGTTCTATGGCATATGTCGCTAATTTCTCGCAGTACTTCGCTGGGATGCATGCCGTCTGGGCCGGTGGTTTCGCGTTCGAATTTAATACTTTGCATTAAGCCAGCTACGCGAATCTCAAAAAATTCGTCAAGGTTCGAGCTGAATATCAGCAGAAATTTGAGGCGTTCCAGCAGCGGGTGGTTTTCGTCAAGGGCTTGAGCTAGCACGCGTTGGTTGAACGACAGGTGGCTGAGTTCGCGATTAATGTAGTAGCTGTTGTTGTCGAGTGAAACCTGATCGGAAGATTCGCTACTGAGGGGCGTGACTTCTTGTTCTGGCATTACCTTTGATTCCTGAAGGTATTCATCGGTTGTAGACAATTATCGAGTTAACAGTATGCCAGTATATACAATATGGCCGTGTTGTTGCGTGAGTGAGTCGGCTTGGGGTGTTATGTGTCACGCTCGCCTAGGCTTAATCAGGTTGCTTAAGCGTCTGTCATTACTCCCACAGATACCAGCGACTCTCTTAGCTTTTCCATCGTAACCGGCTTAGTGAGGTAGTAGTTCATACCTACGTTAAAGACGCGTTGGCGGTGTTCGGCTTCTACGTGTGCGGTGAGTGCGATAATCGGAACAGGGGTAAGCGCTTTGTTGAATTCTTGCTCGCGAATCTTTTCTGTCGATTCAAAACCGTCCATTTCTGGCATTTCGCAATCCATGAAAATTAGGTCGAATTTTGGGTTTGCTGTTAGGTAGGCTTGCAGTGCTTCCGCGCCGTCTTCGGCGAATATCGGCTCAATCTCAATTTTATTCAACAGGCCTTCAATGACCATACGATTAACGGCGTTGTCTTCAGCGACAAGTACATTAAGTTTGCGCTGTGGTTGGATGCTGGTGCTTTCATGGGTGATGAGCTCGTTAAGCATAACGCCAGTGGCCTGTGCGAGCAGTGTATTTTTCAAGGCTTGGATCGTTAGCGGTCGCGGCAGAATAGAGGTGATGGGCATTAACTGCTCCATCGAAAAGTTGGTGGTGCGTTCGCGCGTAAGCAGGATGATGGACGATTCGGCGTAGGGTTCAAGCGCGCGAATGTCGCGCGCTACTGAAAACCCGTCGCGGCCATTAATGGTTTGATCAATAAAAATGAAATCGTACTTTTTATCCACAGGCAGTAATTTTAAGCGTTCTAGAGCTTGTTTGACGTCGCTGAGGCTGTCGCAGCAAATATTCCACGAAAGACAATGCTCACCAAAGGCTTCGTTGAGAATAGGGGAATCGTGAATGGTAAGAATTCGCTTGCCCGATAATGCAAGGCTGGAGCTGGGTGCTGGGCGTTCAGAAGAGTCTTCGGGTAATGCAAATTTTGCCGTAAACCAGAAAGTTGCTCCCTGCCCTGGCAAGCTGTCTACACCGATAGTACCGCTCATTAATTCCGCCAATTGTTTGCAGATGGCAAGGCCAAGACCGGTACCCCCGAAACGGCGGCTGGTGGTACTGTCGGCTTGGCTGAAGGCGTCGAACAGGTGTACCTGCTTTTGCGGTTCAACACCGATACCGCTATCGCGCACTGAAAACTCTAGGCTTGGGGTTTCGCTAGTGCGGGAATCGGTGCACTTTACCTGAACGAATACATAGCCGCGTGAGGTGAATTTGAAGGCGTTGCCAATTAAGTTCACCAGTATCTGTCGCAATCGAGTTGGGTCACCCCTAAGGTAGGTGGGTGCTTCTGGGCTGATATTACTCACCAGCTCGATGTCACGTTTATGCGTTGTTGCACTGAATAATTGCAGGCAGTCGTTAACCAGCTCGTTAAGGTCGAATTCGACGTTCTCCAGATTCATTTTACCCGCTTCAATTTTCGAGTAATCGAGAATGTCGTTAATGATTTCGAGCAGTGATTCCCCGGAGCGAAAGATAACATCGAGGTAGTGTTGTTGGGTGTCGTTTAGCGGGGTATCGCGGAGCATTTCAATCATACCGATCACACCATTCATGGGGGTGCGGATTTCGTGGCTCATGGTGGCGATAAACTGGCTTTTAGCAAGGTTGGCGGCTTCGAACTGGCGAATCAGCTTGCGTGTTTCTAGCTTTTCTTCCTTTTCCGTGAGTAGCGCTTGTTCGATTTCGCTACGTTGCTGGATATCATCGCGGAGGCTTATCCGCATGGTTTCCAGCGTTTCGACTAAAACATCGAGTTCATCTCTATTATGGCGTGAACGCTCTAGGCGAATGGGTTGGTCTAGGTTTTCCAGTGAAACCGATTTGGCTTGACCGGAAATTTGGTGCAGCGGGCCGATAATGAGCTTGTTTACAAGAATAACCAGTGTTGCGGCTAGCAGCAAAATCACAACGCTTTCATTCAGTAGTTTGTGAATAAGGGCGGTTACAAACTCTTTGTTGAAATAGGTGTCGGCGCCGGTCATAAAAAGAAGGTATTGGGCGTTGGGTGTTGCAAAAGCTGAGGTGGTTTGGCTGTAGCGCTGCCAGCCGCTCGTTTTGAGCAGCTCAAAATTAAAGAGTGTTTTTTGCTCTGGATGAACCTGCAGTAATCGAAGGCCAATTTGGGGTAGTTGTGTGTGGTGCTCCTCAAGCAGTCGGCTAACCATGGTTGGCTCTTGCTGGGCCAGGGCTTGGGCGAGCTTGGGGGTGATGACTTGGGCGCGCTGTTGAAGATCAGCTTTTAACTGTGTGGTGTAGTGGCCCTGCTCGGTAATCAGGTGTTCGATGGTTGCGGCCAATGCAATGAGAGTACCGACTAGAATGACCAAGGTCGTCAGGCGCTTGGCGAGGCCATTGGTTTGGACTGAGTCAGGGCTCTGCATTTGTCGGTGGGCTATTCCATTAATCGGGGCGCATTCAGCTATTCCTTAAGTGTAGCAGTCATCCTTCCAGTGGGGATAGGCAGCAACCATTAGGGATCGAGGAAATCTTCCAGCAAACTATTGAGGAACTGGTGCCCCAGGGCCGTAGTGGCGAGCCGGGTAGGGTCGTTGACCAGNGAGCCTGCGCGTCGGTGTTTATTTAGTTTGGGCTCAATTAGGGCTAGGGGTAGGCCTGTTCTTTGACTAAACAGATGAGCAGGAACGCCTTGCGTAAGTCGGAGCCCGTTCATTAAAAACTCGAAGGGTANGTCCGTTTCGCTCACTACCTTACGCTCAACGGTGAAGGGGTTGCCTTCGGTGTGTTTTATTGCGGCTGCTAGATAGTGTTCCGGCAGGCGGGTTTTACGCAGTCGAATAATCGAGCGGGTGCCGGGCAAGGTGATTTTTCCATGGGCGCCAGCGCCAATGGCGAGGTAATCTCCAAATTGCCAATAATTAACGTTATGTTTTGCCGCCCGCCCACCAGTGCTGTATGCCGATACTTCATATTGGTCAAAACCTGCGTCAGCCAGTTGTTCGCGACCGGCCTGTTGAATATCCCAGGCAAGGTCGTCACTGGGAACCTGTGGCGGTCGGCTGTAAAACTCGGTATTGGGTTCTATAGTGAGTTGGTACCACGACAGGTGCTCCGGCTCGAGTGCTATTGCGTGCTGTAGATCATTTTGCGCTTGTTCCACCGTTTGCTCTGGCAGGGAGAACATTAAGTCGAGGTTGATGTTGTCGAAACCGGCTTTCCGCGCGAGAGCATAGGCCGTATCAACCTCTTCCGGGTTGTGAATTCTACCCAGTTGCTGCAGATGGTCAGCATTAAAACTTTGCACTCCTATCGACAGGCGATTAACGCCAGCCTGACGATAACCCTGAAAATTATGGTATTCCGCGGTGCCGGGGTTGGCTTCCAGAGTGATTTCGCAGTTTTGGCTTAAGCCAATTTTAGTATNAGCGGCTTCGAGTATGGTGTCGATGGCGGCCGCGGGCATTAGGCTGGGGGTGGCCCCCACCNAAAAAAATNGACTCGATTTGGCGCCCGCTGGCAAGGTGCGCATCCAGCGTTAGGTCTTGTACTGTCGCCTTGACGTAGTCATCGATCGGTAATTCACCGCGTACTTGGTGGGAATTGAAATCACAGTACGGGCATTTACGCACACACCAAGGAATGTGGACATAGAGTGCTAAGGGCGGTAAAAGGTTTGATTGAGTGAAATTGGGCATGGTCGATGGCAATGGCTGGCGCAGAAGGTTATTTTCAGTGTTAACAGCGGCTAGTGTAAGTCAACTTAATACACCACCGATACCTCCAATCGATGCGTGACAACCGTATCGACAAGTTTTAACAATTCAGTAGTAGCAAACGATTAAACTAAAAGTAAACCAACGGGACAGGACATAAAAACCCATGAATTTTTCTCGCTTCACGCTGAAAGCCCTTACGCTTGCTGTGGCCTGCAGTTCGCTCGCCGTTGAGGCTGCTAGCTATGGTATTTACGATCCGCGCGGGCTCGCCATGGGGGGAACCGGGGTCGCATCGTCGAGTTGGCATCAGGCGCAATATTACAATTCAGCGCTGTTGGCGTTGCACGATGAAAATGAGGACGACTCACGNGATGGTCGTTTTATTATCCCTAACGTGGTGGTGCAATTTGACGATGTTGTGGAAGATATTGTCGATGCCGCCTCAGACGACCTCGACCAACGCTTGTCTGCCTCCATCAATGATTTCAATACGGACCCAAACCAAGCTACCGCTGGAAACGTGGCGGGTGATGCCCGAGAACTGCAGGGCCTGCTAGATAACCTCGCTAACGAAAATGTTAACAGTGAGGCTTTTGTCGGTTTTTCTGTGAGCGAGCCCAGCCTGCTTGAAGGCGGCGCCTTCTACTTTGGCGTGCGTATGCTTGCCCTAGGGGATTCCACTATCACCGATGAAGATCAANTTTTTGTTGGACCGCTATATNGGGGCGCTGGAAGTCATTGCCGCCGGAGGTGATGTTTCTAGCATTCCTGCCGATCTTGTAGATGCCAATGGGAATTTGATTGATCCGACCACCCAGTTTAATTCCTCTGCTGATTTGGGCGGTGTCGCTATTAGCGAGTGGGCGGTGGCGGCGGCGAAGCAATTTGATTTTTTTGGCCAATCACTGGCTGTGGGTATTACGCCCAAAATTATGCGCGTCGATGTTATCCGAGAGACTACTGATTTTGCGTCTACTGAAATTGATTTTGCCAATAGTCAGAGAACCTACGTCAACCTCAATGTTGATATGGGGGTGGCGCTGGAAATGTTTGATCATTACCGTATTGGCTTTGCGGTAAAAGATCTGGTGCCGGAAGAATTTGAAACCGCCAATGGTTTGATGTTGCAATTAAAACCGCGACCACGGTTTGGTGCAGCTTATGTTAACGAATGGGTGACGTTTGGTGTCGATGTGGATGTAATGGAAAATGAACCCATTGCCGGTGAAGCCACGACCCAAGATGTGAGCGCTGGATTGGAAATCTCGCCGTTCAAAGCTTTTGATTTTCGCTTGGGTTACATTCAAGATTTAACGGGGATGAAAGAAGACACCTTTGCCGGCGGCATTGCTTATCAGGTTAAAAGCTTAGCGTTCGAATTATCCTATTCGCGCGGTGCCTTAAGTACCGGGGCGGCTTTTCAGTTTGGCGTGGCTTTCTAAAAAGGTGTGATTGTTTAAAAAGCCATTATTAGAGGTGCCTATAAGTTTTTTGATGCAATATTAAGCTCGGATAAGCGTGTTATTCTAGGTGCGCATCCGTTGCCTGTAAGGCATCAAGTAACCGTTCCAGCGCTTTCCCTCTATGACTGATTCTGTTTTTTAGGTCTTTATCCAGTTCGGCCGAACTACAGTTATAATCTGGCACAAAAAACAGTGGGTCGTAGCCAAAACCATTTTTTGCCGGNGGGCTCTTTTAATATGTGCCCTTCCCAGCTTGCCTGGCAAATAATGGGGGTGGGGTCTTGTGCATGACGCATGTAAACCAAAACACACTGATAGCGGGCCGATCGTTTCGTGTTTGAGTCGATGGTCTTTAGCTGGTCGAGTAAATAGGCATTGTTGAGTTCATCACTGGCGGGTTTGCCCTGCCAGCCGGCAGAAAACCGTGCGGAGTAAATACCGGGTTTGCCGTGCAATGCATCCACCTCAATACCTGAGTCGTCGGCAATGGCCGGTAGTTCTGTGTGCAGGCAGGCGTTACGTGCTTTGAGTATGGCGTTTTCTACAAAAGTGAGGCCGGTTTCTTCTGCCTCCGGCACGTCAAATTCGGATTGCGGCAGCACATCAAAATCTGCCTGTGCCAATAGTCTTTTGAATTCACTTAATTTTCCTGCGTTGCCGCTGGCCAAAACCACCTTGTGTTTCATTGTGCTACCAGTTTGCTGCTGAATTTTGCTGAGAGGGTTTTACTATTTGTGAGCGTGGCGTCAACTTTAAAGTGTAAAATTTCCTCGCCTGAAATGCGTACGGGCGCAAGATAGTAGGTTGCGGTTTTTTCCTTTATCTCAATAAACTTCAAGGTTTTTTGCTGCTGTAAAAGGTTGGTTGCAGTTCCGTCTATGGAAACACTTAAACCGCCGTATTCCCCCTTCGCTGTGACCGATATATTCAGCAGGCTTTCATATTTGCTGCGTTTAATCCCGTAGGCGGAAGCGACTTCGGGCCTTAAGAAGGTGCTGGGAAATACACTGTAGTGTATTTCGTGGTCGCCTGCTTGGACGCTACCCTGGGGGCTGGTTTCAGCGAATGCCGGTAGTGCGAGTGCTGCGAACAGCCAAATACAGTTTTGCAGTAAAAGTTTCATTTTGTCAGCCTGTAAAGTGCTGTTACGCCAAATAAATTGGGGTGGAATTTTTGTAGTGCGGAGCCGATGGCTCCGCTGCCAATAACTTCGCGATTGAGGGTTGTTAAGTTGTGCGCTTCACACAATGTTTCAAAATCGCGAAAGGTGCAAAAATGGATGTTCGGTGTGTTATACCATTCGTAGGGGAGTAAGTCGGATACCGGCATTTTACCGTTAATAGCTAGATGCCAGCGGGCTTTCCAATGGCCAAAATTGGGAAAGGTTACGATGCACTGGCGGCCTATACGCAGCATTTCTTGCAATACCAAATCGGGGTATTGCATGGTTTGAATGGTTTGCGACATAACAACCGTATCAAAGCTCTGGTCGTCGTAGTCGCTCAGGCCTTTATCGAGGTCTTGTTCAATAACGTTTATGCCGTTTTCGATACTGCGCAGTATGTTTTCTGAATTGATTTCGATGCCGTAGCCGTGAATGTTTTTACGTTCATGAAGGCTTTTTAGAAGGGATCCGTCTCCGCAGCCTAGGTCGAGAACGCGAGAGTTGGGCTTTACCCAGCTTTCAATTATCGTGTGATCGATACGCATTATTCGTTCACCTCGATTTTTTTCATATATCGGTTAAATAAATCCCAGTAGCGTTGCTGGTTGGGAATTAAAAAGGCGTCGTGGCCGAATTGCGAATTCACCTTTCCGTAGACAACGTCTTTATCTGCGCGAATAAGGGCATTGACCATTTGCTTTGAGCGCTCAGGGGAGAAACGCCAGTCGGAAGTGAACGAAATGATTAGAAATTTGCACAGAGCATTTTTTAACGCGGCAACAGGGTCATTGTTGTATTCGCGTGCTAGATCGAAATAATCGAGTGCGCGCGTCATAAGTACATAGGTGTTGGCATCGAACACCTTGGAAAAAGAGTCGGCTTGGTAGCGCAGGTAACTTTCAATTTGAAACTCCACTAAGTCTTCACTGCCTTGCTCGAAAGAGCCAGAGCGTAGGTCTCGACCGAATTTTTTATCCATACCATCGTCAGATAAATAGGTAAGGTGAGCAATAACGCGCGCCGTGGATAGGCCGCGAATGGGCAGTGTGTCGTTTTGCTGATAATTGCCGCCATGAAAATCGGGATCCGTTAATATGGCTTCTCTGGCAGCGTGGTTAAAGGCAATGTTCTGTGCCGTTAAGCGCATAGCCGAGGCGATCACTACACAGTGCTGTATACGGTCGGGGTATTCCAGCGCCCAACGCATGGCTTGCATGCCGCCTAGGCTGCCGCCGACGACGGCTGCCCATTTTTCAATGCCCAGTTTGTCGGCTAGGCGAGCTTGGGAGTGCACCCAGTCGCGTACGCGCAAATTGGGGAAATCGGCACCCAGGGTTT
>Ga0065722_100174_pt1 | contig 12125 bp, 7 predicted proteins | sample BansetMetagenome_FD_59109 | JGI IMG/M metagenome (GOLD analysis project Ga0065722, IMG submission 59109) | Bankia setacea gill microbial communities from Puget Sound, Washington, USA - Caecum Enriched | ecosystem: Host-associated > Mollusca > Digestive system > Ceca | place: United States... | reverse complement strand
CCTGTTGTATTCGTACGTAGGAGCCACGGCGTATTGACTCAACCTAGATATTGGCTCCGATCGACAAAAAATACGCCCACCCACAACGTGATAAATATTATGCAATTCAATCGTCCATCTGAATCGATGATGCTCTATACGTTGATATGTGCATTGGGGGGATGGCGAGCACCCTTGTATAATGTTACGTTGCGAACAACCCTTGAATGAAAGTAAGTAATAAATGATTGTCAATTTAGGTAAAACAGTGCTGCAAATATACTCACTTTTACTATTGCTATGTTTGGCGGGCTGCAATCCATCGTCCGCCCCCCCCACATCCTCCGAAACTGCATCTGCAGAGACGCCGGCTACGGCGCCACCGGAAACCCAGTTCAAAAATTATCGGGAACTGGGCGATCTGAGCAGCCTAAAAAAACGCAAGGTATTACGCATTCTTTCACCCCGCTGGGAAGACACAGGCCTACCGCGTGCAGGATTACCCTCTCATGGCTACAGAGAGCTTGCCGATGAGTTTGCCGTACAGCTGGGCCTTCAAGTGCAATGGATTTTAGTCGACACCCATACGCAACTGATCGAAAAACTGGAACAAGGCTATGGCGACCTTATAGTTGGGCATTTAACGCAAACTCCGCTACGCGAACAACGTATTGCATTCAGCCTACCAATTTCGAATGCCGCAGAGAAAATTATTGGCGCGGCAACAGCTGACTTCAGTCTTCTAGAAAACCTAAAAGACAAACGCATTGCTGTAGGCAAGGGCTCCTCATTTGTAGAATCGCTGAACGCTTTTTCCACACAGAACAGCGAACTCAATATTCATATAGCCGAGCTGGAAACGGGCGATCCTGATGAGCAAATAGATTTGGTCAACGCTGGTGAGTACGACGCAACAGTGCTTGATCACAACATTGCAGAGTCTCTAGCGGAATACCGCAGCGATTTTTCGATTGGTCTTACCCTCGCTCAAAATCGCCCTATTGCCTGGGCAGTGCGCAAAAGCAATCCTTTNCTGCTTACGGCACTTAATCGTTTTTTAACTGAATCACAGATTATTCAAAGTCAATCAAAAATTTATACCGGTGACCTTGCAGAAATAAAAAAACGAAAGACTCTGCGCATGATTACCCGCAACAGCGCTATATCCTATTTTTTTGTGGCGCGGTGAATTAATGGGTTACGAATACGATTTAATGAAAAAATTTGCCAAGCAGCAGGGGCTGAGATTAGAAGTAAAAGTAGCACCCCCAGGCGCAGACATGATAGCCATGCTTAAGGCTGGCGAAGGTGATGTTATTGCCGCAAGCACTACAATAACGCCCGAGCGCCAAGCGCGAGGCATTGCGTTCACTCGCCACTATCATCGCGTGCAGGAACAGCTTCTCACTCACATAAACGCCCTACCACTGCCAGACAAAGACGCCCTCAATAGCAGAACCCTCACCATAAAAGGTAGTCACGCCTATTGGCAAACAGCACAACAACTCTTGAACGAGGGGTACAACTTTACACTCGTTGAAGCCTCTTCAGATCAGACAACGTCCGATTTGATTTCAGCGGTCAACTTAGGCGAAGTAGATGCCACTATCGCTGACAGCCACCTCATTGCCGTTGAGCACAAATTTAACGATAACCTGCAGCCCGGTTTAAAACTCGAACCCAAACAATCTTTAGGGTGGGCAGTACGGCACAACAATCCCGAACTACTTGCCGCACTGAATCAATACATCAAAAAGAATTATCGCGGCCATTTTTTTAACGTTACTTACAACAAGTATTTCCGCAACGAAAAAAGAATTGATAGGTACCAAGGCCAACGGCTAACAGACTCTACACGACTGTCCCCATACGACGATCTAATCAAACCGCTGGCCGCCCAATACCACTTCGATTGGCGCATGCTGGTTTCACAAATGTACCAGGAAAGTAAATTTAACCCCAAGGCGAAATCCTTTGCCGGTGCCCTTGGCCTTTTCCAGGTGATGCCAAGAACGGCGCAGGAGTTGGGTGTTACTTTACCGCTCACTCCGGAAACAGGCATATACGCTGGGGTTAGCTATATGGATTGGACTCGTGACAGGTTTGAAAAAACACTGCCTCTCGATGAACGACTCTGGTTTGCCCTAGCCGCCTATAACGCCGGTTTCGGCCATGTTAACGATGCTCGTAGATTAGCCCGCCAACAAGGCTGGGACGGCAACAAATGGTTTAACAATGTCGAAAAAGCCATGTTACTTTTACAAAAACGTCAGTACTACAGCAAAGTCCGATTCGGCTATGTGCGCGGTACCGAACCCGTGAACTACGTCAGACAAATTCGTGATCGCTACACGGCTTACCTGGCCCTTTAGACCGCTTGCCAGTCTAAAGCTTGCCCGCGCACTTCTTTCAGCAGGTAAATATGATCATTAATTACGCCCTTTACCTTAGCTAACGACTCTTCGGAGTCGGCCTCGCAATTAAAATTCAGACGATTATCGATCGCTTCCATTACCGCCTTCCCCCAAGGAAAGTCGACCTTTGCTTGGGTTTCGGTGAATTCAACCGTGACTTTTCTGGCGAAGTGTTTACCCAACATCGTCATGTATTTTGCCGCTTTTTCTGAAACAACCGAACTTGATTCTTTATGCATGGGTGAGAATGCCCGCTATCCCTTTTCTTGCAACCACCCCTCCATATCAATGGAATAACCGAATGAAGTAGCTGCGCAATGTTAAGTATTAAAGCTAAACAGTTAACAAAATTGTTAACTCGAACAGCCCCTATATGCGAATGATTTGCATTATCATATATTACCAGATACCATCCCTACCGCTCTCTTATTGTTTTATGCGCTTTCGTCAAAACTATATGGTGCTTCACCAAAAGTGTTTTAACCCTAACGGGAAATTATTCAATGGGTCGACTACCCGGCTTCGATACCCCCTCTAACACCCGCAATTCAGAAACCGCTTGTACGTCGGATCTGGANCTAACCCTGCTACAGGAAAAAGCACAAAACATTATCAATCAAAATCACACCGTTTCGCCGTTTCTTGTCTATAGAACAACCCCGTTACGCGTATCTTTCTTACTTTTAACCGCGTCTCATTCACGCCAATATCTACAGCAGGATGGCATTCTTCAGAATTTCCAACTTGCTTTCANCAGCAACCAAAACANCGATATTGCGGTTTACAGTAATACACACTTTGTTTTTATTACCCTAGCTTTNANGTGGCTTTCGCAAAGATTCACAGGAAGCTCCAAACTCGACCATTTTGTTGTGCATAGACTCAGCACTCAAACCAACCCCGAGCACTGCACTCTCGATAATCATTCGATCCTACTACCCACTGCGCGTGACATTCAGTTTTCCTCCGATCAGTGCTCCTCTCTCTTGCATTTGGAAAGCCAGGTACTACTTACACTTTCGGCCATTATTAATAAGCTCTACACAAACGTAAAAAATCGCCATTCCCGCTCGAACTTCCCTGCCACCAAGCGAAAAGCAGCGGCCAAAATTAAACACCATTTAGATGAATACTTTATAAAACCCAATACTCCCGCCCCGATAAAGCTGCAAAAAATCGCCGAAACACTCGGCATGAGTATCAGCACCGCACAACGAGAATTTAAAACGGCATTCGATAAAACCATTATTGAGTATGTGCGGAATCAACGATTAGAAAAAGCTAATAATCTATTACGCGGTGAAATGAGCATTGGAGAAGTAGCCTATATTGCCGGATACAACCATACGGCCAATTTTTCTATTGCTTTCAAAAAGTATTTTGGCGTTTCGCCAGGTGATGCCCACTAACACGCACGACTACCTGAGATATTTTGACAAAACCCAACTGTCTCGGACCACGACTCGTTAGAGTCGCGAGCATGACGAATAGCTAGCGTCTCCAACAGACACAATCACAACAAATAAATTCAATCTTCACCCCAGCGTAGCACCGCCATCGACTTTCAGCGTCTCCATGGTGATATGGCTGGCCATATCCGACAGCATAAATAAAACCGTATTCGCCACCTGCTCTGTAGCGGCAATTCGCCCCAACGGAATACCGAGGCGATACTGCTCACTATTTCCACGCACTATTTTTTCGCTATCCGCTTCACTCTGCCACAACTGCCGTTGCATTTGAGTATTGGTGGAACCGGGCGCGACAATATTACAACGAATATTATCCTGCGCCACCTCCAAAGCCAGGCACTTTAGCATCATCGTGGTGGCGGCTTTGGACGCCGCATAGGCACCCATGCCTATACGAGGAGTTAAAGACGCATTTGAACCCACCACAACAATCGCACCCGCTTTACGCACTTTCATTAAGCTCGCACTGGCTCGGCAGATATTCAGAGCACCAAAGGTATTCACATGAAAAGTGCTCAGCCAATCGTCTTCTGGCTGACTGAGTATTTCGCCCAAGCGTAATATTCCAGCACAGTGCGCAACAAAAGCAATGGGGCCAATAGTGCTCTCAATTGAATCTAGGCACGCATTGACCTCCGACGAATCAGCCACATCCAAGTGCCAGCGACAGTAAGCATTGGTTTTTACTCCAGTTTTTGGTAGATCGGTAAACTGGGTATCCAGTGCCACCACTTTTGCTCCCAGCCGGTATAGGATGTTAGCAACCTCAAGGCCAATGCCCTGTGCCGCGCCGGTCACTACCGCTACGGCTCCGGCAAACTCCTGAAAATAATCATTCGGCATAGGCGGGTTCTTCCAGAGCAAATTGACAATACTTTTGGAAATGCTCGCGAGTAATACGACTGAAAGGCTTATTTAGACGGCCAAGCTCCACACACGTATCACCGGACAGCATGTCACCCATTTGCAAGTCCACACCGCGTTCCGCCGCCTGTTTTTTGTGATGAAAAAACGCCACCAACGCAAGCTCCGACTCACCTTCCGATTGCGAGAGTGTTTGACACCACTCAGGCACACTTACCACATCAAACCCATAGCCTTCTTCACGCAACCATTGAAACATCTTTTTGAAGCCTACCCTGTGTTCGCCCACCAAATTGACGACACGACCAAACCCTTCACTTGCACAGGCCGTAAGCATAATGTCCACAACTTCATTTACCGGTGTCCACGGCTCCTCCACATTCAAGTCAGGTAAAACTTGATGTTTTAGACCCAGNGACAGTATTTGCCACACCAAATCATTACCTTTAACAAAACCATTGGAAAAACGGCCGGTTATGCGGCCCAGNCGAAACAAACGTGCATCGACACCATTTTGTACAGCACGTTCTACTAGGTTCTCGGCCGCCCATTTACTTTGCTGGTAACCATCAAGAAGCCCTTCGTGGTAAGCGACAAAATCTTCGGTTAAATTCCCCTGATTTTTAGGTGGCGTAACCGCAACCGTGGAACAGTGCTGAAAAGCAATGCCATAGCGAGCAGCGGCCAGTAGTAATTCACCGGTTGCTAGAGTATTGGCCTTTGCCAATGAAGAATAATCACGCGTAACACTAATTACCGCCGCCACATGAAAAATATGCGACACCTGAGAAAAAATGACTTGCTCTTGATTATTGACCATACCGAAACTGGGCTTGCTGATATCCGCCGCAAAAACGACCAAACGACGGCTTAGATCCGCTTTCTCACTTTGCGACAAGCTGACATGAAACTCGCGACACGCTCCGTAAAATCGTTCCAAAGCAGCGTCATTGCTGTCTGCTCGAATAAAACAAAAGATGCGCCCCGGTGTGTGAGACAGCAATGCCATCACCATATGCACACCCACAAACCCCGTTGCACCCGTTACCAATACATTGCCCATTGGCCTTAAGGTATTACCTGCGGGCACATTGATCTGCGCTTTTAACCTTTGCTCAAATTTTTCACAGTCGGCTATTACCTGTTGTTTTGCTCGATCATGGGAAAGCACGGCATTCTCCTCACCCCTCTTGCCCCCCAGTACGGCACGGCTCATGGCTTCTAGTGTTGGATTTTGAAAAAGCAGCGTGCCGTTTACAGGCGCGCCGGTGATCTGGCNTAGCTTGTTCGCCAGTTGAATAACCTGTATGGATTCTCCACCTAGGTTAAAAAAATTATCGTCGGCCTGNTACTCTTGNGCTCCNAACAACTGTGTCCAAAGCTCACGCATTTGGCTAAATTCATCATTCCCCTGTATAAGCTGGTCATTTTTTTTTGAAGACTNAGAGAGTTTTTTTCTATCTACCTTGCCAGAACCGGTTAACGGGTATGCTTCTACATAGTGCATCGACTTGGGTAACATCACCTGCGGCAACGTTTGCGCAAGCGCTTCACGCAGAGCTACTAAATCACGCAGTTCCGAGCCCTCACAGGCAATCAGGTGAGCAACAATATGTACACCGGTTGAAAATTTTTGTGCCGTAACCACCGCCTGTTGAATGCCCGCTAAATTCTCCAGCGCCATTTCAATTTCCTGCGGGGCAATGCGATGGCCGCTAACTTTTATTTCATTGTCTACACGCCCCAAATAGACCAAACGGTTATCGCCCGTCAGTACCACGCGATCACCCGTGCGGTAGCCGCGCAACGGTTGCTCGCACCAGGGTAAATACACGTGTATAAACGGTGCTTGCGTCACCTTGCTGCCAATGTAGCCCTGAGCCAAGCCTGCGCCAGCCAGTACCAGNTCACCACTTTCGCCNCTGGGTAAAACGCGCATCCGCGCATCTACTACNGCCAGTGCACGACCATGTAATGGCCCGCCGATNGCCACATCCGTTTGCTTTTCTGAATACTTGTGCAGCGGTTCCACCGTTGCAACAACCGTCGCTTCGGTAGGGCCATAGGAATTGAATAATTGCACATGCCCTTCAATACGTTTTTGCCAGGCCAGAATTACTTCTCGCTTTACCGCTTCGCCGCCAAGAATTACGGTGTTAATAGCTTTAGGGAAAACCAGTGATTGGCTTTCCATCGCGGCAACCAATTCGTGCCAGTATGCTGTTGGTAAATCGAGCAACGTAACTCGCCACTTTTGACAAAGCGATAAAAAAGTGTGTGTAGAATCGAGCATATCATCGGTACGAATGACCAAAGTGCCACCTACACTTAAAGTACAGAAGATTTCTTCAATGCAGGCATCAAAATGCAGGGGCGCAAACTGCAGAACGCGATCGTTGGCTAAAAATCCATAATGGCGTACCGCTGCCGAAACGAATTGTTGCGCAGCTTCATACCCAATAGCGACGCCTTTAGGTCGACCGCTAGANCCAGAGGTGTAAACAATATAGCAAGTATCACTCTGACTGAAGCGATGGTGGTTTATTATTTTTCCGCCTTGAGCGAACGAAGCCCGCGCAGTAATTTTCGAATTCTGCACAACCATAACATCGGCAATATCACCGTAATCGTTAACCGCTTCAGAAACATCCGCAAGAATCAGGTCAACCTGAGCATCCTCAAGAATAATTCGGTTACGCTTTTTCGGCGCGCCGCAATCGACAAAAATAAACGTAGCGCGTAATGCAACACAAGCCAAGCTCGCCACAATTGCATTAACACCGCGGGGGAGAACAAGAGCACAGCGCGCACCGTCACCGATCTGTATTTTTTCCAGCTGAGCAGAAAACCGTTCCACCTTTTTTACCAACTCAGCATAGCTTACGCACTGCCCCTTATGCTCNATGGCCGGCTGANTGGGNGATAGTTGGCTAATATTCTTCACCCGCAGCCAAAAATTCAAATCGGANTCCGCAAGATNTTGTTTGGGNAACTGCTCTGCTGCCATCCAAGATAAAGGTACGGGGTCAAATTTNACCGGCTGGCTCAATTCACTGATATCGCNTGTTANCTCGGCCACCAGCTCTTCCGCGACCTGNTGCAATAACGANTGNGTGTAGCGATTTGGATTAGCATCTACNGTTAACGCTAAACTCTGGTCNGCATTAACACTAAACGCGAAGCTAATGTCTTCTACCGGTCCGGCCGAAAGATTAATATAGGACAGATTCAATCCACCCACGGTAGCGCGGCGGGTAAAAGGCATAATGTTAACCACCGGTCCCCACACATTTTCATCAGCCATCCATTTATCTTTTCGAGCAAGTGCACGCAGGGCTTCGTAACGATAATAATGAAATGGTCGATCCCGCTTAAACTGCTCAGCTATATTTTTAGCGCAGCTCAACACGCTATCACCCGCCGCCATNTGGGCGACCAAGGGTGTAATATTCATTGCCATCATCGGCACGTTCACACTGCAACTACCCATACGCGACATAAGCGGTAAGCCCAAAACCTGATGACTGCAACCCGTATGCCTGCACAACAATAGGGTGAGAGCGGACAAAATCAGGTCTGGCCACGTCACTCCAGCATCGCGGGCTGCCTGCTGTAACTGTCTGTAGGTATGCGTGGGCAGTCGCTGGCGAGCACGAATAAATGTTTCATCATATTCACCTTTAGATGCAGAAAAACTGTGGGGAGGCTGGTGCCCGGAGAGATGTGCTCGCCAATAGTGTTCGGTTTCTTGGTATTGCGGCAACTCCACTTGGTTTTTTGCTTCGAGCACTGCAGTACGATAATCCCCAAATAACGGCTCAGGTAAGTGCCTACCTTCGTAGTTTTTTAATATGGTATCGATAAGTAGCGAAAAACCAAAACCATCAATCGCAATATGATGAATTTTTATAAATAGGTAACAGCTGTTCTGATCGGTGGTGAGCAACGCTAGCTGGTAGAGCTCCCCATTGCCAATATTAAGAGGGTTTCGTAACTGATCACTTACCCATTGGGATATCTCAGTGGGTAATTCGGTAGGTAACGCGGTAGACGCGTTAACCTGTAACGCTGATACCGAGCCAACACTAGGATCTTCCAGCAAAGAAAAATGGTGCTTTATGATAGAACAACGCCTTTGTGTAAGCGGTACGATTTCCTGTAGCGGTTGAGCAACACTGAAGCGTACATTCAAGCCATCAGCACCGTTAAAAACAGCCTCAACACAACCCGCCAATCGCTGCAAATCAACACGCCCCTCAATGCGAATACACTCGGCCGTATTATAGCGGGGGCTGGACATAGCCATTTGCTGGCCCATCCATATCCCCTGTTGCGCGGGTGTCAGCCCCAACGCAGTTCTCCCATCGACAGCACCCATCAGGCAACAACCTCAACCGGCATTCGCATTGCGGCTTCAGCCTCTCGCTGTAAAATGGCCGACCAGCTTTCAATCGTCATTGTGCTAGCGAATTCGGAAAAATCCAGGATTACACCTTCGGCTTGCCAAACTTCAAGTAAGGTAATCAAACGAATGGAGTCCAAACCATAATCCAGTAGGTTTTCATTGGTAGGAATNACATCGGGGGTTTCGTAAATAATATCGGCTACACATTTTCGAATAGCTGCATGCGAATAGAAAGCGGTGTCGGCCTGGAGTTTAACNGCACCACCGGCAGTAAGCGTGGATACATCAGTGACTACGCCACAACGTTTAGCTACATAGTCCAGCGTGTACTGGTGGTCTTGCAGCGAAAAATCGCCAATAGCATCGGCGACAATAAANGGCTGGTAATCGAGCATAAAGGCTTCGAGAGCCGTGGACAAAATGCCAATATGGCCGTACACACCCACTATAATTATCTGATCGCGATTTGAGGCTCTCAACCATTTATCGAAATTGTTTTTCTTAAACGCACTGTAGCGCCATTTCGTAAAAATCTTGTCGTCTACTGCGGGAGCAAGCCCCGAGACAATACCGGTTACGTCTGGATCATCACTCAAGCCACCCCCNNAAAAATCGGTTAGTAGCGCGCGTTCTTTTGGATTCTGGTTTCCCGGCTGGGCCGTATAAGCACAGGGTATACCGTTACTTGCACACCAATTTTTTAATTGCTGTATCTGAACAATAATTTTGGAAACAAAAGCGGAATCTTCACCGTAAAAATTGACAAAATAGCGTTGCATATCGTGTATCAACAATACTGCACGACTCGGATCCACTTTCCATCCGGGCTTGTTGCTTTGGTTACACACAATTTGGTTTAAAGTATATTCAGGTAGAGCGGGAATACTCATGGGTTTCCTTGTTAACGATTAAGCAGACGCCATCGCCGGTTTATTAATTTCAGCAACAATTTTACGCAACCGATTTTTATCCACCTTACCAAACTGAGTTATAGGTAGCGCAGAAACCAACTCGATACGGTCTGGAATTTTGAACGCGGCAATGCCTAACGTGCGCAAGTAAGCAAGAATCTCGCGCTTAAGTGCAATCGGAGTAGATTGATTTTCGGCTGCGCTCGTAGGCACAACAAAAGCACACACACGCTCACCCAAAAAAACATCGGGCATGGCAACAACCGAGCAGTCAATCACAGCGTTATGTGCCAACACACAGTTTTCCACTTCCTCCGCAGAAATCTTTTCCCCACCGCGATTAATCTGGTCTTTACTGCGGCCAGTTACAATGAGATATCCGTTTTCGGTTAAAGCCACAATATCGCCGGTGCGATAAAAACCATCGGCCGTGAATGCCCGTGCATTATGTTCTGGCGCACGGTAATAGCCGCGAATAGTGTAGGGGCCTCGAGTAAGCAAATGACCGGGAACACCTGGGGCGACCGGCTGGTCGTTATCGTCCAGCACTCGAATTTCGTCGGCAGGCGACATGGGGCTGCCTTGAGTTTCGAGCACAATATCGTCGCTGTCGTCCACGCGGGTATAGTTCACCAAGCCTTCGGCCATGCCAAAGACCTGCTGCAGCCGGCAATCGAATAAAGGTTGTATTTTTTCCGCCAGAGAGAGACTCAACTTGGCACCGCCCACCTGAATCAGCTTGAGCGAATCCAACAATACGTCGCCACCGCGCGCACGCAACTGCTCCAACGCATTAACCCAGGTCGCTGCCAGCGGTGGCACCAACGCCACCATGGAAACACGATGCTGCTCAATTAACTGGAAAGCGCTCGCCGGGTCTGGCGCCTTTGCTACCACCACTAAACCACCCACAAACATTACACCTAAAGCACCGGGGGAACTTAGTGTGAAATTATGCGAAGCTGGCATTACCAATAAATACACGCTGCTGGAAGATAGCTCACACACCTCGGCACTAACACGTACACTGTAGAAATAATCGTCGTGCGTGCGNGCAATTAATTTTGGTGTACCGGTGGTGCCCCCCGATAGAAGATAAAAAGCTACAGCATCAGACTTAACCTTTATGCGCGCATCAAGCGTTTTTTCCATACGCACGCAATCAGTGTGATTTTTACCAATACCTGCTTCATTGATCTCTACTCCACCAGCGTTAGCGTCCCGCACGAGGGACTCGCCCCGTATATCTTTACACCGCGTGCCGCCCCTCTCGTCACTCCAGGCTATATCTAACGCCTTAACAATTACGTTTTCCTTCTGCAGCTGTACGGCAATGTCACGGTACACACAGTCATTTCCAGAAAAACTACTGAGGTAAAAATTTGCTTCAGCATGCTGACAGAAATAGCGGATTTCAGTGAGTCGATGAGATTCCAAAGCCAACACAGGTTTTACACCTAACTTCAACAAAGCAAAAAATAGTAGGTAAAATTCCACACCGCTGGGCGTATGTAGCACAACATTTTGCCCTGGCGCTACACCAGCACCCAACAGCTGATGACACAATCCGTTCACCGCTGCCAGCATCTCCGCATAACTTAATTGGCTATCACCTGCCACTAGCGCTGGCGCATCGGGATTTTCCCTAGCACGGTCTTCAAGAATGCACGGCAATAATTCACCACGCCAAAATTGTTTTTGCCGATACTGCTGCTGAAACCCTTCGGGCCATGGTACAAAACCGTTATCAGCCATGATTAAATCCCTATAGCATTTAACATGGTTTTAAATTTTGCACCGGTTTCTTTCCACTCCTTGTCGGGACAAGACCCCGCCACAACACCCGCACCCGCATACAACGTAGCAGTACTACCCTTTAAGGTTGCACAGCGAATGGTAACCACCCAGTCGCCATTGCCTTTCGCGTCGCACCACCCCACCATGCCGCAGAAAGCACCTCGGTCGTAGTTTTCCAGCCGCTCAATCGTTTCCTGAGCCCTCTCTCGGGGCTCACCACACACCGCTGGCGTAGGGTGCAACGCAAGTGCAATTTCAACGGAGGTGGTTGCGGGGTTTTTCA
>Ga0065722_104468_pt1 | contig 12176 bp, 6 predicted proteins | sample BansetMetagenome_FD_59109 | JGI IMG/M metagenome (GOLD analysis project Ga0065722, IMG submission 59109) | Bankia setacea gill microbial communities from Puget Sound, Washington, USA - Caecum Enriched | ecosystem: Host-associated > Mollusca > Digestive system > Ceca | place: United States... | reverse complement strand
TCTTCTTTGGGGGTTGCACTGGGCTTTTTGCCTTCTGTATTAGCCGCTGATTCTACGAGAGTAGTTAAAGCTTTGTTGGCTTGCTCTGTTTGCCCTAGGCCAATGTGCGCCTGCGCTTTTAGGCTGTAGGCAGAATTTTCCTTCTCACTATTAATCAAATGGTCTGCGGCTTGCAGTGCCTCCTCGTAGCGTTTGTTAAAAATAGCGGCGGTACCGAAGTGCCAAGCTGTCCAATGATTCTGTTCTAGTTCCCAGGCTTTTTTCGCTTGTAGGTAGGCAAGGGGGAATAAGCCTAGTCGCAAATATTGGAGTGAGGCATTGTCGTAATACAATTGTGAAGGTTTTTTTGCTGCGGCTTTAGCAATGTAGCCAACGGCGAGTTTTGCGTATTCGCGTTGCTCATAACGACAGTCACTTTGCTGAATAATGTCGTTAAGACTGTCGCCAAGTTGATACATGATGTCCGGGTTGTTAGGTAGCAGTTGGTTGGCTTGTTGCGAGGCATAAATGGCCAACCAATAAAGCTTCCGTTGTTCATAATGCTCAGAAAGGGTATGCCAGCTTTGTGCATTCCGAGGTTGTTCGCGAATCATGTCTTGTAGCACGGGGGTAAGGGCAGTTAGGTCATCCTCCGTGTCTTGGGCTGCTAACCAGCGCAGTCGAGAGGGTGGTGGGGTATCGGCTTGAACAATGGGATGTAGCGTATTGTAAAGAGATTTTAAGGTGTCAAACTCGCTGAGGTTTTGCTGCATGCCTGTTGAAATGTACAACGCTAGGTAATACATTTTTTGATAATAAATATTGTCGGGGGTTTGTTCTCTTGCTTGGTCAAGGTGGATAAGGGCGGTATTCAGTTCTGATGTGGCGCCGCTGCTACGGTATTGTTCGAAGGCCTGTGAGCCTATTTCAAAATGCGTGCGTGTCTCTGTCAGCGAAGACGGTTTTGTTGGCGTAGTGTTACAGGCTGTAAGTATTAATAGGGAGCTTACCAGCCACGCTAATTTTTGATAGGGAGCGTTCATGCAATATCCTTATGGCAGGTAGCCAAGACGCTTGGCTTGCTCAAATGAGTGACTAGACTCTTCAATAAGCGAATTAAAACCTTGCGCTGTTCCCAGCACAAACCAAGCTTCGCCATTTTCAGGGTTGAGTTTCACGGCTTCGTTCGCGGGTTCGAGCGCTTCGGAAAAATCGCCTTGCTCTAGGTGTTGTTTCGCCTTTTGTAACTGGTGCTCCGCGCTATCTTCGCCGTGCAGCATTGCGGCGTTTTGCACGGCCTTGCGACCTTCTTGGTCGGCGTTTGGGTGCATACGCACGATCCAAGTTTCCAGTTCGGCAAGTTTGAGCAATGCCGTGTAGTATTGCTCATACTCGGTTACGCTCAAGTTTAAGGCTGGTCGAGTGAAATGCATATTGACCAGATAGTCATTGCCGTCTTTGCTCCCTGTCTGCTCTACAGAAAAGTAGGGGTTGTTCAGCGACGCGGGATTTTTCAAAACCGCTGGCTGGGTTTGTTGGCTGCCAACGAATCGGCTGGTAAAACGGTAATTAACGGAAATGGGTTCATACCAGCGATTTTGCCGAGATTCTGGGGTTTGCATGGCCGATAGCTCCCCCACCAGCCGGTATATTTGATTAAATGATGCACCGTATATTTTAGCCGCGCTGCTATCCTCGCTGGCGGCAAATACAAATGACGCTGTTACCTGTGCAGGTTTAAAAAGATCTTCTGAGTGAAGCACATCGGCGCTGAGTGTGTATTGGCCTTTGTTTTCAAACACACCATTTAAAAAACGCGGTAGGCTGCTCTCGCGGTTGTTATCGCGTATCCACCATTGACGTAGATTTTGCTCAAAAATACCCGAACCGGTGTAAATCGCATTGACGACGGTGGCGCCGGCGTCTCCGGTGCGATACTCAAGTGACAAGTTTGCGATATTACGCTCTACTTGCGCATCGACTGTTTTTAGTTCGCCTCCACGGCCATTAACGATAAGGGCGTTTTGTCCAATAAGGTAGTTGGAAAGACCAGGAAACAGCGAGTGGTCTCCTGTGGTGTCCATCCAGAGGTCGTTGGTAGTTTCGGTTGCAGGAATCCATACCAGCATATGGTCGAAAATCAATTTGACCAGCTCGGTATTTGAGCGCCCTGCGCCGGGTGTTTCTACCAGTACCGGGTAGGCTTCTACGCCCAAAGTTCGTAAAAGGGCAATGGCCAGTACGGTTTGGTCCTTGCAGTCGCCGTATCCGTTATTGAGGGTTTCGTCAGGATGGTGGGGCTCGTAGCCACCTCGACCAAGGTGGGCGAACACATAGCGCACATTGTTCTGTAGATAGGCGTAGACGGCCTTAATTTTATCTTGGTGGGTGGCGGTTTTGGGCAATGCGAGTGCCTTAATGACGGTTTCCAGTTTTTGACTGCCACCAAGCTTGTCTTCAACTTTTTGCCATGTCCAGTCACTTACTAATGACCAGTCTTGGCTGGTGGACAGGTCGATGCCGGCTAACACTTGGTCATTGGGCAGCATATGGGGTTCCAGTACAGCCTCTCTCACATGGCGCCAGTGCCATTCTCGTGTACTGATGTCGTTATTGTGCGTAACCTTGGGTTTGGGGTTGTAGTTGCCGCTAATGTTGCTGAAAAAGTGTCTGTTTGTGGGGGCGTTCAAGCGGTAGGTGAAATCTCTTACCGCATCTGCGCGCCAGCCATCTCCAGCGGCTTTTCGTTGAAACCAGTAAGGCCTAGCGCCATCGTTATCCAGCGTGGTGATGGCGCGTTTTACCGTGGCTGTGTGGTATTGGAATTCGATAATTGAGCCGACGGCGACGTCTGGTAGTGAAAACACAATTTCACTGCGGTCATCGTAAAAATCTTGCCCTCCGCCTGTTACACGGACTTGCACGGCATCAGGGGATACGGCTTTAATTTCGCCTGAAGGTGAGAGCACATTTGCGTAGCTCAATTGCGCGGTACTGTAGAAGTGGTTGTAGCCTATGGATAGCCGACCGTAGTCTCGGGCCGCTTCCTGATTATTAATACGGATTGAATAGTAGCGCTGTCGCTGCCAGTGGCCATTGGTGTGGAGAGTTGCTTCTTCTATCGCGTACAGAACTTCTGCGCCCTCAACGGTTGATTGGATTTTGGCCTGGGTCTTTAGCTCCGGGCCGAGCCTTGCTGATAGGGTGCCGGAGGGGGCGGCAAATACTGTATGAACGGAGAATAACCACACCAGAAGCCCCGCTATGCTGGCTAGCTGGGGCAGGGTGAAGTTGGCCTTGTTGTGCATATGGACTCCTTTTAAAGCACTGATCATTCCGAAGGTTTTACCATCGCATAGCCGCTAATTAGGGAAACGAATGGTCTGCGGCGTCTTATTAAGACATTGTCTGAGCATTGTCAGTTTATATCAAACCGCTTGGTGTAAAATTGAAAATTCTGCGAAAAATGCGTTAAATTCGCTTGATGTACCGTAAGCTTGATTCACCCCCAGTCTAGGTGGCTGCTTCTGGAGGGTTCACGCCTTTTATAGACCGATTGTGGGCGGCTGATGAGCGATTTACGTTGGCATGTGCTGTTTTCTTAGGTGGCCAGTGTGTGCTGGTGTTAAGGCCTGCTTGTTGACCTTAAGGTCTCAGCAATATCGATTAAAACCGGCCGCGCTGTGCAGCAGCGCAAATCGAGGTTAAAATTGCCCGTATCGTCTTGCTGTAGCACTTTTGCGACGGCTCAGTAATTCGGAAACAGCTAGAGCCTCATGATTGACGTTAGCCTAGCGGGTAACCATGATTTTGACCCCAAGTGAAATAAAGCCAACAATTTGAATTGAAGCTGTTGGCAGTATCAATGCGCCGCTCATAATGAGGGCCTTAATTAAACAAATGGACACGTAGTAATAATATGAAGATACCCAAGCGATTACAGCCGCTGGTGGAAGATGGCCTGATAGATGAAGTAATGTTTCAGCTAATGAGCGGTAAAGAGGCGCAGGTTTTTGTGGTGCGATGTGGTAAAGAGCTACGTTGTGCAAAGGTGTATAAAGAATCCATCAAGCGCAGCTTTAAGCAGGCTGCGCAATACCAAGAAGGCCGCAGTGTGCGTAATTCACGGCGCGCGCGGGCGATGGCGAAGGCAACACGCTTTGGTCAGCGACAGCGCGAAGATGCGTGGTTGAACACTGAAGTGGATGCGCTTTATCAGTTAGCCGCTGCCGGGGTAAGGGTGCCCACGCCCCACGGCTTTGTTGATGGTGTGCTGTTAATGGATCTCGTGGTGGATGAAGACGGTAGTCCGGCACCCCGTTTAGATGACGTGGCCTTCGACCGAGAAACTGCACGTGACTACCACGGTCGGATGATGATGGAGATTGTGCGCATGCTGTGTGCGGGGCTTGTCCATGGGGACCTATCGGAGTTCAATGTATTGATAGATGCTGAGGGCCCGGTGGTTATTGATTTGCCGCAAGTGGTGAATGCTGCTGCAAATAATAACGCACAGCAAATGTTGGCACGTGATATTAACAATATGAAAAATTATTTTGGCCTGTACGACCCTAGTATTCTGGTAACACACTACGCAGAAGAAATTTGGGAGTTGTACGAGCATGGTAAGTTACACCCCAACTCCAAGCTTACTGGGGAATGGGCACAAAAAGATGTGGCTACCGACATTGCAACGATGTTGCGGATTATTGAATTTGCAAAGGATGAGGAAAAAGAGCGTGTCGAGCGAGAGCAGGCGGCTCGCAACGGCGAATTTTGAGGTGCTCTGTCGGGTATTTAGATGCTTTCCGCTTGTTAGTTACGCGGTATTCAGTGAGGGAAGCTTTGATCAAGTTTTGCTGAACCCCGCGCTTTCTACCGCGCTAAAATGTCTCGAGGCCTGCTGACGAGGCGGTGGTATTGAAAGCGAGATCTCAGGGTCTCGAAAAACCGCGTGCTTTATGTGAACGCTCGCTGTTCTCTGCTAGAATCCCCAGCTTTTTGAGTCTTACAGACCGGCGGAATATCAACCATGTTGAAATCATTGTTAGTGAAAGGCCTACGAGAAGGTTTGGGTCGAATTATTGTATTTTTGAGTTTTATTACGCATCCTCGTCCCCTTAAGCGCAGTGTTGAGGATCAGGCTGAGGTTGGTCGGCAACTAAAAGGCCTTTCAATCTACCAGTTTTACGCCTGTCCTTTTTGCATCAAGACTCGACGTGCTGTGCATAAGCTAAATTTACCCATCGTTTACCGAAACGCTCAGGTTGGCGAGTATCGTGAGCAACTGGCCCAAGAGGGGGGGCAGATTAAGGTTCCGTGTTTGCGTATTGAGCAAGATGGTGCTGTTGAATGGATGTATGAATCCCAAGACATTATTCACTATCTTAATCAACGCTTTGCGGCTTAGACTTTTTAGTGCGAAGGTCAATAGGGGTATTTACTTTCGCAAACGATTAAGATTATTCAGTTATTCAGTTATTCATTTCTGAAAGCGTTTCTAGGCGCTTATTAACACTCCAATATTTGTGTGTGGTGCTAAAGACAACCATAGATAGGGAGCTGCAGCTTTAAGGGCAAGCCTTAGTGTATTTGTCGGTAATTTGGGGTTTATTCATACCTGCTTTGGGGTGTTCGTTTGAAATTTCCTCGCAAACGTAATATTCACAAAGCTAGGTATACACTTACCCGCGATAAAGTGTGCCAAAAAGGCACTTGTCGAGACGGTACGTTCTAGCCAAGAGGTAGCACTCAATCTCTGTACTTAGCTTTCCGTAATGACCGCACTCGCCACTCAATACTCAATACTCAACACCAATAGTGAAGGAACCTGTTATGTTGAAGAAAGATCTTTCCATTCTACTTGGTATTTTTTTGGGCGGCGCAGCGCTGGTAGCTGTGCTTATTATTGCGAAACCCACACCGGCGCCTGAGGTTGCTGCTGAGGAACCTGCAAATGTTAAAGTGGAGGTGGTGGAGGCGCGTCCGCAGAGTGTGCGCCTATCGGTGATTACTCAAGGCACGGTGACGCCCAAGCGCGAAATTGACCTCGTTGCTCAAGTGTCTGGCAAAGTGGTTAGTGTTGAGCCGAATTTTGAGGATGGCGGTTTTTTCTCAACCGCTCAAGCACTCATTCAAATTGATGATAGCGACTATCGTTCTGCACTGTTGAGCGCTAAAGCTCGGGTAGCCGATGCCGAGTATCGCTTGGCTGAAGAGCAGGGCATGGGGCGCCAAGCTGCGCGTGAATGGCGAGACTTGGGCAACAAAAATGCCAATGACTTATTTATGCGCAAGCCTCAATTGGCCGCAGCGCAGGCGAATTTGGCGTCGGCAAAGGGGCAGCTGGAAACCGCTGGTATGAACCTTCAGCGTACTCGTATCACGGTACCCTTTGACGGCCGCGTAAAACAAACGTTTGTGGATCTTGGTCAGTATGTGAGTGTGGGCAGCCGTTTGGCTACGGTATACGATTCCACTGTGGTAGAAGTGCGCTTACCCTTAACCGAAAAACAAGCCGCTCTGGTGGACTTACCCCTGCTGCCAAAAGAACAGCGGGATGGTGCTCGTCTTCCCAAAGTGGTTATTCGTGGCAGTGTGGCTGGAGCGGAGCATGAATGGCACGGTGTTTTGGCCCGCACAGATGCATTTGTAGATGCAAATTCACGCCTGTATTACGGCGTTGTAGAAGTTGAGAACCCGTTTGCGAGTCGTTTGGAGGGTGATCGAATCCAGGCACCTTTGTTACCGGGGCTATTTGTAGAAGCCGAAATTGAAGGTAAGCAGTTGGCCAATGTGATTGAGCTGCCGAGATCGGCACTGTATCAACGTAGCAAGTTACTGTTAGTTGACAGTGAAAATGCGATTGCAGAGCAGCATGTGGAAGTGTTGCAGCGTTCGGAAACACACGTGTGGGTACGGGCCGACGTCGCCGACAAAGCGTTGGTGTCATTAGAGAAGCAATCCTTAACACCGGTGGGTACCGTAGTTGATCCATTGATTAGCGTTAATGAAGGCGCCACGCCAGTGGCGATGGAAGTCAGGTCTCCAAGCTCTCCAACCACGATTCCAGAAGAATCGACAGAGGAGTAGGCTTATGAACGCTTTAATTAAGTGGTTTATTGATAATCCTATAGCGGCAAATTTGTTAATGATCGCCATGCTGCTAGGGGGTTATATGGGTTCGCAAACCATCAAAAAGGAAACGTTTCCCACCTACGTAGAAAACCGTATTCAAGTGACCATGGCATACCCCGGTGCAGCACCTTTAGAGGTGGAGCAGCAAATTGTGGTTCGTATTGAAGAAGCGATTGCCGACCTGCCTGGTATATTTCAAATAAACTCAGAATCGTATGAAGGTTATGGCGCGGTGAGTGTCGCCGTAACCGAAGGTTTTGATGCACGGGTATTATTAAACGATATCAAAGGCCGCGTCGATGCCATAAACACCTTTCCCGTATCGGTTGAACGTCCAATTGTACGGCAACTGGTTTATCGTGAATTTTTAATGTGGGTGGCACTGTATGGCGATGCGGAGCTTCGTGAGTTAAAAGATTTGGCCTATCAAATACGCGATGAAATGTCGCTGCTCGACGGTGTGTCAGAAGTTATTGTTACTGGCTTAAAGCCCGATGAACTAAGTATAGAAATTTCAGAGCAAAACCTTCGCCGTTATAATTTGAGTTTTAATGAGGTGGCGTCGGCCATTCGGCAATCTTCTTTAAATGTGCCGGCCGGTACCATTCGAACTAAAGATGGTGACATTCAAATTCAAACCCGCGCGCAGGCCTTTAATAGCGATGACTATGGCAACATCGTCGTTAGAAGCCTTCGCGATGGCGGTCGTTTGCTGCTCAGTGATATTGCAACGATTAGTGATGGCTTTTCTGAACAGAATGTCTATTTTTCTATGAATGGCAAGCCGGGCTTAAATCTTGAAGTGAAAATGAGCGATGACCCTCTGCTGTTTGAAGGCACGGAGAATGCGAGGGCTTATATTGAAAACTTCCAACAGTATTTACGTGATGGACTTGAGCTTAAAATTAACTTTGAGGCGAAGTCTATATTTGATAGCCGTTTTAATCTGCTAAAAGACAATGCTATTAGTGGCCTGATCTTAGTGTTTATTATTCTTATGCTGTTTTTGCGACCCTTATTAGCGTTTTGGGTGGTTGCCGGTATTGCCACTACTTTTGCGGGTGCTATTTGGATACTGCCGTATTTTGATGTATCTATCAATATGCTGTCGATGTTTGCGTTTTTAATGGTGCTGGGCATTGTGGTGGACGATGCGATTATCGTTGGTGAGAGTATCTATCGGCATCAGCAGCGTGGTGAAACGGGTAAGTTGTCGGCACTGTCGGGCACAAAATCGGTATTAAATCCGGTGTTTTTAGCGGTATTGAGTACCATCATATTTTTTATTCCGATGATAGACGTACCGTCTGATGTGTTGGTCTATACCCGTTCTATTTTTTATGTGGTCATGTTGTGTTTAACGTTCTCCTTAATTGAATCGATTTTGGTTCTGCCATCGCACTTGTCGCATATGAAACCCGAAAAACCTAGTAAGGTGTATGTTCTACAAAAATTGGCACAAGTGAGACTTTGGTTTTCCAGCCACATGGAAGCATTCGCTGAAAAACGGTATTTGCCAGCATTGAAAGTGATGCTCAATTATAGATTGTCGACCTTTTTTGGCTTCACTTTTATTTTTTTGGCTGCGTTGACATTGGTTGTCGCGGGTTGGATTAACGTTAGTTTTTTCCCCAACGTACCGCAGCCGATGGTTATGGTAAATGTTGGCTTTGCTGACGGTACTTCTTTTCAGCGTACCCAGGCCGTCGCACAGCATATTCGCGACCAAGTGGATGTGTTAAGTGAAGACAAAGCTTTACTTGAAAAAAATGGCGGAAAGCCCTTTATTCGAGAAATTAATCGTAATTTAAATGGTACAAATGCGACAGTGTTTGTTGGGCTTACCCCAGACGAGGAACGATTGGTGTCTTCGGCTGAGGTGGGAGACCGCTTGCGAGAGCTGGTTGGTCCGCTGCCTGAAGCCAAGAGTTATTCCCTGAATGCATCCTTAAGTGGAGGAGGCCCGGAGATCACCCTTAACCTCAGTATGCTAGAGAATCGTCTTGGTGTACAAAAAACTGCCGTCGATGATATTAGTAAAGTATTGGCAACCTATCCCGGTATTTTTAATGTTCGCAGTAATTTGGATTCTGAACGTATTGAGGTGGAATTGGCTCTTAAGCCCTATGCTGAAACGCTGGGTATTAGCCTTAGTGACATTGCGCAACAAGTTCGGCAGGGGTTTTACGGCGATGAAATTCAGCGTATTCCTCGTGCCAAGGAAGATGTTAGGGTGATGTTGCGTTATTTTGCCAAAGAGCGGCAGACCCTTGATACCCTCGACACTATTCGCATTCGTACTGTCGATGGCCGAGAGCTGCCCATCAATGCGGTTGCTGATATTCAATTAGTGACGGGTTCAAGCACCATTCGAAGAATTGATCGTCGGCGCAATATTACGTTAACGGCTGAGGTGGCTGAAGGGCATGATGCCAAGAAAATTGTTGATGAAATGCTGACGGCAAACCTTGCCCGCTGGAAGCAAGCTTACTCTGGGTTTACCCTCGATACCGATGGTAATTTACGTACTCAAGCTGAATTTGGCGATAATTTTTTAGTCAATTTCATCAAGGTGCTAATTGTGGTGTGGGCTCTATTTGCAGTGTCTTTTCGCTCATTGGCGCAACCTTTTTTAGTTATGTTAGCCGTGCCTTTTGGTTTTGTGGGCGCTGCGCTCGGGCACCTTATCATGGGGGTTGATGGGAGCTTGTTTTCGTTTTTTGGTTTTCTCGCCTGCTCGGGTGTTGTGGTCAATGATAACTTGGTGTTGTTGGAGCGCATTAATACCCTCAGAAAACGTGGTGCAAATACCTTGGACGCAGTGCTACACGCTGGGATCGACCGGTTTAGACCCATTGTGCTTACCTCAATCACCACGTTTATAGGCTTACTGCCCATTTTGTTTGAACGCAGTTTACAGGCCAAGTTTTTGATTCCGATGGTGGTGTCTCTATCTTTTGGCGTATTGTTTTCTTCCGTGGTGACTTTGTTTCTTGTGCCCTGTTGTTATTACGGTGGGAATAAAATGAAACATGCTGTGTTGGCTCGCTTTAAGCGAGCTGTCATAGCGCCAAGCGTTTCGAACGACGTGTTAGAGTCAGAAAGCCAAGGAGTTGGCAAAGCACCCTTGAACGATTAGTGACGTTGAGCGAGGGGTATTGCTAAACTCAAAAAACGCCCATTATCCGACTGCTTTTGCAGTCTAATCATGGGCGTCTTTTTGAGTTAGTGGTTTAGCTATGGGTGGCTATGGCTACTTGCTAGAGGCCATTGCGGTAAGTTCTTGGCTAGCAAGATATTCCTCGTAGCTACCTTGGAAGTCGATAAGTTGTTGGTCTTTAATTTCAATTACCCGCGTAGCCAGTGACGAAACAAATTCACGGTCGTGACTCACAAAAATAAGGGTGCCGTCGTAGTGCTCTAACGCCAAGTTTAGTGCCTCGATGGATTCCATGTCGAGGTGGTTGGTGGGCTCGTCCATAATCAGCACATTGGTGTTCTGCATCATGAGCTTGCCGAACAATAAGCGGTTTTTTTCACCACCAGAGCAGACTTTTACATTCTTGTTAAAGTCATCTGCAGAAAACAATAAGCGCCCCAGTGTTGCGCGCACAATCTGGTCGTCGTGTCGGGGCTTTCGCCATTGGCTCATCCATTCGAATAAGGTAATGTCGTATTCAAAGTCGGCGCTGCTATCTTGTGGGCAATAACCTAAGGTGGCGTTTTCGGCCCACTGAACCCTGCCTTTGTCGGCAGTGAATTCGTTCATTAAGCAACGTAAAAGTGTGGTTTTCCCTGCGCCGTTTTCACCGATTATGGCTAAACGGGCGCCAGCTTCTAGAATTAAGTTGCCTTTGTTGAACAGCGGCGCCTGGTTAAAACCATGAGCAAGGTTTTCGAGAATAAGGGCCTGACGATGCAGCTTCTTGTCTTGTTGGAAGCGAATGTAAGGGTTGATACGGCTGGAGGGTTTGATGTCTTCTAGCTTGATCTTGGTGAGTTGTTTAGCGCGAGAGGTGGCTTGTTTTGCTTTCGAGGCATTAGCTGAGAAGCGGCTAACAAATTGCTGGAGTTCGGCTATTTGGGCTTTTTTCTTGGCGTTCTCATTTTGCAGTGTTTCACGGGCCTGAGTTGAGGCCATCATAAAATCGTCGTAGTTGCCGGGGTAAACACGCAGCTCGCCATAATCGATGTCGGCCATATGGGTGCACACGGCATTTAAAAAGTGGCGGTCGTGGGAAATAATAATCATGGTGCTGCTACGTTCGTTTAGCAGCCCTTCCAACCATCGAATAGTGTTAATGTCGAGGTTGTTGGTGGGTTCGTCCAGCAGCAAAAAGTCGGGTTCTGCAAACAAGGCCTGGGCGAGCAGAACGCGGAGCTTAAGGCCTGGGGCGACTTGGCTCATGGGGCCAAAATGCAAGCCAACATCAATACCGGCACCAATCAATATGTCACCTGCGCGACTTTCGGCGCTGTAGCCGTCCATTTCGGCGAAGTGTGTTTCCAGTTCGGCAACCTTCATGCCGTCTTCTTCCGACATCTCCGTTAAAGCATAGATGCGTTCGCGCTCTTGCTTGATCTCCCACAATTCACTGTGGCCCATAATAACGGTATCGATAACGGAGTAATGCTCAAAGGCAAACTGATCCTGGCTCAGCTTGCCGATACGGGTATTGGGGGCGATGGAGACATTGCCGCTTGAGGGGCTGAGGCTGCCATCCAATATTTTCATAAAGGTGGATTTACCACAACCGTTGGCACCGATAAGCCCGTAGCGGTTGCCATTGGCGAATTTAACCGAAATATTTTCAAACAGTGGCTTGGCGCCAAATTGCATGGTGATGTTTGCAGTAGAAATCAAAATAGTGTCCCGTTACGAGCAGAAAGAAGGGCTTAAAGGGTGCGCACTATAGAGATTTGAGGGGCAAAGGTCGAGTAAAAAACGAGCGTTTTCAGAGGAAATGCCCTGGGCCGATACCACAAGCCTAGGTCGCTTTCGCGCTGCTCAGTATTCTGCGTTAACATGGGGTTTTCTGCCTACTTTTGGGGGTAGAGTT
>Ga0065722_100680_pt1 | contig 12177 bp, 9 predicted proteins | sample BansetMetagenome_FD_59109 | JGI IMG/M metagenome (GOLD analysis project Ga0065722, IMG submission 59109) | Bankia setacea gill microbial communities from Puget Sound, Washington, USA - Caecum Enriched | ecosystem: Host-associated > Mollusca > Digestive system > Ceca | place: United States... | reverse complement strand
CAAAAGTTTCAGCACCTTTTAAATTGGAAACCTTAATCTTCGAGCCGAATCTACTTACCTTATCGATGGTTTGGAAGGCTCAATATGTGTGTAATAGCGGTGCGGCGAGAATTAATGATGTAAACGTAAGCTTGTTGCGTTAAGTTTGCTGGGTTAATTTTGTTGCTAGATGGACGACCTTAGATAACCTTCACTGGAGAAGCCTTATGGGACAAACCACATTTGCGAACACTCGCGGTATTGCGCATAAAGGCAGCGGCGGTAAAAGTATTGTGTTTCCCGATGTTTGCAAAACACCCACACCGGGAGGCCCTGTACCTATCCCCTACCCTAATTTGGGGCAGTCGTCAGATACCTCAAAGGGCCCGAAGTCGGTAAAAACCGATAAAAAAATGCCAATGGTAAAAGGGGCTGTATATAGCAAAAGCACCGGCGATGAGGCCGGTGTACAAAAGGGCATTATCAGCAGTAAAACTAAGGGTGAATGCGAATTTATGATGTATTCATTTGATGTGAAATTTGAAGGCAAAAATGTGTGCCGTATGGGTGACCCGCTGTTTCACAACAAAAAAAATATAATGGGTTAGGTGTTAGCTGAACGTGCAGTCTGAACAAGTAGTAAATCCTTTTACTAACGTTATCGAGCAGTTCGTGGATGACGGTGCTTTTCTATGGGTGCTGCGTTCTATCGCCGTGCATCAGCCACATTATACAATCGAGGATTTGGCAGAGCTGGAGCAACGTATTTCCAGTTGTTTAGATGGCGTTCTGTCTTCACCAGACTTAGGCTGGGAAATCGCTTTAGCGGCAAGTGATTTTGAAGATTCCGGAGAAAGTTTCGTTTTGTCGGCAACGGCGTTTCGTAGCATGGATGTTGAAAAAATTAAAATTGCGGTAGAAAAGGGCTTGGTTAATGATAAGACCTTCGCAGGCTTGGTGTCCGCGATGGGCTGGTTGCCCGGTACTTTTGTACATTCATGGGTGAAAAAGTTTTTCACCAGCAAAGAGCTTGTTCATAAACATCTTGCTGTCGCCGCGTGCAGCGTTCGCCGTGAAGACCCACGAGAATATCTAACACGCATTCTTGAGCGCGAAGATTGCCGCGAAGACTTCCCCCTATATAGCCGTGCTTTGCGACTGGTTGGCGAGCTTAAGCGCCATGACCTCAAACCTGAGCTAGAGCAAGCGTTATCCCATGAAGACGACGAAATTCGTTTTTACGCTTTAAGCTCATTAATGCTGCTGGGTAGTCGCCAAGCGGCATTGGCATTAAAACCATACGTTTTCGCGCCCGGTCCGTTGCAACAGAAAGCCATGGCGATAGCCTTTCGCGTTCTCGCGATAAGTGACGCGCGCTCGGCCATCTCTGAATTAGCTGCAACAGAGAATGCCGTGCGTTCAGTTGTAGAGGCCTCCGGTATATTGGGAGACCCACAGGCCGTGCCGTGGCTAATATTACAGATGCGCAACGCCGATATGGCAAGAATTGCGGGTGAAGCCTTTACGCTTATTACGGGAATAAATCTGGAGGAAAACGGTCTGGCGATTGATATTCCAGATTTAGATGGCCAAATGGAAGCTGCGGGTGAGGAGCCTGCATCCGAAGAGTTAGATGCAGATGAAAATTTGCCTTGGCCGAATGTTGATAAAATAGCCGCAACCTGGAAAACCTACGGCGTAAACTTTGCGGTGGGAACTCGCTATTTTATGGGCCGACCGATAGAGAGATCGCATTTAAAGAAGCAGCTAACAAGCGCTTATCAGCGGCAACGTAAAGCGGCCNTGCTAGAACTCGCATTAATGGATGCACATGAACCGCTGGTGAACGTAAGCGCTAAGAATATAGTCGGAGATTTGTAGGTCAGCAAGCTGCGGTCGTCGGTTCTGCTCTAATCAACAATGCAACGTCGATATCTGAGGTACTTGAAGTTACAGCTTTCTAGGTGTTGTTTTACCGACTCGTGAATTATTATATCGGTTACCGACTCTGCAAGACGAAATAAAAGTGCATTGTGGGTTTTTTTTTCGTCGATGGCTAACGTTTTAAATCCTACTGCTATTGTGCCCATTCCGCCAATATCAATATAATCAGATTTTTCCATATCGGCAGCGGCAATGGTTCCAAAAATATTAACCACTTTGTAGTCTGTTCGAATATAATTTTTAGAGACATCTTTGAGTACCGCTGGGTAGCTTTGTAGGTTGTCAACACCTGCGCCTTTTAAAGCTTGGATTAGTTCATCGCTCATAACAGGGAAGGCTTCATAAAAGTACTCTGCCATACCATTGCCGTTGTGTTCATACTCCCAAAGTTCAAATTCAAAAGGCTTGTCGAATTTTTCGGTTAAATAATTGCCTTTTATAAATTCACTATCAACCATATCCTTGTTCCATCCAGTCGAACGCATGCGATAGGAGTCAGGCTCTGTAAAAGGGTTATCGTCTAAAATATAGTACATAAATAGTCCTTGAGAATTGTCAATATTGTTAACCGTTTTGCCATTGGCAACACTTTAATGCCAGTTTTGAAATAAAGAATTCCCACGATGCAGGCGCACCACAAAGCTCCCTTTCCAATCTGTCAGATAACAAATCTAAAGTGTGAGCTATTTTGTGAGGTGGGCGGTACGGCGCCTTATCACGCTTCTTCTCGTCGCCATCCTCCATGGGGCACTCTTTAGAATAGTACTCCAAAACTAACCTTACTTTTTTTAACTCTCTAATCCCTAATTTCACGTAACTTTGATGGGGAGGAGCTGCGCTGGTGTGGCTTCCCTTATGGAACTGCCGTTTTACCTTTGTCATAACAATAAAAGCAATATCATTTTTTTCAGATTCTTTGAGGAATTCCCGCCCAGATTTTTTTGGATTGTTTTCCCCACCATACGTCCGGATCGCCGTCGACAACCCTGTACATATCGGGGACTGAGGGCAACCAAATACCATTTCGTGCGCTATTTACGTCCCAAGCAACATCGTGGAGTGTATTTTCTATATACCCTTCTGAACCTTTTGTTGTCTTCTTGTTTTGCGTTATAAGATATTTTTCAACTTCTTTTTCTTCACCTAAAATTTCGTTGCCACAGATTATGTGATGAGCTTCGGCGCTATACATACCGTGTACAGAATCTTCGAATAAGTGGTTGATAATTGGGTCTCCACTGGCAGTAAGATTGATGCCAAGCGTCGAAGAATTATTATCTTTACCAAGTTTTTGCGATACTCTTAGGATTTTTCTTTGTTTCTATTGGACAAAAACAACACTTGTCTGGCTCGTGCCCACTAACCGGTATTGAAATGGCCTCTCCAAATTGAGTCACTTTTATCTCCTTGCCGTTTGAATAGAAAAAATAAGCCTAAATTACTAAGCCAATTCGTTAGAGCATATGAAGACGCGACAAACAAATAGCAGCTCTAGTTGCCATATCCGAGGAGCAATACACCATCTGTTGGGATGCCCCATTTTTATTTAAACTTAAACTTCGCGCGCTTAAACTTAACAAAACCGCAGCAGAAGCTGCACCTATATCACCGTAGCAGTCTGCAGGGTGAATATGAGTAAGTTGCTCCGAGAATGCCCTGCTGTTGCGAATTAACATTGCACCATATTCTTTTGCAAATTCATTCTCACCGTTCATACTGCTGTAGATGACGTCGATCAATGATCCATCTGAATAGCTGTGAGCATCTCGAACCGCCGTCGCTAATCCGTCGCCCAGACAAGGTACATCGTTGTTATACATATGGCCAGATTCATCAGATAGCCCTGGCCGGTGGAGAGAGACAGGTAGGAAACTCTTATGTGGCTGTTTAGACAAGAGTAAAAAGCTTGCTGCTTCGCCGGGAACAAAGCCATTATTAACGTCGACCGCGGCGATGCGATCTTCGGAGTCTAGATGTGCTAAGAGGCCGGTATTAGCATAGCTATCTACACCGCCGACAAGTATATAAGTGTCGACGTTTGTGGCTAAAAACTCGAAGGCTAGTTCAATTGCGTAAAGCACACCACTGCGACCCAAAGGTAAAAAACAACTGGATTTGGAGTTAAAGCTAATACCTGACTGAAGGCCGATTGATTTGATGATGTCACTAGAGATCGGCGTTGGGCGAGCGGGGATGGATTCTGGGCCGGCAAGTAAAAGGGTGATCGGAGTTTTTGAGGGTAGCCACGGAGTAATATCGGCTAAGGCAACACTGCTTAACTGTATCAAGCGTTTTTCGTCGCCTTTTATCTCTATATTACGTAGGTCTTCGTGCAGCGGTGGAAGTGCCGCGTCGGGAACCCAGGCAGCCGTAATAGGCCTGTGGTACTTGTTGTAATAGCATGATTCTTGATAAGCGCTAACGCCCGCGTTTACCGAAGCGGCTGTCATTGCACTGTCGATGCCAACGCTAGTAATCATTGACGTAGTCGCAATATAAAGCTTGTCGTGGTTACTCACGAGCGTCACCCGCTGTAGTTTTCGTCGGTATTAGAGTGTGGTGCATCAGGCTTAACTGGATCGAAAAACTCGCCGAATAGGCTATGGAGTTTTAGCTTCTGTTGCTGCTGGCGTCGATTACCTGCATCCTGCCAGGGTACAACGTAAAGAATTTTCGGCAATTCAGTGTTGCCTTTAATGACAGTAGTGTCCAGCTCAATACGGTCTTCGGCGAAGCTCATAGTAGGCAAGCTAATAGAAATTATCAGAATGCCGACCATCGCGAAATATCTTGTTGCTAACATGGTAATCAACCTAGAGATCACTTTAATGAATAGGAGAGCTGCTCAACCCAGTTCTTGGTATCTTCGTCCTCAAAATCTATTAAGCCTAAATACTGTTTGTAGTGACTGTAGGCTGCGGGAATATCCTGGTAATAGACATCATAAAGAAGCGCAAGGTTGTAGTGAGCGTTGGCAAACTTGGGTTTAAGCGTAAGTGCCGTTTTATAGTGAGTTTCTGCTGTTGCGAAATGTTTCTGGTCGACGGCAATTAGACCTAGCAGGTTGTGTATTTCGGCATCGGATTTCAATGCGGCTGCTTTTTTTGCGTGAGCTTCGGCAGCGTCTAGTTGCTCTTGTTGATAATTACATACCGCAAGATTTGCCCAGACACCTGCAACGTCCCGCGTTTCTTTTAGAAAGTTTTAAGAGCAATTTTTCTGCNGCCTGAAACTCTTCGTTTTCTATTAGTTTGAGTGATTGAAGATAGGTTTCGAGCTCCTTACCTGCAAGGCGGCCAGCCGGAACTGGATTGGCTGTAGCTGTTGGTTCAATGCTAATCCCGCTTTTTTCAGGCTTAACTCCACCGCCGCAAGCCTGCAGCAGTAAGCTAGTCGCTAGGGCCAAAAGAAAAATGTGTAACCTACAATGGAGTGAAGGCAGATTATTCAAGAGTTTCTCCTAGGTAAGCGTCAAGCTTCCCTTTACGAGAAAATCGCACAGGAAAGAGTTGTTGTAATCGAGCCAGGCTTTGGGCAAGCCAGCTGGTCCAGTCGCTATCGCCACTTTGCTTAACGCGGCCAAGGTTAGTCTCGTAAAACTCAATGGCCTTTTCTTCAAAAGGGAAAGCTTGGTCTTCTAGAAGTATGTTGTATTGTTCGAGCTCGTCTTCACTTAAATTAGCAGGCCGTTCAGATTCTAACAGGGCAATACTAAATTCTTGGTACACGTTACCTATAGAAAAGGTGGCCTCTGTAGAGACCTCGGTTAAACCATAGCCAGATGCTTGACCATACAGTGCGATTGCCTTTTGCATAGTAGATTTTTTTCGCTTTAGATTAACCGCTAAGGGTTCAACCAGTTTAATCTGACCAAATTCTCGGAGGGTTTCCCGGGCGACTTCAAGAACGGCTTTTGCCGCAATATAGTTGGTGCGATCTGTTTTGCTACTGGCGACAGCGCGCTTATCGGCGGAGCGAATTTTCACAAACCAAAAGTGTTGGTTTTCCCTGTTGCCAATTTTCCCATAGAGTTCAGTGAGTTTCTGCATCGCTTCCATATTTTGCGGGAACGGTGTCGGATAGCTGTGAGCGTAGTCGCGATAGGATTTTATCGCATCGTCCCAGTCTTTCTTGCGCTCGTAGAGTTCGGCCGCTTGCCAAAGTGCTGCCATCTGAACGTCGCGACTGTTGTCGTTCTTCGCTAGGCGTACCAGTTCGTCGGCAGCTTTATCATTTTGGTTTGATTTTAAGTAAGCAACGGAAAGCTGACGGGAAACTTCGATGCGACGCGGGTGTTTGGGATAAAGGCTTTCGAAGCGTTTAATACTAATAATCGCATCGTTCCACTGCTGTTGGTTCATGGCGAGCGAAACGGCGTCGAATAGGCCCGTCGCAGCAATATCGGATTTAGGTGCAACTTCGGATATGCGTGAAAAATGAAATAGCGCATCGTCGACGTGTTGGTTAGCTTTAGCAGCCTCGCCCTGCCGATAAATCGCCACGGCTAGGTTATCGCTGTAGTGTGCTACCTTGCGGGACGACAATGTTTCTTGCTTTAACAACTCGTTGTAAGCCGCCTCGGCGTCACTGTAGTTGCCAAGTTCAAAGTGAGATCGCGCTTGAATATTGGTGAGTTTTACACGCATCGCTGCACTCAGATTATTAGCAACCTCGTTGGATAGGGTTAGCGCCTGTTCATAACGTTTATTGTTAAAACTTAACTCCGCTGCATGCAGGGCAATTTCTATGGTGCGCTCATCGTTCGGGTAAAGCTCAGAGAATTGCTTGGCGAAGGTTAGGTGTTTATTAAGCCAGCGTTCTCGGCCGTCGGCGGACGTCGCTTTTTCGTAGAGCTGGCTAGAAAGGGCGATGGTGGTGTAGGCCGCTTGTTTATCTAAAATTAGTTGGCCATCGTAAGCGGCTTTTTCGAAATAGCTAACCGCTGCGGCGGTATCGCCCGTGGTAACCAATAGCTCGCCATACAGGGTGTAAATATCATCTTGATTGGCGTAGGCTTGATAATGCGCTAGATAGCGATCATACCAAAGTTGTGTTTGTGCTAGATCAGCCGCTTTGCCTTTGTTTTGGTAGCGACTGTGCAGGTAGGAGGCAACCATAACAATGTATTCGCGTAGCCGCGTGTCTACAGTTTTCAATAATGACGTGTCACCACCCTGCTGCCAATAGGAGGCGCGTGGGTTGTAGTCGCGATAAAAACTATCGATAGCGGCATAGAGGTTTTCGGTGAAACCGCCTGCTTGCCAGATTTCTAGAATTTTTAAACGCGCGCGCGGAATATCCTTAGAATTCGGGTAGTGCTCGCTAAATTGTACAAGCGTTTGTGCCGCGTCGGAGTAGCGCTCTCGCTTTAAATAGATATCGCTGATGACTTCGTATGTGTGGTAGAGATAAAGAAAATCCTGTTGCTCTGCAAAATAGGTTTTGAGGCTTTCTGCACCATCGAGGTATGCGAAAGCTAGGCCGATAGCACGGAAGTATTCGTCAAAAAGATCGCGTTCNTTTTTGTTTAACTTGGTCAGTGCAGAAAACTGGTGGTAAGTAAGTGCTGCGATATAGTCGTCTACGGCTTCTAAATGAATTTGTTGTTTGTAGCGTGTCCAGCCGCGTTTAAACAGTGACTTTTCATAAAATCGATCTGATGTTGGTGTAAGCAGAACTTCGGTATAGGCGTCTTCAGCGGTAATGTAATCGCCGGTAATAAAAGCACTTTCCGCTATACGAAACTGTGCTTCTGCATAGTGTTGTGATTTTGGAAATTTAGTTACCAAACGCTTTAGCGCCGTTAATGATTGCTGGTGTTCGCCTAGTTGGTCGTGGGTTCGAGCGAGCTGGTAAAGGCTTAGGTCATTGTCTTTTGCATCGGGAAAATCGGCGAGCGCATTGTTTAACAGTTCGATGGTGTTGCGTAAGGTCGCTGTGTAAACGCTGTCTTCTATCTCTTCGGCACTGGGAGCGCTATCTTTACTATCTTTTAATAACTTGTCAGATAGTTCTAATTCAAGTTGCGCGAGCCGGTTAATAGCGGTTAGGCGTGAACGATCGCTCTTTGACGCATTCTTTATGTAAGCGTAATAGGCATCGCGAATTTCTTCGTCAGTCTTGGGTTTAACAAATACCTCGCCCTGCATCGATTGGTCGCTACTGAGATCAATATCGGCTAGGGTCTGGGGTTGTGAACTGCTGCAGCCGGACAGCCAGACAAATGCCGCTATAGATACGATATAGGTTAGCGTAAGGGTTGTTTTATTCATGATTCGGTGTCCAGCAATTTTGCGACACCGTATTGTGCTTGGCTAAGGTAGCTAGTGAGCTTTTCTTGGTGGCTGTCTATAAGTATTTGCGCTTCCGTATTAATCGCTGTGTTTACCTGTGTAAGAAGCTCGTCGGCCTCCATTTGCAATTTTTTATCATCTACCTTGGCTTTNAGGACGCTTAAGTCGCGGCCGAGATCGAAAAGAATTGGTGAGATATCCGCTTTAATATAGGGCGGCAGGCTGTTAACTAAATCGGTATTGGATTGGCGCTGTGCTAGACGTATTGATACCGACCTTTGCTTGGCTTCCGCTTGTTTAGTTTGATAGTAAACGATGGCTTCAGAATAGAGTGCCGAGGCATTTGCGAGCTGTTTCATTTGCTCGTGTACAAAGGCGATAAGCAGGCGCGATTCGATTACGTAAATATCTTCAAATGGCTTTTCTTTTAAGCGCTTAAAGGCGTTGAGGGAACCAATATAGTCACCTTGGTGTAACGCCGCTAACCCGAGCCCTAGTAACGCAGGGTTTTCGTATTCACTGCCTAAGGATATTTTACGAAAGGTGACTCGAGCATCTCGGTAAAACTCGTAGCGCAGCTGTGAAAACCCAAGCACGACTAATAGCCGGTTATTGAGTTCGCCAAGTTCGCTATTGTCTTGTTTAAGTGCATTTTCAATGGCGAGTTGTGCGTCCGTCCACCAACCCTGACGAATGAATGCTACGGCGCGATTTAGCTGGGCGTAGGAATAATATCGAGAACTCGATTCGACCTTTTCGTAGTAGCTAATCGCCTTGCGATGCTGCTTCTGTTTTTGCAGGGTAATGCCGTAGAGAATGGTGGAGTAGGCGCGCTCGTCGGCGGTAAGGGCATTTTCTACTTCGATATTGCCAAGTTCAGCGGCGACTTTGTCGTAGTCCCCCAAGCTAAAATAATAGTTTGCTAAATAATAGTGAGCCTTGGCTTCTACGTAGGGGTCAAAGGTCGCTAGTGCAGCATTGATTAATGGGTCAGCAGCACTTTTTAAATATAAATTCAGTAGCTGTTCGATAAGTTGTAAAACTGCGGGCTTGGATATGTTGGCAATCAATAGGCGTTGGTTTGCTGTCACCAGCGCGGCTAGGTGTTGTGGTTGCTTGCGTTCACTAGCGGCATTGCATACTGAAACTAATGGCGCGAGTTGTTGGAAAGTCGTTGCATCGGCTGCAAATATTGTGTTCGCGCTTTGCTGAATCGGCAGGTAGGCCTTACTAATTGTTTGGATGTTATCGAATGAGCTGGCATTGGCATAGCCCGCACTCAAGCCGATTGTAAATACCTAGGGCGGAGAGATAGCGGGGCAGAAACATCGCCGTCAAGAGCGACAGCGAACGTAGGCTGTCGAGTAGTGCGTGAGATCATAAAGCGAATGGTACTCATAATGGTTTGACTGTTGCGGCGCAGCACTTACGGCCACCTGTGTGGCCAGTGTCAGTTAATGATTTAGGTGTTCTATACCGCGATTTTCTTAAAGGTGCTTACTTAAAGGTTCTTATTTATAGCTTGCTATCGACCGCTTAATCTCAACATGGAAGTCATAAAATAAATAACGGGTTAGCGGCGAGTGAGCTGATAACCCGTTAATCAAGGCTTAGTTTACGCTATAGGTAAACTCGCCTTCATCGGTAACGCCAACATGAATAGCGCTAACACCTTCACCATTTGCCATACGACCTAAACACTCAGAGGCGAGTGCGGGTAGCATGGTTCGGGTCAAAATATTTTCGATATTACGGGCGCCAGTATCGACTTCTTGACTGCGCGCAACGATGTGTAACATTACCTCTTCATCGTAGGTGAAGTCTGCGTCATAGTGCTCACGCACGCGCTTTTCGATACGCTTCATATTAATTTTACAAATCTTTAACATGTTTTCGTCGTCGAGCGGATAATAAGGAATAACGGTGGTACGGCCGACGAATGCTGGTTTGAAATACTGTAATAACTGCGGGCGGAAGTTATCCATCAAAACCTCAGGGTCTGGACGCACTTCCGAGGCCGCGCACATAGCGCGAATATGTTCTTCGGCGGCATTCGAGGTCATGATAATAACAGTGTTGCGGAAGTCGATATCGCGTCCTTCGCCATCTTTAATGGTGCCCTTGTCGAACAGGTTATAAAAAACGTCTTGCACCCCAGGGTGTGCCTTTTCCATTTCGTCTAATAGAATCACACTGTAAGGTTTACGTCTCACTGCTTCAGTAAGTACACCACCCTCGCCATAACCAACGTAGCCGGGAGGAGAGCCGAGCAGCATTGAAACTTTGTGCTCTTCTTTAAACTCAGACATATTGATAACAGTAATATTTTGTTCNCCGCCGTAAAGTGTATCGGCCAGCGCTAACGCAGTTTCGGTTTTACCAACACCGCTAGAGCCCACCATAAAGAACACGCCGATGGGCTTGCGTGGATCGGTTAACCCCGCGCGCGAGGTGCGAATACTTTGTGCGATCGCTTCTAGCGCATGCTCTTGACCAATTACACGGTTGTTGAGTACGTCTTTAAGGTTAAGAATTGCATTAATTTCATTCGATACCATTTTGCCGACGGGGATGCCGGTCCAATTGGCAACCACTTCTGCGATAGCTTGGCTATCGACGTTGACCTGTATCATTGGTTGCTCATCTTGAATCGAGGTTAGCTGCTCCATTAACTGATGAAGCTCAGTTTTAATCTTGGTCTTGTCTTCTTCGGAGAGTGAGTCTGCATCGTCTTTTTTATCTGCTGACGATTTTTTACCCGCGTGAAAGTCGTCTTCTATTTTCTTCTGCAGTTCATGAATCGCAGCAACCTTATCCCGCTCTTTGTCCCACTGAGCTTCTTGCATAATGAGTAATTCTTGTAACGCGTCGAGTTCGGCTTTTAAGGTTTCGATGCGGTCTTCACAGTTGCCGAGTGTGGCATTTTCACGTTCCAGAGAAATAATATTGGTTTCTGTTTGGGTGATGTTGCGGCGGGTATTTTCGACTTGTGCCGGTGTAGCACTTTGGCTGAGTGCAACCCGGGCGCAGGCGGTGTCGAGCAAGCTAACGGATTTATCGGGCAGTTGGCGAGCGGTAATGTAGCGGCTAGACAGGCGAACGGAATCGACGATGGCTTCGTCCATAATTCTTACGCCGTGGTGATGTTGCAGCATGACCGATATCGCGCGCATCATGTTGATTGCTTTTTCTTCGCTAGGCTCTTCTACTTTTACAACCTGAAAACGTCGTGTAAGCGCCGGATCGCGTTCGAAGTATTTTTTATACTCGGCCCAAGTGGTCGCAGCAATAGTACGTAGTTCGCCTCGAGCGAGCGCAGGCTTGAGCAGGTTGGCGGCATCACCTTGACCTTCTTTACCGCCAGCACCGATAAGTGTGTGGGCTTCATCGATAAACATAATAATAGGCGTGGGCGAGGCTTTTACTTCGGCGATAACGGATTTTAATCGATTTTCGAATTCTCCTTTAACGCTAGCGCCAGCCTGCAGCAAACCAAGATCGAGGCTGCGTATAGAAACACCTTTTAATGCGTCGGGTACATCACCTGAGGCAATTCGTAGGGCGAAACCTTCAACTACTGCGGTTTTACCGACGCCGGCTTCACCGGTAAGGATTGGATTGTTTTGGCGGCGCCTAATTAAAATGTCGATGATTTGACGGATCTCGTCATCACGGCCCAAAACAGCATCGATTTTTCCCTGCTTGGCCGCTTCGGTTAGGTTGACGGTAAATTTGTCTAGTGCTGGTGATTTGCTCGGTGCGCCTACCGCGGCAGCTTGNCCCTCGTCGTCACCAAGATTAGCGCTACCAGATTCTCCGGTAGTACCAACAATCGAACGAACTAAATCACGTAAAGACTCCGGCGGAATTTTACTTAGTTCGCCGCTAAGNCAACCAGTTGAGCGACGCAGCCCCTCGTCTAGCAACAATGCTGCGAGTATATGAGCAGACGTTGCTTGCC
>Ga0065722_101025_pt1 | contig 12219 bp, 9 predicted proteins | sample BansetMetagenome_FD_59109 | JGI IMG/M metagenome (GOLD analysis project Ga0065722, IMG submission 59109) | Bankia setacea gill microbial communities from Puget Sound, Washington, USA - Caecum Enriched | ecosystem: Host-associated > Mollusca > Digestive system > Ceca | place: United States... | reverse complement strand
GAGCTGCTAGAAGACGACGAGCTGCTAGAACTGGAAGATGAACTGCTAGAACTGGATGAGCTAGAAGAACTGCTAGAGCTAGACGAGGATGAGCTGCTAGAGCTGGAAGACGAACTACTAGTACAAGAGCTAACTACGCCGCCGTTTCCGCCTTGGCTTTCACAGGTAGTGCGACCAATACAGCTTTGACCGTTCTCATAGCCCCAACCGCTAGTTTGGTTGGCACATAGTGGACGTGGGTCATCTTGATACCACTTACACTGCTCAGTACAGCTACCACCGCTGGTAGAACTGCTGCTAGAGCTAGACGATGAGCTTGAAGAGCTGCTAGAGCTAGAACTGCTAGAGCTTGAGCTGCTAGAGCCGCCGCCATCAAGAACNGAGGTTAGCACTGGGAACCAAGCATTCGCCATTTTGCGATCGCCGGCATCAGTAGGGTGGACGCCGTCGCCAGTGTCGGCAACTGCGTCGAAGCCAGACCAAATGTTGGCAACAACGATAGGAGATGCCGAAGTGCTAAGACCAGAAGCCCAGCCCGGAATGGCGTTGTTCAAAGAGATAACGCGTTGATCACAATCACTACAAGAACCCGCTGGGTCCATAGGAATAATTTGTGCCACGATAATCTTCATATTGGGGTTGTTGGCGCGCATGCTGCCAACCAATGAGGTGAAAGCTTCCAGAATCAAACTGGTAGAGCGGCCACTCCATACATCGTTAGTNCCTAGGTGCATCATNACCACATCTGGGTTAGTGCTGGAAAGCCATGGGCCAAGTTGACCTTGGTTAGCCATATTGGTAGCAAGAATGCCACCGTGGCCTTCGTTGTCACCGTCGTGAGAAATACTACAGCCCTGCGGACCGAGGGTCCCCACAAAATCGATATTAGTGTAACCAGCATTGACTAGCTGATCCCATAGGTAGGCGCGCCAGCAACCTGGACTACCTGTAATTGAATCGCCCAGCGGCATGATGCGCGTTTGAGCATTGGTAACACTGCTGCCGAGAAGTGCCAGCCAAAGTACGGCGGCGATCATCCCCTTTAGCAAGAGACGTGAGTTGTGCATGTGAAAACCCTCTTGGATTATTGTTATTGGTTATTTCGTCGGAAATTGCAGAATTTACGGCGCACTCTTTTTAACATAAAACGATGTGTGAAGTCCGGTTTAGAGGTCGAATTTTGCCCAAAAATGATAATCGGTTACACAAACGGTGGGCGCTGAGTGAGTTTTTCGGCTTCCAGCAAAATCTGCGCGCCAGCGCCGGCTTGATTGGCGTTTTCGGTGATGTACCTGCGAAAGGCTCGAGCGCCGTATTCGCCAGCGAAAAGGCCTAACATATGGCGCGACATATGATGCAGGCGGTTACCGCGGGCGATCTCGCTGGAGCAGTAGTCAACAAACCCGCTTAATACCTCTGTTCGGCTCGGTATCGGGGTGTTTTCGCCAAATACTTTTTGATCGATTTCGGCAAGAAAGTAAGGGTTGTGATACGCCTCTCGCCCAATCATCACACCGTCCAAACCTTCAAGTAACTGTAACGATTGGTCGATGGTGGTAATGCCGCCATTGATAATCACGGTTAGGTTGGGGAAGTTATCTTTAAGTTGTTGTACCAACTCGTATTTCAGCGGCGGGACTTGGCGGTTTTCTTTCGGACTCAGGCCTTTTAACCAGGCTTTGCGAGCATGCACAATAAAGGTATCGCAGCCAGCGCTTGCGACTGTTTTAACGAAGGTCGCCATATCTGCGTAGTCATCTTGCTGATCAATACCAATACGATGTTTTACCGTTACCGGAATAGTGCAGGCGGCGTTCATTGCGGCAACGCAGTCGGCGACTAAATCCGGTTCTGCCATTAATACCGCGCCAATTTTACCTTCTTGCACTCGGTCACTGGGGCAGCCACAATTTAAATTCACTTCATCGTAACCCCAGTCTTCGGCCATGCGCGCGCAAGTGGCTAAGGCTTTGGGGTCGCTGCCGCCAAGCTGCAGGGCGATGGGGTGTTCGCTGCTATTAAATTCTAAAAACCGTTGCCGATCGCCGTTTAAAAGTGCGCCAGTCGTCACCATCTCTGTATAGAGCAAGCTTTGTTTTGTGAGTAAACGCCAGAAGTAACGACAGTGTCGGTCACTCCAATCCATCATCGGTGCAATGCAGAATCGATGATGACGCCGATTAACAACTTGCTTCGAATCTTTCATGGGTTGGGGCGTCGGCTTGTTCGGCTGGGAAGTCGACCGAGCTGTGTCATTTGATACAGACGGGCCAGCCTTTGTAGCACTTGTGGGGCGAGACGTGAAAGAGTCTGTGGAACGAGAACCTGTGGACGTCATAGAAAAGCTATCATCGTGAATAGGTAAAATTTATCGATCGCCTAGCCATTAATAATTATTATCAATGACCGTAAGGGCATAGTATAAACCCATCGATCGCGGCAACCCTAACATCGCTTAGAAAACGCCGCGACTTTCAATGAACCACGCTAAACAAGGAGATCAAGTATGCATTCTATTGATATTGGTATTAGTACCGAGAACCGTAATGCAATTGCCGAAGGGCTGAAAAAGTTATTAGCTGATTCCTACACACTCTACCTGCAAACTCACAACTTCCATTGGAATGTGACGGGGCCGCAGTTTCGCGAATTACACCTAATGTTCGAGGAGCACTACACCGAATTAGCTCTAGCCGTGGATGAAATTGCCGAGCGTATTCGTACCCTCGATGTAGTTGCCCCTGGTACCTACAAAAGCTTCGCTAAGTTGTCGTCAATAAGTGAAGTGGAAGGTGTACCGGCTTCACGTGAGATGGTTGAAATTTTAACTGCTGGACATGAACAAGTTGTCAAAACCTGTCGAGATGTGTTGGTGCTGGCACAGGGCGCTGCCGATGAGTCTACGGCGTCGCTGGTTTCAGACCGCATGCGCCTTCACGAGAAAACCGCCTGGATGCTTCGCGCTACGCTATAAGATGCTTTGTGCTGCGCAATAAAGTACGTCGAAGTACAGCTAAGTTGGTAATTCAGATAGCCGCATTCTGATTGTAAGAATGCGGCCATAGCTGTATGAATCTCAAAAAGCCCCAAGTCTGCAAATGCGACTTGGGGCTTTTTTGTGTTGGGAACATATGACTATGTCGAAGATTCTATCAAAACTGGTTTGACTGGCTGTCTTGTCCTCAATCGTGGCTTGCGCTTCGGAATTAGTGTCTATACTAACTTATACATTATTGCGGTTCCGGATTGACAATAAGCAATCTAGCCGCCTTTCTTTACGCCCAAGCTTTATGCCCGATCTTTACCCCTAGCTTTTTGGGCCATCTCCCGCGCTTGCAGTATCACGAGGTTTAGAATGCGCCAAAATTTGTCCTATCTACTCAATTCGATGTCACGAATGGTTGGTTTTAACTCGATCCAGAGCCAGTTTACGCTAGCCTTTTTGATCATTATTACGTGTGCCGGAATTTCTGCAGGAACGATTTTCCTGTCGTTGGAGCAGAGCGCCGATACGGTCAATATGGCAGGTCGGCAGCGAATGCTGAGCCAGCGCTTGGCAAAAGAGTCGATGTTAGTCGTGCTAGGTGCCGAAAAGGCGACAGTGCCCGAAGAGACGATTTCGCTGTTCGAAGCTTCCCACCGCAGCTTGTTAAATGGCAATAAGGCGGACGCCATTCACCCGCCCGCAAGCCCCGAAATAAAAGCGCAGCTAGATCAAGTAGGGCGTTTGTGGCGAGACTACAAAACAACTGTTAATAGCTACCTACAAACGAAAAGTAGCGATCTACTACCAAAGTTACAGCAGCAGAGTCTTGCGGTGTTAAAAGAGATGAACAAAGCGGTAGGGATGATCGCAAATGAAGCGAACCAATCGGTACACGCTCAGGAAACAACGGCGCTTGTACTTGCGCTGGTTACGGTTGCGTTTGCCTTAGTGAGTTGGTTGTTGGGCATGAATTGGCTAATGGCCCAAATTCATCTGCTGCAAGCGCGGTTATTACAGGTAGGCCGCGGTGACTTTTCTAATGCGATCGATGTCGAGGTTAGCGATAACGAAATTGGCAGTATGTTTACCGCCTACAACCGGATGATCGAACAGGTTAGTGCTATCGTGGAAGGGGTGCAAAACCGATCAAAAAATGTTTGCGAGCAAACCGCAAAGCTTATTGGTGTAGCAACTGAATCGGAAAGCTTCGTCAGCCGTCAGCACCGTGAGCTGGAGTCGGTATCAACGTCCATGAACCAAATGACGGCGACGGTTCATCTTGTTTCTGAGCATGCGACTAGCGCCGCACAATTTGCCGACGAAGCCAGTGCCGAGGCAAAAGAAGGGTATATCGTTGTTGAAAAAAGCTCAGGCGTTATCAAAAAAATGTCGCAAGAGTTGGATAGCGCGGTAAAGGTAATGCAGCAGTTGGATTTAGACGGTCAACAAATCGGCAAGGTACTTACGGTTATTACCGGCATTGCCGAACAAACCAATTTGCTAGCGCTGAATGCCGCTATTGAGGCCGCACGAGCAGGCGAACAGGGCAGAGGCTTCGCTGTAGTGGCCGATGAAGTGCGAACTTTGGACTCAAAAAACCCAGAGCTCCACGGAAGAGATTCAGAAAATCATCGAACGCCTGCAGAGCCAAACCAGTAAAGCCGTAGCCGTGGTCGAAAACTCAACCGTGTCGGCTCAGGCAAGTGTCGAGCAGATGGGCTTAGCGAATACAACGTTACGAAAAATTGTCGATGCCGTCGCCAATATCCAACAGATGAGCAAGTCTATTGCTACCGCTTCAAAAGAGCAGAGCGACGTTGCAGGCGGAATTGACGCAAGTATCGATAGCATTTCCAGTTCTGCCGAAAGCACCACTAAAGTGACAATTGAAGTGCTAAGCGTTGCTCACACTTTGAACACCGAAATGCAGCAGTTAAGTCACGCCACCGAGGCGCTGCGCGTTTCCCGGTAATTTATGTCGTTAGATTTTTTGAGATCACCAAGGCAAGCCACGCTGGCTTGCCTTTTTTGTGTCCTGCTTGCCATAACCTAGTCTTGCCATTACTGATGAAAGCTTAGAGATAGACGTGCAAAAACATTACACTTCTGGGCAAGTTGCAGTTGCTTGTGGTGTAATCTGCGTCTTTAACGGCTTATTTCGGTCTTCTATGAGTAGTTTATGTTGAGTTCTTTCAAGCGGCAGCTGTGCGGGTATCGACACCGGCTGCTGCGACTTCTCTTTGCGATATCGATCGCAGCCCCGCTGACAGCAGTATATGCCGCCGAGCTTAATATTGCTGTTGCCGCTAACTTTTTACCCGCAATGCAAAAGTTGCAAGCAAGCTACCAAGCGGAAACTGGGGTAATACTGAATCTTAGTGCCGGCTCGACCGGCAAGTTGTACACCCAAATTATTCATGGCGCGCCGTTTGCGTTGTTCTTTGCGGCAGACGAGCAAACCCCTGCGCGATTGGTGGAGCAGGGGTTTGCCGAGCGTACCAGTACCTACGCGCGCGGTCAGTTGGTTTTATGGGTGGCCGAGCCACAAAAGTTTGGGCTAAACAGCGAGATGTCTTTCGCCGCCGTTATCGCTAAGCTCGCGCAAGATCCACAGGCAAAAATTGCCTTGGCAAACCCCAAAATCGCGCCCTACGGAGCCGCCGCCATTAGTTCTTTAGAGCGTGAATCCTTTCCCGCCAGCGCACGTTCGCGTTTAGTGATGGGCGAATCCGTGGCACAAGCCTATGGATTTGTCGCTAGTGGAAATATTGCCGCGGGTTTTGTTAGCGCATCACTTATTAGTTTAGATAAACAACGCACTTCGGCTGTTTGGCTGGTGCCAGAAGGTCACTACGACCCTATCGACCAACATGCTGTGGTACTCAGCGGCACGATTAATAGCCGCTTTAGCGGTGTAGAAGCTGCGCAACAAATTATCTTGGCGCAAAATTTTTTAGATTACCTACTAACAAAACAAACCCAAGCACGCTTAAAAACCATGGGCTACAACTCGCCAGCTAACACACAAAAAGAGACGTTATAAAACAAATGGATTGGCTAGCAATAACCCTAACCCTAAAGCTCGCACTTGTATCGACATTGATATTACTGCTGCTGGGCACGCCCTTAGCCTGGTGGCTGGCGCGCCGGCAGGGGTGGTGGGTGAGTATCGTCAACACCTTGGTTACGCTACCGGTAGTGCTGCCGCCAACCGTTATTGGTTTTTATTTATTGTTGCTGCTTTCACCACAAGGTAGTTTGGCAAACGTTGCCCAGCTGTTCGGCTTAACGACGTTTGCGTTTAGCTTTACCGGCTTAGTAATTGGCTCGGTTATTTATTCTTTGCCTTTTGTTGTGCAGCCACTAGTGAATNGTTTCGCTGCCATTCCCCACAACCTGTTCGAAGTTGCCGCAACGCTTGGTGCCACACCCTTACAGCGATTTACGCGGATAGCGTTACCGCTGGCAAAACCCGGATTTGTAGTGGCGTTTGTGCTGGGCTTTGCCCACACGCTTGGTGAATTTGGTGTGGTGTTAATGATTGGTGGCAATATTCCCGGAGAAACACGCGTGGTCTCCATTGCTATTTACGAGCAGGTGGAATCGTTGCAATGGGGGGCTGCACATCAAATGTCGTTATTAATGTTGCTGTTTGCTTTTGTTGTAATTCTAATCACTCACCGCTTACAAAAGTATTCTGCATTAGGCTTATCGCTACCGGTTCGGTCTAGTAAAGCCGAGCTTAGCAAATCCAAACACCGTAAATCCCAACCCAGTAAAGCCGACTACTGGCGAGATGCCGAGGCCGAAAAAAACAGACCAGTAACGAGCGGCAGCGAGCGTGACAATGACTGATTCGAACCAAGCGATGTCAGACTTGCTAACAAACGATCAGCCAGTACTGCAAGGCAAGTTTAGGTTACAGCGCGGCGATTTAACTCAACGAACAAAATCAACTCAGCCCTTTATACTGAACTGCGAGTTTAAATTTCAGCGCGGTGTAACTGCAATATTTGGCCCCTCCGGCTGCGGTAAAACAACCTTATTGCGCGCTATAGCCGGTTTAGAACCCAGCGCACAGGGTAGCTGCGAGTGGCTTTCCAACGGTAAAAGTTGCACGATATGGCAAGCCTCGCGAGATGAAAAAAACGGCACCAGACCAGTTTTTGTGCCGGCTTATCAGCGTCGTATTGGCTATGTAGTGCAGCAGTCTGGGTTATTTCCGCACTTGTCGGTAGAGCAAAATATTCGCTTTGGTGAAAGCGTAGCGGCTAAAATAAAAGTCGCTAAAACAAAAGCTACTAATGTAACAATCGCCGAACCAACCAAATTGGGTTTGGGTTTTAGTCACGTCATTGCACTGCTAGGTTTAACGAAACTATTGCAGCGCAAACCGCATCAGCTTTCTGGTGGCCAGCAACAGCGTGTTGCCATTGGTCGAGCACTGCTTAGTAATCCTCAGTTGTTATTATTAGACGAACCTCTAGCCGCGTTAGACCAAGCCGCACGCAACGATATTATTCGCTATTTAGAAGACTTAATTGCGCGCTTGGAAATTCCCACGCTATTCGTCAGCCACGACCCAAGTGAAGTCGCGCGTTTTAGCGACAACATATTAATTATGGATGGGGGGGAAACCCTAACCCAAGGCAACACCCAACAGCTACTCACGCAATTGCATTTACCGCTCGCACAAAACGACCATGCCAGCGCTGTTTTACGCGCGACGTTAATAACCGCAAAAGATGCACAGGGCTTGAGTTGGTTGGGGGTGGGCGGCGAAAAAATCGCTGTACCGGCAGAGCACAAAAAACTACGGCAACTAGAGCGTATTCGCGTTTACGCAGCGGATGTAAGCTTAGCCTTAAGTCGCGCTTTGGATACCAGCATAGTGAATATTCTAGAGGCAAAAGTTAGCGATATTCAAAACCTAGACGAAGCGCGCGTAATCGTGCGCTTACAGCTAAATGATGGCCAGTACTTGCTCGCAAAAATTACTCGGCTATCGCAAATGCGATTAAATTTAACCCTAGGTATGCAGGTGTTTGCGCAGGTAAAAGGTGTTGCGCTTCTTTAATCTCAATAAAGAAATAAAAAAGCGCATAATTGAATGTGAACGTAATAATCGTTAAAAATGACGCACGCGTTCAGCTAAATCGGGCCTTACACGTTCATCTGCAGGTTTAGTGCGGCTGCCAAAATACAAAAAACCTGCAATTTTTTCGTTAGCGTTTAGGTTTAGCGCATTATTTACATCGTCGTCGTAGGCGTACCATTCGGTTAACCATTGAGCGCCAAAACCCATTGCGGTTGCCGCCACTAACATATTCTGACAGCAGGCTCCGGCAGAAAGTAACTGCTCCCACTGCGGCACCTTGGGGTGGTCTACAGGAGAGCTAATCACTGCAATAACCAGTGGCGCGCGGTTAAAACGCTGGCTTTCAAATTCTAATAACTTTTCTGAAGCCTCGGGATTTTTTACCGCAAAAATAGCCGCAACCATTTGGCCAAACTTTGTACGCGCCTCACCTTCAAAGATCACAAAACGCCAAGGGCCAATTTTGCCGTGATCTGGCACGCGATGGCCCGCCGCTAAAATAGTTTGTAATTGCTCTGCATCTGGGCCCGGCGCCACCATATCGGCGGCGGTGCTAGAACGACGGCTTAGCAACAGATTTACCGTTCCGCTGTCGGTTTGATTGGTTGTAATAGATGATTCGCTGGAATTGGTTTCGATCATAATTTGCTCTACTTTTAGGGCTTATCAGTTGGCGCGGCTGGGGTAGGGGTGACGATTTAAACAAACGTATTACTGCTAGATGTACCAGTAAGTATNGCTGTTATCTAATGTTACTGTCTTGTTTTGCTTTGCGAAAGAATCGCAGTATACCAATAGTTGCCGCCAAGCTCTTATTCAAACCGACTATAGCGGGTATAATCGCCGCCAATAGTTTTAACCCTACAAAAATTCTTGTTATAGCCAGGCCGAGAAATACCATGACCGTAAGAACTCGAATCGCTCCATCGCCAACCGGCGACCCCCACGTAGGCACAGCCTATATCGCTTTGTTTAACCTCTGTTTTGCCCGCAAGCATGGCGGCCAGTTTATCTTGCGTATTGAAGATACCGACCAAGCGCGCAGCACGCCAGAATCGGAGCAAGCGATTTTAGATTCACTGCGTTGGCTCGGCCTAGAATGGGACGAAGGCCCAGACGTAGGTGGCAACAACGGCCCGTATCGTCAAAGCGAACGCAAAGATATTTATATTGACCACGTAAACAAATTGCTAGAAAGCGGCCACGCCTTTAAATGCTACCGCACCACAGAAGAGTTAGACGAACTGCGCAACCAGCGCAAAGAAGCCGGTATTCATTCGGCCCTAAAACCGTCTGACCTAAAATTGAGCGACGCCGAACAAGCAACGCGCGAAGCGGCAGGCCTGCCCTACGTAGTGCGCATGATGGTGCCAGAAGAAACCGGCAGCTGCGAAGTTGCCGATTTATTACGAGGCACTATGGAGCTAGATTGGTCTTTAGTGGATGCGCAAATATTGCTGAAGTCCGACGGCATGCCAACCTATCACTTGGCCAACGTCGTCGACGACCACCTGATGGGTATCACCCACGTTATTCGTGGTGAAGAGTGGATTAACTCTGCCCCTAAACATTTGTTGTTATATAAATATTTTGGTTGGGAAGCGCCGGTACTTTGCCACCTGCCGTTATTGCGCAACCCAGATAAAACCAAACTCAGCAAACGTAAAAACCCCACCAGTATTTTGTACTACAAGCGTATGGGCTTTTTGCACGAAGCCGTGCTCAACTACCTTGGTCGTATGGGTTGGTCCATGCCAGACGAGCGCGAGAAGTTTTCGTTAGCCGACATGATAGAACAGTTCGATATTGGCCGTGTTTCATTGGGCGGGCCAATTTTTGATGTGGAAAAATTGCGCTGGTTAAATGGCTTATGGATTCGCGAAGACCACAGCGACGAACAGCTAGCCGACCGCTTAACCGAATGGTTACTTAATCGCGAAAATTTACTNGCGGTAATTCCACAAGTAAAACAGCGCATGGAAATTTTGGGCGACTTTATTCCCACCGTCGCGTTTTTGGCCACAGGCAACCTAGGTTTAACCGAAGCCAGTTTTAGCGCGAATAAGCTCGACGTAGAAACCCAAAAGAAAGTACTGCAATTTGCTCAATGGAAAATGGACCTACTGCGCAGTTGGGAACGCGATGCTATTTTTGCCGAGTTTAAAGCCCTAGCCGACGGCATGGGCATTAAACTAAAAGACTTCCTCGCACCGGTATTTATTGCGATTAGCGGTTCTACATCCAGCTTTTCGGTAATGGATGCAATGGTGCTGCTAGGGCCGGACTTGTCGAGAACGCGTTTACGTGAAGCGGTAGACGTGCTTGGTGGTGCAGGTAAAAAAGTGTTAAAGCGCTACGAAAAAGAATTTGCCGACCTAGATAAACCTCAAGCAGAAGAGGGCGGTCAGGCTTAAACAGTGTCGTTCTAAACGTTTGAAAAAAAATCACTCGGAAAAATCCCGGCTTGGTAATAAACAGTTTTATTGCCGAGGCGGGATTTTTCGTTTGTATTGTTTTGTTATTAAAGCCTCAGTCGCGCTGATGAACACACCTGCCCAGCGCAAAGGTTTTTTCTATTAAGCGATCATCCCCCAGAGTGTTTAACACAAATACCAGCTCTTCAATATTTTTACAGTGTGCGGTTCTAAATTTTAGCAACGGCGTTGCGTGTAAATCTAACAGGGTAAAATCGGCTTCTTTGCCCGCGGCGAAGTTGCCAATTTTGCTCTCTAAATCCAGCGCTTTTGCGCCGCCCAGTGTTGCCATATACAAAGCTTGCATAGGGGCTAAATTACACCCCTGTAACTGCTGAACCTTATAGGCTTCGTCCATTGTACGAAACAGCGAAAAACTACTGCCCGCACCAATATCCGTTCCCAAACCGACTTTAACCCCAGCGTTTTGCAAACGAGTTAAGTTCAATAAGCCAGAACCTAAAAACAAATTACTNGTAGGGCAGTGTGCAATCGCTGCATCGCGGCTGGCCAATAGCGAACANTCGTCATCGCTTAGGTGAATGCCGTGGGCAAACACACTACGCTTGCCTACTAAGCCCGCTTGCGCATAAACATCTAAATAATGTCTGGCGGTGGGGAACAGCTCTTTAACCCATGCAATCTCGTCGTGGTTTTCCGCAAGGTGAGTGTGCAGGTACACATCGTCGAATTCGCTTAACAACTTACCGGCCATATTTAATTGTTCTGGGCTACTGGTAATCGCAAAGCGCGGCGTAATCGCATACTGCAACCTATCCACACCGTGCCAGCGTTCGATCAGTTCACGGGTCTCGCTGTAGCTCGTCTCTGCGGTATCACACAGCGCGCTTGGCGCATTGCGATCCATCATCACCTTACCGGCAATTAAGCGCAGGCCATGTTGCTGTGCGGCGCTAAACAGCGCATCAACCGATTGCGGGTGAACCGTGCCAAACACCATAGCCGTGGTAGTGCCATTGCGTAACAGCTCGGCTAAAAAGAACGCTGCAACCTGTTCTGCGTAAGCTGGGTTGGCAAATTTTTGCTCAGTGGGAAAGGTGTAGGTATTTAACCAGCGCAATAACTGCTCGCCGTAAGCGCCAATCATCTCGGTTTGCGGGTAGTGAATATGGGTGTCCACAAAGCCGGGTAGTATCAAATGGTGAGGGTAGTGCTGTATCGCGAGGCCTTCAGCCAGTTCGGCGGCGAGTTGTGGCAGCAGCTCGCTAGCATCGCCCAGTTGCCGTATATGGCCGTTTTCGACCAGAAGCAGGCCATCTTGCCAATACTGCCACGCGGGCAGGGCAGTGCTTGTGGCGTCATCGGGGTTGGTAACACCTGGCGCTGTAGCGTTTGGCTCGTGTAAAAAGTGCAGAATGGCGCCGCGGTAGGCAGCAAGGCTTGTCATTATTGGTTATCTCCACAGCGCTTAGCTCGGCAGTATACCAAGCAAACGAGGCTAGGCATTCCGACAACCGCGGCGTACAGCCGCAATAAGCCGNAAAATCACCCAAAAGCCAGATAACTTGTTGACAGTACAGCGATGTTTGATAGAATGCGCCCCCTCTGAAGACACAGTTCTCAGACCCTTTATGGGGCCTTAGCTCAGCTGGGAGAGCGCAACACTGGCAGTGTTGAGGTCAGCGGTTCGATCCCGCTAG
>Ga0065722_100275_pt1 | contig 12245 bp, 10 predicted proteins | sample BansetMetagenome_FD_59109 | JGI IMG/M metagenome (GOLD analysis project Ga0065722, IMG submission 59109) | Bankia setacea gill microbial communities from Puget Sound, Washington, USA - Caecum Enriched | ecosystem: Host-associated > Mollusca > Digestive system > Ceca | place: United States... | reverse complement strand
CTGTTTTGGTTCGCTTTGGGGTAGTGGAACGATTTTGTGTGAAGAAACAAAACACTTGCGCGAGAGACTGCATCGCTATATATTAGCAATGACTAAATTAGTGTAGCCTTAATTTTNCGTTTTTGAATACAGAAACAATTGCCGACACCTTAGGTAATTGAAATATTGAATGATGTGTATAGGAGTTTGATTATGTCGAGTACGGTTAATGTTGATAAGTTGGTGTTCCGTTTCGCGGGCATTTTTGTGTTAGCCAGTTTGGCGTTAGCGCATTTCCATCACCCCTACTGGCTGTGGTTTACCACCTTCGTTGGNGTGAATTTATTNCAGGCATCATTTACCGGCTTTTGCCCACTAGCGACTATTCTTAGCAAGTTAGGGGTAAAGCCCGGCGTGGCGTTTCGCTGTGGTGCCGATCTTTAGTTGTGGTTTGCTGTTGAGATGTGATTGTTCTAGCGGCACTGTCTGCTGGAGNCNTTGCTATCTAGTGGGTTAAGTTATTCTAAATTGTCCGATTTATAACAGGAGGCCGGTGTGGCCAGTCCAATTCCCTCGTTTGTCCGCTTTAATTCTTTTGCCCCAGCGCTGCTAACGGCGATTGCTACGATCTTGTTGAGTGGCTGCGGGAACGATATTGAAACAGTTGTTACTGCGCCGGGCATCCCGCAGGGAACCCTTGCNACCGTCGACGTGACGGCGTCGGAGGTTGCGATAGAGATAAATTTCGACGGTGTTATCGAGGCGGTGAACCAAGCCCGCGTTTCCTCGCAGACGAACGGCCGTGTAGTCTCGTTACCCTATGATGTTGGCGATTACGTTCGCAAAGGGGATGTTATTGCGGTGATGACGGATACCGAGCAGCAAGCTTCATTACAGGCGGCTAAAGCCCAGCTTAGTGAAGCGCAAGCCAAGCTATCAGAAGCGAAGGCTCAGTTTGTGCGGATCACCGATGTGTACGCGAAAGGGATGGTTGCGGAGGCGAGTTACGATCAAGCTAAGGCGGCTGAGTTATCGGCTCAGGCGCGCGCCGCTTCTGCCGAGGCGGCGGTAAAAGACGCCGAGCAACGCTTGGCTTACACCCGCGTTATCGCCCCTTACGATGGNATTGTGGTAAAGCGCTTAACAGAAGTGGGCGCCGCGGTTGCGCCCGGCACGCCATTGATGGAAGGCCTGTCGTTAGAGCATCTGCGCGTGCAGGTAAATATTCCGCAGCAGTATATTGGCCATTTACGCCAACATAAAATGGCGCGCGTGATACTGCCTAGTGGCGAGTCGATCGCTGTTGACGAAATGCGCATGCCTCCTAGCGCCGACGCCAATACTCACAGTTTTACGGTTTTGTTGCAGTTACCATCAATCGAACTGAGTGAGCCTGTATTCCCAGGAACTTTAGTTAAAGTTGCCGTCGTGAGTGGCCGCGAAACACTGACTCAGATTCCCGACTCTGCTGTCGCTTATCGAGGGGAGGTGGCGGGCGTTTATGTGTTATCCGATAACCTAGACAATGCAGATAGCGCAGATCAGCGTGAGCGAGTGGAGTTTCGCTACCTGCGTATTGGCCGCGCAACTGCTGAGGGCCAGCGTCAGATCTTGTCAGGCGTGAATGTCGGTGAACGCGTTGCCTTAGACCCAGTGCTGGCAGCGAGCGCCTATAAACAACAATTCAAAATTGCCAACTAGGGTTAGGGTAGCGTAATGGATCGACAAAAATCTCTTCCTTTGGGTATTTCTGGGCGCATAGCCAAAGCATTTTTAACATCACAAATAACACCGCTACTAGCACTTACCGGTTTGTTACTGGGCTTTTTTGCAGTGATGGTGACGCCACGTGAAGAAGAGCCGCAGATTAATGTAACCTTCGCGAATGTTTTTATTCCCTTTCCTGGCGCGAGTGCAGAGGAGGTGGAAAGTGTCGTTACAACACCAGCCGAACAAATTGTGTCTGAGATTGAAGGTGTCCGCCATGTTTATTCCGCATCATCTCCGGGGCTGGCGGTTTTAACCGTTCGCTTTAAAGTTGGCGAGCCTCGCACAGATGCAATCGTACGTTTATACAATGCCTTCTATTCTAATCAAGATATTTTTCCTCGTAATCTCGGCGTTGGCCAGCCATTAATAAAACCCAAAGGTATTGATGATGTGCCGATCGTTGCCGGTACGCTCTGGAGTAAAAACCCAGACATTGGTGCGCTCGATTTATTGCGTATCGCCCATTCAATGGAGGCTGAGTTACAGCGCGTTCCCGGCACTCGGGATATCGAAATCATTGGCGGGCCAGATCGAGTTGTACAGGTCGAGTTTGATCCNGTACGCCTCGCTGCTTACGATTTGTCGCTTCAGGAATTACGGCACGCTTTGGCATCGGCAAATGCATCTGCCGATGCCGGTGAACTTGTGCGCGAAAATCGCACGATAAAAATACAGGCCGGTAGTTTTCTGCTTACGCCGGAAGATGTTAGCGAGTTGGTGGTTGGTGTTCAGGGAACCGCACCGATATTTTTGCGGGATGTCGCTTCGGTGACGGTAGTAGGCGAAACGCCGAATAGCTACGTAAATTTTGGCGCTGGGCCGGCTTTGGGTTTGGTTGATGGTGAGCAGGTCGCNGGTCGATTTCCAGCTGTTACCTTGTCGGTATCGAAAAAGCCCGGTGAAAATGCCGTCGACGTAGCGAATGCGGTTATCCAGCGCTTCGAGCAGATCAAAGGTATATATTTTCCCGATGGGGTAGAGGCAACCGTAACTCGCAACTATGGTGCTACGGCGGAAGAAAAGGCACAAACCTTAATTAAGAAACTGATCTTTGCCACGCTCTCGGTGATTGTTTTTGGTGTTTTTTGCTCTTGGTCGACGTGAGGCGATTGTGGTTGGTGTGGCGGTTGTTGTGACCTTGGCAATCACCTTGTTTGCGAGTTGGGCTTGGGGCTTTACGTTAAATCGGGTATCGCTTTTTGCACTCATCTTTTCGATTGGTATTTTGGTTGATGACGCCATTGTCGTCGTCGAAAATATTCATCGTCATATGGTATTGGGCGGGCGATCCCTTAAAGAAGCAATTCCGATTGCGGTAGATGAAGTGGGTGGTCCGACCATTCTGGCCACTTTTTACAGTCATTGCCGCGCTGCTGCCTATGGCGTTTGTAACGGGTTTAATGGGCCCNTATATGCGCCCAATACCCATTAACGCCTCGACCGGAATGTTAATTTCACTGGCGGTTGCATTTATTGTCACGCCTTGGCTGTACTTTCGACTGTTTGCTCGCGAGGCGGCGAGCGCTCATGCCGGTATTCAAACAGCTTCTCATGGCGAGCAAAAAAAGGCTTCGCGTTTACAGGTGTTTTTCGAAAAAATCATGACGCCCTTTCTCAATAAAAAGGCTGGGCGTCGCAATCGTGTGTGGTTGTTAGTTGGTATTCTTGTTCTTATTGTCTTGTCGTTGTTATTGGTTGTGAGTCAGTCGGTGATAATGAAGATGCTACCCTTCGACAATAAAAGTGAGTTTCAGCTTGTTATCGATATGCCGGAAGGCACTCCGCTCGAAGTTACTCATCAAGCCCTGCAGGCCTTGGCTGTGCAGTTGGAAACAATTCCAGAAGTTACCCACTATCAGTTATATGCAGGGACTTCTGCGCCGATAAATTTTAATGGTCTGGTTCGCCAATATTACCTGCGAGGAGAACCGCATCAAGGTGATATTCAAGTTAATCTATTGCACAAAAGTTTGCGTAGTCGTAAAAGCCATGCAATAGCGCTCGATGCGCGCCAGCGATTACAGCAAACTGCAGAACAATATCACGCCAATGTTAAATTGGTGGAAATGCCGCCTGGTCCGCCGGTTATGGCGCCGTTGGTTGCGGAAATCTATGGTTTGGATTACGCCCGACAGCAACAGGTTGCAGAGCGTGTAACCGAACTCTTTTTGGCTACCGATGACGTTGTGGACGTTGATAGCACCGTAGAAGCCGAGCAATCTAAGTGGGTATTGGTAGTCGATCGAGCCCGAGCCGCACGCTTTGGTGTCAATCAGCAAACGATTGTGACGGATATTGCAGCAGCACTGGGCGGTGAAGACGCTTCCTACTTGCACGATGTGCATGCGAAAACCCCTATCGCAGTGAGATTGCAGCTTCCCGCTAGCGATATGGATAACCTACAGGTATTACAAGGTTTAAAGGTGAGGGCGAACAATGGCTCGTTGGTGGCGTTGTCTCAACTAACGACTATTCAAAAGCAGACGCGTGATCAAACCATTTATCATAAAGATCTATTACCGGTTGTATATGTGATGGGTGATGCAGCAGGGGAAACCGACAGCCCGCTTTACGGGTTGGCGAAAATAAGCGCTAGCTTAGATGCGAACCCAATAGACGGAGCACCGATTGAGCAATTTTATATACAGCAGCCCGAGAACCCTTATGCTTGGAGTATGAAGTGGGATGGCGAGTGGCAGGTAACCTACGAAACTTTTCGCGATATGGGTATAGCCTACTCGGTTGGCTTGATTATGATTTACCTTTTGGTGGTAGCGCAGTTTGGCTCCTATTCAGTGCCGCTGATTATCATGGCCCCCATTCCGTTGACTGTGATCGGTATTCTGCCTGGGCATGCGNTGTTGGGGCAGCAGTTCACAGCGCCGTCGATGATTGGCATGATTGCGCTCGCAGGTATTATCGTCCGCAATTCGATCTTGCTGGTGGATTTTATTCAGCAACAGCAGCGGGAGGGTAAGAGTTTGCAGTCCGCGACCATTGAGGCTGCCGCAGTTCGCGCGGTTCCTATAGCGCTCACGGCTATCGCGGCGATGATGGGTGGCTTTTTTATTCTAGATGATCCCATTTTTGGCGGTCTTGCGGTTTCGCTTATTTTTGGTTTGCTGGTGTCCACCGCTCTAACGTTGCTGGTGATTCCGGTTGTCTACTATGCCTACGAGTATGGTACTGCTGAAAATGTTCCAACCGAGTGATTACCGCGTTATGGTAATCTATAGGTTGAAATGAGCCGACTAATCGAGCTAAGCTTTCCTTGGTCAATTAAGTTGCTACTATTGGCAGCGGCTTAATTGACCCAATAATAATAACGATATTCTCTAGTCTACCTTCAGTTAATTCAGTTCAGGTGCGTAATTATTGGCTCGTTAGCTTTCTGGCTGGTGCGACTCCGACACGGATTTTTTTAGATCTTTGGTTTAATAATCTTTGGTTTAATAATTTTTGTTTTAATAAGAGTACACGCATGTGAACCTAGTACTGTTTAATTTTCACGATACAGTCTTGCTAATCACACTCTATCAGAGTGGGTTGCTGCTTCTAGCGAGTGTGTTTGCGGCTGCCCGCAATCCTAGACTGGCCATTTTTTCGGGGTTATTTTTCTTATCCTGTGGCGCAATCCCTCTCGATAAGCTGATTCGCTTTGGGGCAGAATTCCACCCTTGGGCGGTGGAGTTTTTACCTCAGTCGCTATATTTACTGGAAATGGGGTATTGGCTGCAGGGGCCGCTGTTTTTGTGGATGCTACGTTCTTTTTTGGATGCGGAGTATCGACCGCGTGCTCGCGACGCAATTTATCTTCTACCGTTTCTGCTGTTTTTGTTGCACCAGATTTTAGCCTATTACAATTATCATGAAGCGACGCCAGCAAGTGCCGATGAGGCTCCGGATGGGGCCGATCTGATGACAATATATTTTATTGTGCTGTGCCGAGAGCTGTTGCGACTTTACTTCGCGGTTATGGCGGCTACAGAATTATTTGTGTATCTGCGAGGTCTTGGCGGTAAAGCGCACTCGATGGCGGCGTTGGAGAAGCGTTCGGATTTCACACCGGCGATTGACTCTGTGGTCTTTGGAAGGAATCAAAAAGAATTAGACGGCGGTCAAGTTTACTTTGGCGCTGTGCCTATTTTAGTGGTGGGTGTTTTACTGCTGTGGGGGCTGGGGTGCGTTGTTAGTTTTGGTTTGATCGTAAATGTGAAATTTGCAATTGGCTTTCCTGTGGAGTTTTTAGGGCTGTCAGCAAACTATATAAATTGTATGTTATTCAGCGCAGTTCTAATCGCGGGATTTAAAGGGTTTAGTCTACCCCAGAAATGTGTTGTAGATTCTTTCGAACCTCATCAAGCCGTTCGAGACGATGGCCGTTCGTCGAGCGCCAAACAAAAAGTCGCCGAACCGAGTGTTAATCCAGAGTATGTGCGGAAGTTGGATCAGCTAGTAGAGACTGACCGCGTATATCTGGAGGCAAATCTTACACTCGAAGCCTTGGCGCGGCGTATTGGTGTCTCCGCACGAACCTTGTCGACGGTATTGAAGGCGCACTACGAGTGCAATTTTTTTGAATTTATTAATCGCTATAGAATCGCAGAAGCGAAGCGCTTAATGGTGGCTGAATCCACCCGCGATGCAACGATGGTCGAGATAATGACCGCGGCTGGATTTAACAGTAAAGCAACTTTTAATAGTATTTTTAAGAAAATGGAAGGCGTTACACCGCGGCAATATAAAAAACAAAACCTACCGAGCTAACACTGTTGGCCTTCATCTTTCGCGCCTTACCCTTGTAAGAGCGCGAGTGCAGCTTCCATTTCATCGCTTAAATCTTCGGCCTCAGTAGATTCAATATTGGGTTCAATCTCGAGGCGAGCAAATGCGGTTACCGAGTTTAGATCTAACGAAGCGAAGCGGGAATTTGACCCTGCATAATTCTGTAGCATCGCAACAGTAACTAAATCGGCGTAGTCGGGNTGAGCGATTTTTCGATCAAATTTCAAACAGTCGATAGGGACATTACGAAGCTCCGTTGGAAACTCCCAGGCGGTTAAAATCTTAATGCCCAGCTGCGGCGATACCTCATCGATAACACTATCGAGACTGAGGCTGTCTCTTAAAAGAGCATTGTTTTCTTCGGCGTAGGCAAGAATTGGGAGCACGCCAATTTGATGAACCAGCCCTGCTAGGGCCGCTTGATCGGGGCGGAGTTTGGTTCGGTGCTTACAAAGTACGTGGCACATACCGGCAACTTCGCTAGACCGCGCCCAAACTTCACGTAAGCGTTTGTCGACAAGGTCGGATGTTGCTTGGAACATTTGTTCCATCGCCAAACCTATTGCTAGGTTTGATGTGTATTGCATCCCTAAACGCGAGAGCGCCATGTTTAAGTCTTCTATTTCTCGCGGCGCGCGAAATAAGGGACTGTTGGCAACTTTAATTATACGTGCTGTCAAGGATGCGTCTGAGCTTATAGCTGTACCGAGCTGTTTGATGCTGGCATCGGGATCGTCGGCAACTTCGCGTACACGTAACGCAATTTCGGGCAGGGTAGGTAGTACTAGTTTGTCAGTATCAATTGCGGTATTGATATCTTGCGCAATCTTCTGAGCAAGCGGATTCATAGGCCAAATCTCTTTGTAATAATCCTAATAGAGGGTGAGGCACCTGTGCAGCGAGGTTTGGCTGTACGCTAAGGGTTAATGGAACGATTGAAAAAGCGGTTAATATTGCCGCAACACTTAACCCTTAGTTCGGTTGGTGCTCTTTAGGTATAGCATAGGGCAGGGTTAGCCATTGGGTTTTTGCATTGGAATAGGGCTCTAAGGTCACATTTTCGTGGCCGTAATCACTATCTCGAATAAGTGCAAGCAGCTCCCATGTTTGTTCGCCAGCGTCTGATGGCGACACTTTGGCGGCTTGAATAACAACGCCAATTTTACTGCCGTTCTGATCCAGTAGCTTTGAACCAAAGGTGATTGCTTGTGGTGTTGAACCTTGGTTGCCCTCGGTGTTTCCAGAAGCCGACGCCAGAGTAAGTCTTAGCGCGTATAGGTGCTTTTTCAGGGTCGCCTTGTAATGGGTGCGAGAGATGATTTCCTGTCCGGTGTAACACCCTTTTCGAAACGAAACGGCATCAATTAATTGATAGTTAAGCTCGTGGGGAAGTAGCTGTTCGTGAAGCTCAATATNGATTTCGGTGATACCTGCGCGAATATTCAGTTGTTTCCAACAGTTTGCCGTTGCGGTTTCAGCGGTCGCTAATACTTCCGTCCATTGGGAGNTTAGAGAGGTCTCTTTAGTTANCCACATTTCTAAGCGGTGGGCGTCAATGCGTAGCAACGATAGTTGGCTGTTTTCTAACCATGCCGCTTTGCCAATCGCGGGAATTTCCAGATTAGCGGTCGTTAGGATTTGCTCCAGCTGTAGGCTGTAAAGCCCAACAACCTGTATGCTTTCTACCGCAGATAGCTGTACCTTTGAAAATACAGCGTATTTTTGCAGGGCAGAAAGCGCCGTTTGTTGAATGCTGTGATGGACTCTTAGGCGGATGTGCTGCGGCGTTAGTCCTTGGGCAACAAAGCTGGAAAGGATTCGGCCTTTTGGGTTGCAGTGGGCGCCGCGCAACCAGTCGCCACTATTCAAGCGACGGAAGTCACAGGTGCACTGGCCTTGTAGCAGTTTTTCAGCGTCAGGGCCTTCAATGTCTAAAAGCTTGTAGTCCTGCAGCGGCATTACAAGCAATTTTGATTGGCTTGTGTCTAGGTTGGTAATGCTCGCTGCTGAGGTTGAGAGAGAAAATAGAGTGTTGCTCATGAATAGGTCGATTTAGCTTAGGAGACACACATCTTAGCGCTTCGTAGGCTCAACTCACAAGCCTTGNGCGGGGNGCATTGATCGATTGCGTGGGCGCCATAAAATCAACGCTTTCGGGTTAGGTAATCTGTGAATCTGAATTGGGATTACGTCACCACAATTGATCAAAAAGCGCTAGAATAGCGCCAGAAAACACCTGATGGGGTAAAAAGTGGATCAGAACCGATTACGATGGGCAACACGTCGAGGCATGCTGGAGTTAGATTTAATCTTGCTGCCGTTTTTAGATAATATTTTCCCAAGCTTAACTGAGCAGCAGCAATTACTATTTGAAAAATTACTGGAGTGCGAAGATCAAGACATGTTCCAGTGGTTTTTGCGTAAAAGCGACCCAGAAGAAGCGGATATCCTTACCATCGTCAATATCATTCGACAGAATACAGGTATCCAGCCAGAGTAGTAACATTTTCATCCGCTGGCCAAGGAGGGCCTAGATACTTATGGCGAGCAATCAGCAGCGACTCGTTATCCCTTTAAAATCATCTTCCAAGCAAGGTTATATTGCGGCGTTTCTTTTGACGTTTACTTTATGCGTCATTGTGCTGGTAAGCGTTGGTGTTTGGGTTAAGTGTGCGCTCTTAGCTGTTTGGTTGGCTGAGCTGGCTGGTCGATGGCGGTTGATTTTTCGTATAAAAAATGAGCTGGCGGTTACTGGGCTGAGCCTACAGAAGCTTTCTGCTCAATCTACTGAGCTAGGGATTCAATCGACCTCAACAGCGATGCCGGAAAAGTCGTCAGAGTTAATCTCTAGGTCTGGCATGACCGCTGGACCGGAATTAGCTGCTAGCAATCTGCAGCGCGCTCGCGCCCGATACCAGCTTGAACTGCGCTTTGGCCATCGTTGGGAGCGTGTCGCTCATGTCGGTGAGTTGGTGGTTACGCCCTACGCGATATGCTTAAGTGCTCGATTACGTGGCATCCAATTAAACTCTGATATCTCTACCCCCTCTAATAACGCTATTGCGTCGAATCACGTTATTGGAAAAACTTCTCTAGTTGCGATAAAGCTCGGGCGAAGGCTGTGGTCATGTTTCGCTCTAACGGTGACGCCGCAAGCGAATACACGAGTGAATTTAGTGCTGACGCCCGATAGTTTTTTATCGGACGATGATTTTAGGCACCTGCGGATCGCCTTCACCAAAACTTAGGCCTGAACGATAATGTCTTGGTCGGCAAAATTGCTGGGTACCATAATCGTGTCGCGCGCAATCGGGGCAAGCTCGGGGAAATCTAGCGAGTAGTGCAGGCCGCGGCTTTCTTTGCGGTCAATAGCCGATCGAATAATCAGTTCAGCGACGGTCGCTAGATTGCGCAGCTCAATTAAATCGTTGCCAACCATGTAGTTCGAATAGTATTCGTGAATTTCTTTCTGCAAGAGTTTGATTCGGTGGGATGCTCGCTCTAAACGCTTTTGGGTGCGCACAATGCCCACGTAGTCCCACATAAAACGTCGCAACTCATCCCAGTTGTGCGAAATCACAACATCTTCATCTGAGTTGGTTACCTGCGATTCATCCCACTGCGGCGCATCTGTTGGAGTGGAAATATCGGCAAGGGTCGCGGTTATCTTGGCGGCGGCAGACTGCGCATAAACAATGCATTCGAGAAGTGAGTTGCTAGCCATACGGTTAGCGCCATGCAATCCAGTAAATGAGGTTTCGCCAATCGCATAGAGATTGTTTAAATCGGTTTGCCCATGCTTGTCGACAATAACGCCGCCGCAAGTGTAGTGCGCGGCGGGAACGACAGGAATAGGCTCTCGGGTAATGTCGATACCGTAGTTGAGGCAGTTTTGTTTAATGGTCGGGAAGTGCGATGTAATGAATTCTTCGGACTTGTGGCTGATGTCTAAGTACACGCAATCGCTACCTAAACGCTTCATTTCATGGTCGATTGCGCGCGCTACCACGTCGCGCGGTGCTAGCTCGCCAAGCTCGTGAAACTTATCCATAAATCGGCTGCCGTCTGGCAGGAGTAATTTGGCACCCTCACCACGCAGTGCTTCGGTCACGAGGAAGGATTTGGCTTTAGGGTGGTAAAGACACGTGGGGTGAAACTGGTTGAACTCCATATTGGCAACACGGCAGCCTGCGCGCCATGCCATGGCGATGCCGTCACCACTAGCGCCGTCGGGGTTGGAGGTATAGAGATAGACTTTACTGGCGCCGCCGGTGGCAAGTGCCACAGCTTTGGCGGCAAATGTTTCTACGGCGTCGCTCTTGCGGTTGTATACATAGGCGCCGGTACAGCGCAATTTTCGGCTTCCCGCCTCGGCTTGACGGATAAGGTCAATGGCGATGTAGTGGTCATAAAGTTCAATATTTTCGGCCGCTTTAACCTGCTCATTTAAAGCTGTGTGCAGTGCTTTTCCGGTGGCGTCGGCGCTGTGAATGATGCGGCGCTGACTGTGGCCACCTTCGCGGGTTAAATGGTAATCGTCTCCGCCGCTATTGCGAGTAAAGGCTACCCCGCGAGCGATTAGCCAGTCGATTGCGGCTTTGCTGTTGGCGACGGTGAATTCGACCGTATCTTTATGGCAAAGCCCACCTCCGGCGGCGAGCGTGTCTGCAACGTGAGATTCTACGCTGTCGGTGCTATCCAGAACCGCGGCTATTCCACCTTGGGCATACCAGGTCGAGCCTTCACTAATTTCACTCTTGCTTAATACGGCAACGCGAGTCGTCGTGGGTAAACTTAGCGCGAGGGTAAGACCTGCCGCGCCGCTGCCGATGATAAGGACATCAAACTGTTGTTTTAAATTGGCGGTGGAGGTTGTTGTTGCCGAAGCGAGAGAGTTGGGCATGGTGTAGGCTTCTTCCGGAGTAGGGGGGTGGTGACTGCTTAGTATACATTCGATTTNGATAAGTGCGGTACACTCGCGCTATCCGGTTGCGCCGTGATTCTGTATCCCCAGCCCTCGTTTTATTCGAATAACCTAAGCAGGCTAATCCGCACCGATCTACCGATGTCGCTTTTCGGTGCGGTATTTACGCTAATCTTATGATTGAGTTTTTAGCTTGGCGCCCCAATTGTTAAGACTCAGTTAAGGGTTTGCTGGGCATACTTTTGTAGTCATATTTGGTTCGCGCGACTTGGCGCGCTAATTTGGCTAAACGAAGTATTAATTAAAGTGAATTTGTAAAGAACGTGTGTTGAACGTTTTTCAGTCAGGAAGCGACTTGAAAGTGGATTTTTGAACTATTGCAGATGGCATAGGTCTTTGTCCGGCACATAAAAACTATAGAAATAGAGCATCGCACCGGTATTTCCCGGTCGATTTGGGAGTTATCAATGGCGGAAAAATCCGCTTCACAAACAGATGAGCAGCTAGTCGCGAGGGTGCAAAAGGGCGATAAGCGTGCATTCGATCTGCTGGTACTCAAGTATCAACATAAAATTTTTGCGATTATTAGTCGCTTCGTGCGCGATCACGCGGAGGTTCAAGATGTCGCCCAAGAAACCTTTATCAAGGCATATCGAGCCCTAGCTAACTTTCGTGGGGATAGCGCCTTCTATACTTGGATTTATCGAATCGCGATCAATACGGCTAAGAATCATTTGGTATCGCGGGGCAGACGCCCGCCTTCCAGCGATGTCGAAGTCGAGGATGC
>Ga0065722_104467_pt1 | contig 12249 bp, 11 predicted proteins | sample BansetMetagenome_FD_59109 | JGI IMG/M metagenome (GOLD analysis project Ga0065722, IMG submission 59109) | Bankia setacea gill microbial communities from Puget Sound, Washington, USA - Caecum Enriched | ecosystem: Host-associated > Mollusca > Digestive system > Ceca | place: United States... | reverse complement strand
AAAGAGCGCCAACCGCCAAATTTTTTACGCGGGGTGGGTTTTTCGGGGAGGGGCGGGGCTTTATCGCTTCTGGGTGGGGTGGGGGCAGGCATAGAGGGCTCCACAGACGTTTTAATAATAACAAGGACAGAATGATTTTAGCAGTAAGGCGCTATGACATTACACATATAGGAGCTGGTCAAGGGCTTGCTCAAAAAAATATCTCTGTCTCTATTATGGAAAAAAGCACAGCCAATCGCTAAACCTGACTTTAGGACTATGATACAGCGGGTGAAGTTCAACTTACTCAAAAGCGTTGGTTGGGCAGGCCCTGAAGGAATGGGTGAGGAAATTTTGTTGAGGATTTAGGTTTTTTGGCGGATAAAGCCACTGTTTTTGTCTCGCCTAAGCGGGTATATGGCTACATCGGGTGTGCTCAAAGTGCGATATTGCATTGACGAGTGCAGAAAGCTAGAGGTTGCTTAGCCGTAATCAACGACTCCCTGTTATGATTTTCACCATGTCGGTGTTTTTGGGGTGATTTCAGGTAAATTATCCATTATGGTGAAAGCAGGTTGTTACGCAAATATTCAAAGATGGGGCACAAGCTTTCTGTGGTGGCGGTGGGTGTTTAAAGTTGGAATCCTAGGGGTAGGCATTAGTGTATTGGTATTTGCACCGGTATTGGCTTTGTCTTCGGAGCCTACGCGGGAGCACTTCAATGAGGAATCTGCATCTCTTAGTGATGCCCTTGTTTCCAATACTGCTGCTGGCAGTGCGCCGGTTTCAGACCTTTTTAGCCTTTCGTTAGAGCAGCTGCTCGACGTAAAAGTGGTCAGTGCCAGTAAGTCTGGGCACCGCCTTATCGATGCGCCCGGGACGATTACTGCCTACAGCCAAACTCGGATTAAGCAGCTGGGTTATTACAGTTTAAAAGAGCTGGCCAACATAACCCCGGGCTACTCCGCCTATAACAACATTGGTGAAACCAGTTTTGAAACGCGTGGGCAAATGGCCAGCGGTTTTGATAACAACCGCCATTTAGTCTTGGTTGATGGTATTCCGGTCAATCATGTGCGCGCGAATTCAGCGCCTTCCGACGAGCAGTTGCCTTTGTATTTTGCTGAGCAGGTAGAGTTTTTGCGGGGGCCAGCCTCAGCACTTTATGGCCTGAGCGCATTTTATGGGGTGATCAATATTCAGCCTCAGCAGTCGGGGCAAAGGAGGGGACTGGAGCTTAACGACGAGGATGGGTGGCAAACTCAGGGGCGGGCTTCCCGAGCCTCTATGGATGCCGAGACTCAGATTTTGACGAATAGCTTCTACCTCTCTGAATCCAGCAGCGCGGGTGTGCACGTGGGGTATTACGGTAAACAAGCCTCTGCTTCTTCCGTTGCGGAGGGAGAGCCTGAGTACAAAAATTACGACGATCAGCAGAGTGTATTTTTGTACGCTAATTGGCAGGCGACTCAAGGTGCAATACAGGGCTTAAAGCTGGGTACCTTATATATGGAAAAAGACAGCGGTCTAGGTAATTTTTGGAGCGGTAGCTACTCCAGTGAAAAAAACACGATTGAGTGGAAAACCTGGGTGCTTTACGGCAAGTATCAGCGACAGGTAGCACAAAATTTGCGTTTGGATAGCTACCTTAAATACAATTACTCCAGCGAGGCAGCCACCTATTATGACGCTACAGAATCGCAAAAAAGCCAATACGACTACCCGTTTCATAGTTATGAATTTCAGGCCGAGTTGGCGTGGAATTTAAGGTCTAATCAACAAATTATTGCCGGTGTAAATATTGACCCACGTTACGGTGATGCAGCCGAAACACAGGTTGCAAATGAACCGAGCTTTACCCCTAGAACGCCGACGGTAACTAGCCGATCCGCTTTCTTTCAGTATCAAGCAGAGCTGCCAGTATTGAAGGGCATGCTGCTTACGGTGGGGGCTCGGCAAGATGAAAGTCGGGCCGGCAATGAGCACTACTCTCAGCTGTCACCCCGTCTAGCCGTTGTTCAAAAACTGGGTCAACACTTTAATATTAAAATGCTATATGGTGAGGCTCTCAGGGGGCCTTCTGTGAAAGAAATTGGCGTGAATACTGAGGTGGCAAACGAGAACCCTGCTGTGGTGCTTGATACCCTGCTACCCGAAACCATCGACACTTTCGAAATAGCGCCGTATTTTCAGAATGACTCTATGCTTGCCAGCCTTACTTTTTTTCGTAATCACTCCGAGAACACCCTTGTTCGAAATTGGTCAAGTCTTGGCGAGTATACAAATGTTGCTGATGCTATCACCAGCGAGGGATTTGAGTTGGAGCTCAACTACCGACTGCCAACGATTCTGTCACAAGCACTATACGCCAATACTGAATTTAGTTTGTTGGCAAATTATTCCTATGCGTGGTCGCAAAATACTGAGGGCTACTCTCAGAGCGATATTCCGCGCAGAAAGGCCAATATTGGCTTGTTATTTGAGCGGGCCGGCGGCAAGGGAGCCCATGGGGCTATAATGGCCCGTTGGTTAGATTGCTATACCTCGATGGAGGCCCACTCGGATGGCTACGCCGTGCTTGACTTTAACTTCAACTTACCTTTGAGGGGCAGTTTTGAGCTAGGTCTTCATTTAACTAATCTTCTAGATGAGCAGTATTACGGCTCTGTTGGTGGGCAGCCAGCCCTAGAAATGCCAGGTAGAGCCGCGACTATCTCACTAAGCTATCGGTAGTTCCGTTACAGCCCCTTCTTCTTGTACTGAGCACCTGTGCATGCATGGTGTGTTGAGCATAGCTAAACAATGGCTAGCCCTTGCCTTACGGTAAACGATATAATCCACGCCTCAAGTCATCCCCTGCAAAACTCCAGGTAAAATCATGAGTAATAGAACTGCCGCAGTAAGTCGCGATACATTGGAAACCCAGATCTCAGTAGCCATTAATCTCGATGGAACCGGTGAAGCCAGTTTCGCCACTGGAGTACCTTTTCTTGAGCACATGATGGACCAAATCGCCCGTCATGGTCTTATTGACATGGAGGTGAGCTGTAAAGGGGATACACATATTGATGACCACCACAGTGTGGAAGACATTGGTATTACCCTTGGTCAAGCGATGAACCAAGCTGTGGGAGACAAGCGCGGGATCCGCCGTTACGGGCATGCCTATGTTCCTTTGGATGAGGCTCTGTCACGGGTTGTTATCGATTTTTCTGGTCGGCCGGGTCTAACGCTTAACATACCTTTTACACAAAAACGGGTTGGCAGTTTTGATACAGAATTATTTTGGGAGTTTTTTCAAGGCTTTGTGAACCATGCAAAGGTTACATTACATATTGACTGTATCCGCGGCGCCAATGCTCATCACCAAATAGAAACGGTATACAAAGCCTTTGGGCGAGCCTTGCGCATGGCTTTGGAGGTCGACCCACGCCTCGGCGGTGCTATGCCCTCTACCAAGGGTACCTTGTAGCAAGCTGTTGGCAAAGCCAACACAACACAATCACACAAGACAAATACTATGAACCACAAACAAGTGGCCGTAATCGACTATGGAATGGGTAACCTGCATTCTGTAGCCAGTGCCTTAAAGCATGTTGCCCCAAATGTAGATGTTGCAATTACCAGCGACAGTGAAATTATCGCCAACGCTGATCATGTCATATTCCCTGGTGTGGGCGCCATACGAGACTGTGTTGCTGAAATTCGACATCAAAAATTCGATACTGCCGTAAAAGACGTGATTGCCTCAGGTAAGCCCTTACTTGCTATCTGTGTAGGCTTGCAAGCACTCATGGACTATTCCGAGGAAAATGACGGCGTGAAGTGTTTGGAGGTTTTTCCCGGTAGGGTCAAATTTTTTGCGGGTAACTCACGTTTTAATGCTGCCCTCGATGAAGGTTCCAGTTCGGGAGAGCGGCTTAAAGTTCCCCATATGGGTTGGAATAATGTTAAACAAAAAATGCCGCACCCTTTGTGGCACAACATTAGCGACGATGGACGGTTCTATTTTGTTCACAGTTATTACGTTGAAGCTGAGAACTCCGATATTGTCGCGGGTGAGTGTCACTACGGTATTGACTTTACGGCGGCAATTGCACAAAAAAATGTGTTTGCAGCGCAGTTTCACCCCGAGAAAAGCCATACGCATGGCTTGCAACTACTGAAAAATTTCTTAAATTGGGATGGCAAATGGTAATTATTCCTGCAATTGATTTAAAAGACGGGCAGTGTGTGCGCTTACGTCAGGGCCTTATGGATGATTCTACAGTGTTCGGGGATGACCCCGTTGCTTTCGCTCGTCAATGGGTGGAGCTTGGGGCGCGTCGACTGCATCTCGTTGATCTCAACGGTGCTTTTGCCGGTAAGCCTGTCAATGGTGAAGTGGTAACGGCTATTGCTAAGGCTTTTCCGAACCTACCTATACAAATAGGTGGTGGTATTCGTTCAGCTGACACTATTCAGCACTATTTAGATGCGGGTGTGCGCTACGTCATCATTGGCACCAAAGCGGTGAAAGAGCCCGCTTTTGTTGCGCAGATGTGCCAGCAATTTCCGGGACATATCATCGTTGGTTTAGATGCGAAAGATGGCTACGTTGCAACCGATGGTTGGGCGGAAGTCTCCAAGCAAAAAGCCACAGATCTAGCCAAACAGTTTGCCAGTGATGGTGTAAGCGAAATTGTGTATACCGACATTGCCAGAGACGGCATGATGCAGGGCGTGAATGTCGAGGCTACTGTTGCGATGGCGCAAGCGTCGGCTATACCGGTGATTGCCTCTGGGGGCATTACCAATATGGATGACATTCGCGCGCTAGCAGCGAATGCGTCAAAAGGTATTTCTGGTGCGATAACTGGCCGCGCCATCTATGAAGGCACTCTCGATATTGCAGAAGCGCAAAGCTATTGTGATCGGCAGGCTTAGGCTGTGAGCCGCCACAAAAAAGTTTTTAGTGTGTCTTGGCGAGCTAAGTTCTTCAATCATCATCAAATTAACGTATTGTAATGAGGTTTTACCATGGCCTTGGCTAAAAGAATTATTCCCTGTCTCGATGTTGATAAAGGGCGAGTTGTTAAGGGCGTGCAATTTGTTGATATTCGCGATGCCGGTGATCCCGTGCAAGTAGCAAAAAAATACAACGAGCAAGGCGCTGATGAAATTACCTTTCTCGATATTACCGCCAGTCATGAAGCACGAGATACCACCGTTAATACCGTTGAAAAAATTGCGGCTGAAGTGTTTATTCCTCTAACTGTTGGTGGCGGTATTCGAACGCTTGACGATATTCGCAATATGCTAAATGCGGGTGCCGATAAGGTCAGCATTAATTCTGCGGCTGTGCATAATCCAGAGTTTGTTAAAGCCGCAGCCGATCGTTTTGGTGCGCAGTGCATTGTTGTGGCAATAGACGCAAAAAAAGTCAGCGTTGAGGGGGAGAGCCCTCGTTGGGAAATCTTCACCCATGGTGGTAGAAAACCTACCGGTATTGATGCAGTAGAATGGGCGCAGCGGATGACTCGTTTTGGCGCCGGTGAGATTCTATTAACCAGTATGGACAAAGATGGAACCAAAGACGGTTTCGATTTGGGTGTGACGCGAGCGATTAGTGATAGCGTCGCTGTACCGGTTATCGCTTCCGGTGGTGTCGGGAATTTGCAGCACCTTGTTGACGGTGTTGTACAGGGCGCTGCTGATGCTGTACTTGCGGCCAGTATCTTTCATTTTGGCGAATACTCCGTACCTGAAGCAAAAGCGTTTATGAGAGACAAGGGAATAGAGGTAAGGCTTTAATTATCGTTGATGGGTTTTTTGGGCTTGCTGTTGCGTTCCATTCTACGCTAGGATCTTGTGGGGGCTTAAATGTGCTTTTTTTAGGTCCATATTCGTGTCACCGCTACTTGAGAACCTCTTTCTTGTTTTTTCATAGTGATACATTAAAAATATAGAGTACGAAGCGTTATATTTTTTTGCGAAGGCCGCGAGTAAAAGCGATGGTCTAAGTTCGCGGGAGTTTGTGTCTATTGTTACGTTAAATGTTAGACTGAACTCTACATAGGGAACGTCAAAACTCTCACAGTTTAAGCCATACTCCACAGAGCAATCCCAACGACATGCTCTGGCCTTGTCTGGTGCGATAGCTGTTTTTTTGATGCTCGCGAAATTCACCAGTAGCGGAAAAGTCCCTGGCTTTTTATCATTTTACCTTTGGGCCGCTAGGGAGCCTAGCCCGCTAAGCGAATAGCCGCTAGGCCGCAAGCTCCTAGGCTTCGTTAGCCGTCGACTCCAAATAATCTAGCCAGCTGAGTACAATGTCGTTATAGCTAACAACGCCAATGACCTCTTGGTTTTCAATAACGGGTGCTGAGGATAAGCCGAAAGAATTGAATAGGCGGGCGCAGTATTTTATGTCCATTTCTGGCCGCACCGCAACAATGGGCTTAGCCATTATTTCGTAGCAGTTGACGCGTTCAGGAGAGCGGTCTTTTGCGATGACGTGTTTGGCGATATCGGAAAGTAATACCTGCCCCCATTCGTCGTGGATGTCGCGCTTTTTTATAATAACTTTTTTGTAGTTATTTTCCATCATTATTCTGAGTGCTTCTGATACAGTTGTTAAGCCGTCTACTATGTCGAAGCGCTGGTTCATGACATCGCGGCAACTGATTATTTTACGGCTCATAGCTCGTCCTCTATTTTTTCTGACAATTGTTGGGCTTGGTGGGCGATGCCAACGGCATCTTCTACATCTATTTGGATAGCAATACCTGTTCCGGGAGTAGTATCAAACTCTCCAACATCAGCAATGTGCTCTAGAATATGCCGGCTAAGATGCTCCTCCACTAAAAACAGTAATACATCGCGCTGTGTTTCTAGCGATAAGCCAAAAAATGTTTTTTTCTGCTTTAGGCCTTCACCACGAGCGTGATTGATAATGGTTGCCCCAGTTGCCCCAGCCTCGCGTGCGGCATCCATTAGCGCGTCGGTTTTGGCGTCTTCGGTAAAAACCAAAATAAGTTTAAAGCGCATTGTCTAGCCCTCGTTGTTTACTTTCGATTTCAGATTTTTTTCGTGCATCCCTAGCGGATGTCCATTGAGACAGCTGAGCGTAGGCCATCACCGACATAATGGGGAATAGGCTGGCGAAGGCGATTAAGCCAAAGCCATCAATGAGTGCGCTGCGGCCGGGGATGTTCTCGGCTAGGCCTAGCCCAAGTGCGGCCACCAGCGGGACGGTAACGGTGGAGGTGGTAACGCCTCCGGAATCGTAAGCTAGGGGAATAATTAATTTCGGTGCAAAATACGTTTGTGCCACCACCACCGCGTAACCCGCAATAATAAACCAGTGTATGGGGTAGCCGGTAACAATGCGCCATGAGCCTAAGGTAATGCCCACCGCCACACCTAAGGCGACGGCAATGCGTAAGCCCCACACACCAATGGCGCCACCGGAAACTTGGTTAGCTTTTATGGCGACAGCAATCAGTGAGGGTTCGGCAATAGTTGTGGTCGCGCCAATTGAGAAGGCAAATAGGTAGACCCACAGATAGCCGTAGCTGGGGTGATTTAATGCGGTAAGTTGGCTGGCCATTAGTCGACCCACAGGAAATAAGGCCTTTTCTAGGCCAAGCAGGAAGAAGGTGAGGCCCAAAATAACAAGGCCAAAGCCCAGCATAACATTGGCTAGCGAAGGTATTTTTTTTCGAATAACGAGAAACTGAAAGCCAAAAATGATGACGGCAATAGGCAATACATCACGCACGGTTGAGAGGAATACCTGGAAAAAATCCGCAGCTAGATTCATTGCTGGTGAGCCCTGTTTTGCTTGCGCGACGTATCTGTCGGTACCGGTGTTATGGATAGCGCGACAGTTAAGGTCTGAGGCGGTGTGGCGCTAATGGGATTTGCCAAGTGACTACTCATGCGTCGATTAAAGAATAATTCCATAAATCATCACAAATATCATGGGTGTAAGAGAGGCAAAGGCAATTAAACCAAAGCCATCTACCATAGGGTTGCGGCCCTTAATTGAAGAGGCGAGCCCCACGCCTAATGCGGTGACCAAGGGCACCGTAATGGTTGAGGTTGTTACGCCACCGCTGTCATAAGCGATGCCGATAATTTCTTTAGGGGCGAACATGGTGATAATGATGACCAGTATGTAGCCGCCAATAATGAGATATTGAATGGGCCAACCTTTTAGTATGCGTAACACACCAATAAGGATGGCGAGACCAACACTTACCGCAACGGTCATTCTCAGTCCGGTTGCGTAGCTGGCCCTAGCCTCATCGCTGTTTGCGATCATGCCACCGTTGGCGGCAACTTCTGCGGCTTCAGCAGCAACGGCAATGAGCGCGGGTTCGGCGACAGTGGTACCAAATCCAAGGCAAAAGGCGAACAGTAGCAACCAAGTAACACTGCCTTTTCGAGCAAAGGCGGAGGCCATGCTTTCCCCAATGGGGAATAGACCAATTTCAAGTCCGCGAATGAAGAGTGTTAGGCCGATCACCACCATAAGAAGACCGAGTAGGATACCCGCGATATCTGGGATGGCTTGCCTTAACACAAAGGCTTGAAAGAAGCTGATAACCAGCACAATAGGCAGTAAATCTCTAAAACTGCTGACGAGCGGTGTAATGAGTGCTTTCATGAGGGCAATACCGATCGCATTTACGCGGGAATCCATGAGTTAAGACAGGCGTGCTAACAGTACTGGCAGCACGAAGGTTTTTCAACTGTTAAACGCCATCCTGTGTGTAAAGAGTGGGTCAGAGATTTGTTCGGCTGTTTTAGCAGGGTGAAACAGTTGCCCTGAGCGAAAGGCGTGTTTTCTGATAGGGTGTGGTTCCCATAGTGGAAAGTTTTGCTTCGCTCGTCATAGTATTGATTAACCCTAGAATATAGCGTCGCCAGAGAGTAGCCTTTTGTACGTTTGCGGTGTTTGATAGGCTGTTGTTCGCTCTAAAAACACTCAATAAGCTGCTACAGGTCATTGCTCCGTCGGCGGGTGACAAAAAAACAACCCAAAAGCAATAATAATGCAGTAATCGCTGATAAGGAGATGGCTTACACATGTCTGTTAAAGAGGCTTGGAGCCGAGAGTTTTTATCGTGCCGAAACTTACTGTTCAAAGTGGTTTCTGGCATTGTGCCACCTAAAGATGTTGAGGATGTCGTACAGGATACTTATGTGCGCGTCTGTCAGGTTGACGATTTTTCGCGTATTCGTCAGCCGCGCTCATTTCTTGTACGTACTGCGAAAAATTTGGCCTTCGATCACATCAAGCGTGCTGAGTATCGTTTAGCCGATGCTTTTGAGGATTTGGGGGATGATTGGGAGGTTTGCGGACCAGACAGTTTGGATAAAACCTTCTCTCAAGTAGCGGCGCATCAGGAGTTTGTAATGTTTTGCGAGGCTGTGCGCTGCTTACCCGTGCAAATGCGTCGTGCCTTTGTGCTTAAAAAAGTTTACGGTTTTTCGCAGCGGGAAATTGCTGAGCATATGTCGCTCAGTGAAAGTACTGTAGAAAAGCATATTGCGGCAGGCATTCGCAAAACCGCGCTTATTATGCGTGCTGCAGAGCAGGTGAGTACGCCTATACAGGAGGAAGCCTAATGGCTACCGTTTATGAAATCCCTAAGCGAGAAAGCATTGATGAGCAGGCTAGCTTATGGGTTGCTCGCTTGGATCGTGGTTTAAATGCTGGCGAGCAAAGTGAATTTGTTGAGTGGTTGCAGAGTAATGACAGTCACCGCCAGTGTTTTTTTGAAATGGCGCGCTTGTGGGATCGAATGGATTTACTGCAAGAGCTGGCAACTATTGTGCCTTTACAGGTAAAGCCACGCGGTGAAGCGCCTATGCACGGGCAAGGCAGTGGCGAGCCGTCGGTTGCAAATGCTAAACCGCGGCGAAAATGGCTTTTGCCTAAAACCATAGCGGCTTCGTTCGTTGCCTTGGCTTGCATGCTTGGAACATATCTTTATCTTCAGCCCGAGAGCTCGCCTCCCGAACAGGTGCTAGCGCAACGTTATTATACAGAGTTAGGGGAGCAGTCGACCGTACAGCTGTCTGACGGCAGTGAATTACGGCTGAACACGCAATCGTCCGTGTCCGTGGTGTTTAGTGCTCAGTCTCGTATTATCCATTTGGAATACGGGGAGATGGGTATTGATGTTGCGCACAATCATTTGCGACCGCTGTTGGTCAAAGTGAATAACAGCTTTGTGCGGGCAGTTGGTACCGCGTTTAACCTACAAACAGTTGGTGAGGACTACAGTGAGCTCATTGTCACCGAGGGCGAGGTGGTCGTGGGCCATATTGACCAGCTCTCGGCGGGTATGAAGGTGGGTGAAAAGAATGTAAAAGTACAGTTTGAAGCACTGCGTTCTGGGCAGGCCGGTGATGTTCATGATGGCATGCTCGCTCGTTCGAGAGAGTTAAGCCAAGCTGATATCAAGCGTTCATTATCTTGGCGTGAAGGTAGATTAATCTTTACCGGCGAAACGCTACGAGAGGCGGTAGATGAAATTAGCCGTTATTCGGCCGTAGAGTTTGTGATTCAAGATCCCGTGCTGGAAAACTTACAGGTTGCGGGTGTGTTTAAAACCGGCGATGTTGAGGGCTTGATACTGAACCTTGCACAAAATTTGGGTGTTGATGCCAATCGAAGTGCAAACGGTAGTATCATCCTCCGTAGTAAAAACGGACAACAGACATTGCAGTAACAGGATATGACACCAAGCTTAGTTTGTCGGCCCTCATCCAAACGTTCCCTCACCGGGTTGGGATGTGCAAGGTTATTAGGAGAGCTTCGTGTGTATTTTCTTCTTTGCAGCGGCTATTGCGCTGAAGTATGCCGGTGAGTCCGCGCGCGCCTCAATCTCTGTCATTTTGGGGTATGTGCCAGTGTTTTTGTGCCGGTTTGGTGAGTGGGAGAGTGTGGCTGATTGGTACGTGGCTTGTCATTGCCGCGCAGTGTTGCATGGGAAGCGCGCTTGCGAATGGGTTGAGTGGCGAAGAGCTTCCAATCAATGAACGCCAAGTGACCACAACTCACTACTTCGATATTCCTCGCCAACGTGCTTATTCATCTCTTACCGCGCTCGCAATGCAGCTAGATTGCACGCTAATGTTTCCCTTCGAACTCGTGAAATCGGTTACCACTAATCGGCTTGTGGGGAACTACCGTGTTGACCAGGCACTGTCGATCCTCTTGGATAACACGGGCTTAGTGGGACGCTTGGAGCCAGGTGGTGTACTGCGAATATCACCTCAGCAGCAAAGCGCGGGGGCTGCGGTGGTGCCGGAAAGCTATGAATTTGAAGAGGTTATTGTTACCGGTATTCGCAGCTCGTTATTTGAATCGTTAACGATTAAACGCGATGCCCGCTTGATACTTGAAGCCATTACGGCAGAGCAAATTGGTAAAATGCCCGATCAGAGTGTGGCCGAATCTCTACAGCGTTTGCCGGGGGTGCAAATAGAGCGCCGGGGTGGGGAAGCTGCGCAAGTGCGTATTCGCGGTTTCGAAGAAGTGCTTACTTTGGTTAATGATGAAATGCTACTTACTGGCATGGAATATTTTCAGCTTCACGAATGGCGAGAGGAGTATCGAGGATCACTCGAGGGTGTGCCCTCAGAATTATTGGATGGCTTGGAGGTTCGAAAATCTGTTTCTGCGGCCAGCGTGGAGGGGGGGATTGGCGGTACGGTGAACTTAAAAACCCGGAATGCAATGGACCTAGATGCACCGATTTTGGCCGGCAATGTTAAACTTGATAGCGGCCAATACTCCCGAGAGATAAAGCCTTCAGTTTTTATGATGGTAGGCAATAACTGGAATGATAAGTTCGCAGTGTTAGCGACCTTATCGACCAGTGCTCGCATGAGCCACGTGGATTCAGCGCAAGCCTTTTCTCAAGCGGGCACGCGGGTGCAAAGTACCAATCAAAGTGGCTTTTCTCAGTATGTATCCACTCAAAATCCCACTCTAGCGGAGAATTCCGGGGATATGAGCTATGAAGGATTGTCGCGCTTGGCGAGCGACGCAGGCACTCGCGCTTATATAGTACCGGAAGCAGTCTATCTCACTCACAGCGATCACGATATTCATCGAAATAGTCTATCGAGTTCAATCATGTGGCAGCCCCAAGAGCATGTAGAATTTTCGTTGGATTGGTTTCATATGGGCGCCGAGATTAGCTCTGAGCAATACAGTATTGTTCACCGTTTGGCGGACAATTTAATCGACGGTACTGACTCGGAATT
>Ga0065722_100049_pt1 | contig 12257 bp, 8 predicted proteins | sample BansetMetagenome_FD_59109 | JGI IMG/M metagenome (GOLD analysis project Ga0065722, IMG submission 59109) | Bankia setacea gill microbial communities from Puget Sound, Washington, USA - Caecum Enriched | ecosystem: Host-associated > Mollusca > Digestive system > Ceca | place: United States... | reverse complement strand
GGGGGGTAATGGGTCTAGCTACGCCGACGAAAGAGCGGCTGAGGCTCATCCACGCCCGCCTGATATTGCTCACTAAAAACCGACAAACTGTTTTTAACCGATTCGACAGAGAAGGTATCGGGTATCTCAAAACTGGTGAAACCACAGCGAGAAAGGTAATACATTTGGTCTTGAATGAAGTTACCTATAGCGCGGATATCNCCCTGATACTCATATTGTTCACGTAACGTTCGCGCTAACGAAAAGCCGCGACCATCGGTAAAAACAGGAAAGTAGATGGCGACCATATCTGTGCCCACCAAGACATCACTAAAAGTACTGGCGTCCTCGTCTCCCTCAACCCAAAAAGTGATATTTTTGCCATCTCTATTTTGGGATTTGTAGTCAGCCAATGGAACAATGCACGCGTGNGTGGCTAGCGTCTCTTCTGTACAGTCTGCGGAATCTGACAAAAACTTCCAAGCGTTGGAAGCAAGTTCTCCATCCTTAATTAGCTTTGGCATAAACTCGCTCCTTAAATCGCTCAATTCCGACTCTGTTATAGGTTTCCCCAAACTCTTCACCTTCGACTCTGCTTTCAACGTACACATCGACTAGCTTGCGTATAACGGCAGTCATTTCTGCACGTGAAAAAGAAGGGCCGAGTACCTTGCCCAGGGATGCATTTGTACCAGCATTACCACCAAGTTGGACTTGATAGAACTCTGAACCTTTTTTATCTACACCTAAAACACCAATATCACCGATGTGATGATGGCCACAGGCGTTCATACAGCCTGATATATTCAGGTTTAAATTACCCAGGTCATAGAGGTAGTCAAGATCATCGAACTCGCGCTGAATAGCTTCCGCAACAGGGATAGATTTGGCGTTAGCCAAGGAGCAGAAGTCGCCACCAGGGCAACAAATAATATCGGAAAGTGTACCAATATTAGCCGTGGCAAAACCATTTTCCTTCAGTGATTGCCATAAATTGTAGAGCTTACCCACAGGCACATCCGCCAGCACAATATTTTGTTCGTGGGTTGCTCGCACTTCTCCGAAGGAGTAGTTATCGGCAAGGTCGGCAATGGTTTCGAGCTGTGCGTCGGTTATATCACCGGGGGCAACACCGGTCGGTTTAAGCGACAGCGTTACGGCTCGGTAACCCGGTACGCGATGTGCGGTTACGTTTCGGCTTAACCAATTGGAAAAGGCTTTGTTATTTTCAGCTTGTGAACACAGTAGGGCGGTTGCTTCTGCTTCGTCCGCCGTTTCGTAATCGGGTTCTGTAAAGAAACTTTTTGCTCGATTAATCTCTTTGTCGGTAAGAAGTGTTTGGCTGTCACGAATAGGGGCCCACTCCTCTTCTACCATGCGGGTAAATTCTTCAACACCTTTAGCTTTCACCAAAATTTTAATGCGCGCTTTGTATTTGTTATCTCGACGACCGTATTTGTTGTATACGCGAAGTATCGCCTCGAGATAGGTGAGGATATCCTGTTCGGGCAAAAACTCACGAATGACACTGGCAATAACAGGCGTTCGCCCAAGGCCGCCACCAACAAGAACGGTAAAGCCAGTGGCGCCACTTTCGCTTACCACTAACTGCAATCCTATATCGTGAAATCGAATCGCAGCTCGATCTTGTTCGGTTCCAGAAACGGCAATTTTGAATTTGCGGGGCAAAAAAGCAAACTCTGGGTGGAAGGTCGACCATTGACGAATAATTTCGCAGTAGGGTCTTGGGTCTACGTATTCATCGGTGGCCACACCGGCAAACTGGTCGGTGGTTACATTACGAATACAGTTGCCGCTGGTTTGCACTGCATGCATTTCAACTTCGGCTAGCTCTCCAAGTATAGAGGGTACCTCTTCGAGCTGTGGCCAGTTGAGCTGAATGTTTTGACGAGTGGTTACATGGCAATAACCTTTATCGTAGTGGCGAGTAATGTGCGCGAGCTTGCGCAACTGCTTCGAATTCAGCATGCCGTAGGGCACAGCAATGCGCAACATGGGTGCAAGGCGCTGCACATACAAACCGTTTTGAAGCCGCAAAGGTAGAAATTCTTCTTCCTTTAATTCGCCAGCCAAAAACCTCTGGGTTTGCCCCTTAAATTGGGCTACTCGTTCGCGGATGATGGTGTGGTCATGTTCGTCGTAAACGTACATTAAAGTTTCTTACCTAAATAGATTCTATTGGCAAAATATCGAGGAGATTACGCCTCTCAATTGGCGTTAACCACAATAAAGCCAAGGGTTATTTGAACAAAAAAAGGAGCGAAATAATACAGGAAATCAATGTCACTCGCGAGTGCTATCGAGTGTAACCAATTTTCTTCAACGCATTCCTCTGAAGGAGGTTTAAGCGCCATATAGCAACATTTAATCGGCAACGTCACCAATGAGTTGGATCGATAAATTTTAACAAGACAGTGTAAGCTGGGAAAATGTGCCATAGCGGGTGATACCGCGGAAAGGTGTCAATGGCGAACAATCCAGCGTCATAGGGGTGCTTAAAACCTTACAATTACTCATGTATTTACCTGCTTGCAGGGTGGGTTAAACGTGCTAATAGGGCAAAAAAGGGAAGGTATTGCACCATAAACGTGATTTATGCGCCTAAACCGTGATAAACATCACACTTATATAGAGCTAATCGTCATAATTAAGTATTATTACTTGATAGGTATAGATGGATGAGGTTGAATACTTGTGAGGGGGAATGAACCACAGCGGTTAGTTCCTATTATCGTACTCGACAACTAACAAAATAAGGAGAGACGATGGAAGAAGATATCCAAATGATGGAAACAGGTGACAGCATTGCAGATGCCGTTGCCGCCGTTGCTCTAATTCTGATATTCGTGACAACTTGCGTTTTCTGGATTAGCGGCCAGTAGGGCTGCAATATGCAACGCTAAAGGATTCTAAAGCTGACGCCTATTGATTACTCATAGGGCTCAATATTGAAAACCCGCCCAAGAGGCGGGTTTTTCTTATCGACTGAATCTATCCACTCAATCTATCCACTCAACCTTTTTATTATTAATTGGCTAGCCCTGCTAAACCACGAGGCTAACAATCCCCACTAGTACCGCTACAAAAATCATAGTGAAAACGATGCCAACAAGAATATAGGGCATAACGCTGCTCTGAGAGAAATCAAGCTCTCTGTTTTTGTCGCTTTGCACACCAAAAGCCGCAGCTGCGGCTGTTTTAAGCAGTTGTAGAAAGCTGGGTGATTGCGGCGGTTTAATGCTGTTGGTCATGGGCTATATATCGAGTACCTATTGAATTCTCGGTATTCTGCCAGAGTTGTGTGTTAAGTGGGAGGCTGGCGCACAATTATGCGCCAGTTTCAGTAACCGCTGTGGCTTAAGGTGTGTGTTTAGGCATTAGGCAGCGCTGCACGGAAAAACTGCGCTCTATAAGTACGCCTTTAATAAGCAAGGCTAACGTAATGTACAGAATCAGTCCCTTGGCCATCAGCGTTAGAAAGATATTTTTTCGCCAAACCGTACTTCTCNTTGGCCGCATTGAGCTTTGCGTAACAATCTTTTCGCTCTAAGCCACTAGCTGCAGCACATTGAGTTCTTAACTCTTTGTACTCCGAGACTATGGCCTTAGCACTTTGATCGCTAAGTGCGACGCTTTGCGGCGAAGCGTGGGCGCAAAGTGTGGCAGTAAAAAACAACCCTACGATGGACGAAACTACAAATTTACCTCTATACATACGTACTCCATTTACCAGAAGGTTAAAAATTGGCCGTCTTGATAAATGGAGCATAGGACAGACCTTGCTTCCTAGTACTTATGTAGTAAGTAATGTGACGTATATCCATATTATTGGCATCGATTGCCACCTTGCCCCCAAACCTATCNCCCCTAGGCTTAGTAATCTAAGTTGGGTCGTAACCATTTCTCGATTTCTTCGGCTTTTTTGCCTTTCCTACGGGAGAGAGCTTCTACCTGATCACGCCCAATTTTGCCCACATTGAAGTAGCGTGCCTCTGGGTTTGCAAAGTACCAGCCGGAGACGGAGGCGGCGGGAAACATAGCATAGTGCTCGGTTAACTCTATTCCAATTTTAGCTTCGGCATCGAGCAGCTCGAACAGCGTACCCTTTTCACTGTGATCTGGGCAGGCCGGGTATCCGGGCGCTGGGCGAACCCCCTGGTAAGCTTCCGAAATAAGGTCGAGATTGGAAAGCTGCTCATCCGTTGAATAGCCCCAGTACTGCGTTCGAATATCGTGGTGTAACTTTTCTGCAAATGCTTCCGCCAATCTGTCGGCCAGCGCTTTGACCATAATGGAGTTGTAATCATCGCCTTTCTTTTCGAATTCATTCGCTAGCTCATCAGCACCAAGCCCAACGGTTACCGCAAAGCCTCCTATGTAATCTTGCTTACCGGAATCGTGGGGAGCTACAAAATCGGCCAGCGAATAATAGGGGCCATTGCCATTGGTTTTATCGACCTGTTGGCGCAGGTGGTGAAGGCGCGCAAGTGGGCTGCCATCGCCGCTAGATAGCACGAGGTCATCATCGTCAACACTGTTNGCTTTCCAAAAACCAAACACTGCTTTCGCTGTAAGAAGCTGCTTTTGGATAATATCTTGCAAAATTTCCTGAGCGTCTTTAAACAGCTCTGTAGCGGCTTCGCCTACAACAGCGTCTTTTAGAATGGCTGGATATTTACCGGACAAATCCCAACTGATAAAGAAGGGCGTCCAATCTACATATGGCACAAGCTCCTCTAAAGGCACATTGTCTAAAACTTTTGTGCCCTCGAAGGTTGGCACTACAGGATTGAAAGCATTCCAATCAATTTGGAATTTCTGGGCAATCGCTTGGGCATAACTAAGTGATTTACGCTTGTTCTTTTGGTTTTTTCTACGTACACGTACTTTTTCGTACTCGCTGCTCACTTCCTTTATGAAGTCGTGTTTTTTTGTGTCTGACAGCAAGCGGCTTGCCACGCCAACCGCGCGGGAAGCGTCAGCAACGTAAATGGTCTGATTGAGGTTAAACTCGGGGTCTATCTTAACAGCCGTGTGGGCTTTCGACGTTGTTGCGCCACCAATAAGTAAGGGCAGGTCGATATTCTGTGCTTGCATTTCACGCGCTACTGTCACCATTTCATCCAGTGAAGGGGTGATCAGCCCTGATAAGCCGATGATATCGCACTTTTCTTTTACCGCTGTTTGTAAAATCTTGTCATAGGGCACCATAACGCCAAGATCTATAATCTCAAAGTTATTGCACTGCAAAACCACGCCCACGATATTCTTACCGATATCATGCACATCGCCTTTAACGGTGGCCATTAATATTTTNCCGTTTGACCGTGATTCTGCGGTTTTTTCTTCCTCTATGTAGGGCTGTAAATAAGAGACAGCTTGCTTCATAACGCGAGCCGATTTTACAACTTGCGGCAAAAACATTTTTCCTGCACCGAATAAGTCGCCGACAACATTCATACCATCCATTAACGCGCCTTCAATAACATCGAGCGGGCGGGTGGCTTCTTGACGCGCGGCTTCAGCATCTTCGTCAATATAAGTGGAAATCCCTTTAACCAGCGCATATTCAAGCCTTTTAGTAACCGGCTGCTGGCGCCACTCCAAATCTTCTTTGTGTTCGACTTTGGTTCCNTCTCCCCGGTATTTTTCAGCAACGGCTAACAGCGCGTCGGTGCCATTTTCGTTTTTATTGAGAACAACGTCTTCCACTATTTTTTTAAGTTCGGCTGGCAAGTCGTCATATATTGCAAGTTGCCCAGCGTTGACGATTCCCATATTCATTCCCGCTTGAATGGCATGAAACAAGAATACGGAGTGAATGGCTTCGCGGACAGGGTTGTTCCCGCGAAACGAAAAGGACACATTACTGACGCCACCTGAAACACCTGTGCCCGGCAGATTTTTACGTATCCACTGAGTGGCCTCAATAAAATCGACCGCATAGTTGGCGTGCTCTTCAATCCCCGTAGCGACCGCAAAAACGTTCGGGTCGAAAATAATATCTTCCGGGGGAAAGCCTGCCTGCTGGGTCAACACATTGTAAGAACGCTCACAAATTTCGATTTTACGTTTAGCCGTATCAGCCTGGCCTTGCTCATCAAAAGCCATAACAATTACGGCCGCACCGTACCGACGGCATAACTTTGCCCGCTCGAGAAATTCGGCTTCGCCTTCCTTAAGGCTAATGGAGTTGACAACCGGCTTGCCTTGAATACAACGTAGGCCAGCTTCAATTACATCCCACTTAGATGAATCGACCATAATCGGCACGCGCGCGATGTCGGGCTCGCCGGCAATGAGATTGAGGAAATGCGTAATAGCCGCCACGGCATCAAGCATACCTTCATCCATGTTTATATCGATTATCTGCGCGCCTTCATGCACTTGCTGTTGGGCTACTTCGAGAGCCTCGGCGTATTTTTCTTCAAGAATTAGGCGTTTAAATCGTGCAGAGCCGGTAACATTGCAGCGTTCACCCACGTTAACGAATAAGGACTCGCGGGTAATAGTGAAGGGTTCCAGCCCCGCCAAACGACAGGCCTGCTGTATTTCCGGGATTTTACGTGGTGCATGGCCCGACACCACTTTTGCAATAGCCTCTATATGTTCAGGGGATGTTCCGCAACAACCGCCAATAACATTCACATAACCATTGCGTACAAAACCTGCAACAATCGCTGCCATCTCTTCAGGGGTTTGGTCATATTCGCCAAACTCATTTGGCAAACCAGCGTTGGGGTGTGCCGAGACAAAACAGTTTGACACCCTAGACAACTCTTGCAGGTAAGGCTCAAGCTCACGAGCGCCCAGCGCACAGTTGAGGCCGATCGATAGAGGCTCGGCATGGTTAAGTGAATTGTAAAATGCCTCTGTTGTTTGTCCGGTAAGCGTACGGCCAGATGCGTCAGTGATAGTACCCGAGATCATAATGGGCAATTGCTCACCCAGCTCATCAAACACCGCTTTAACCGCAAACACAGCGGCCTTAGCGTTGAGGGTATCGAATATGGTTTCGATAAGAATAATATCGGAACCGCCAGCAATCAGCCCTTTGGTAGACTCCATGTAATTGTCTACCAATTCTTCAAACGTCACGTTACGAGCACTGGGGTCGTTAACATCGGGAGAAATGGAGGCTGTCCGGCTGGTGGGGCCTATAACACCCGCGACCCAGCGGGGGCGGTCAGGGTTTGCAGCGGTAAACTCATCGGCCACCTCGCGTGCTAGACGGGCGGAAACTTCGTTCAACTCATAAGCGATAGCTTCGAGGGCGTAATCCGATTGGGAAAGCCGNGTGGCGTTAAACGTATTTGTTTCTATGATATCGGCACCCGCAGCAAAATAGGCGCGGTGGATATCAGCAATAATATGCGGTTGGGTAAGGCTCAATAAATCATTATTACCGGTTAGATCCTGATCATACTGGGCAAAGCGTTCGCCTCGGTAATCTGGCTCCTGAAGCTTGTGCCGTTGAATCATCGTTCCCATNGCGCCGTCAAGTATAAGAATACGCTGCTGAATGGATTGACGAAGTTGCTCGGCTCGTTTTAGCTGCTTTGGATTCATGGATAAACCTTTACTGATATCGTTCTGCTTCATCTATATCAATATATTTCGATATAGCTTTGTCGGCGCATGCTACCAGAATAGGGGCTGCAACGCACCTCGTAGCATAGCCCTTAATCCAGCCGATTTATGGCTCTCCAGCGCTATAATAGTGAAGGTGATGTTTTTTAATGGCTGGATCAGCTAATATACCCCACTAAATCACTCAGGTATTCACTCGACTTCCTTACACGGGAAGGCAATATTTGCTATTGGACTATTAATGCTGAACGTAACAATTACGCCGTCTGGGCAAACCTACTTGAAAGAGTTATTAGATAAACAGGATTGTGAAGGTATTGGGATACGCATGTTCGTTTCTAACCCCGGTACGCCGCAAGCGGAAACCTGTATCGCCTATTGTCGGCCCGGCGAGATAAATGAGGAAGATCATACGCTTGAAATGAACGGTTTTACCGCATACTTCGAGGACCGCAGCGTACCGTTTTTGGATGAGGCCAAAGTAGACTATGCCTCAGACAAAATGGGAGGGCAGCTAACCATACGAGCGCCCAATTCCAAAATGCCTAAAATTAATGACGATAGCCCGGTTGAAGACAAAATTAATTACCTGCTCCACAACGAAGTAAACCCCGGCTTGGCTTCCCACGGCGGAAACGTGAGCCTTGTGGAGGTTACTGAAGAGAAGTTTGCGATATTAAAGTTTGGTGGCGGCTGCCAAGGCTGTAGTGCTGTAGACGTAACCTTAAAGCAAGGGGTTGAGAAAACACTGGTAGAGAAGATCCCTGAGCTACAAGGTGTAAGGGACGTTACCGATCACACGGATAAATCCCAAGCCTATTACTAAGCCTATTTANTACTAAGCTTAATGCTATCGAGGCCGCTAAGGGCTAATTCGGGTGGTAGCTAAGGCTAAGTTAAAGCATTCTATACAGCGCTCAAGATCCGTCTTGATGCGCTTTTTTTTCGTTGGTAGGAAAGGCTGGAGTTTATAGAAGCGGGCTAGTTGCTATTCGCCGTCAATGAGGTTTTCGCTGTGTTCAAGCAGCATCTCGATAAAGTCGAACTGGGCGGAACCATTAAGCGTTGATCGTCGGCAGTCGATGATCAATGTATCACTCCAATCAACGTCATAGCGATCCAGCTCCAAAACGCCATCGTGACGACGATTAAACCCAATGAGCAGGGTTCTCTCTGGCTCTGAACGAAGTATGGTTTGAATGTTTTGAAGGAAGTTTTGAAGCGTAACGAAGTCTGTAATTTGGTCGCAGATTTCCATCGGCGCAAAGATGTAATCGAAACCAGACATTTCAGCTACTCGAATATCAAACCAGTCCGACATAGTGTCGTACATATCGGATATAGGGTGGCTAAGCTCGCTTGCCGTATGAATGTAACTAGCATTCAATAGAGTGGTCATGAATCAGTACCCCAAAAATTATTAGTGGTTGCAGACACACTCCCTGTTTTTCACGCGCTTTTTCAAAAGTAAATAAGCCCGCTGATCTAATCCCTATTTTTTAGCTGGTGTAACCTCAAAGCCGACTAATGTATTCATTACCTTAATGCATAAAGAAGTATATGCTTTAGCTGGTCGAGAAATTACCAGTAAACCCTATAAAAATCCACTACTTTTGACCGGTAAAAATGGCGCTTTCCATAAAAAAACTGGCACAAACACTTAGTTTCTCCTATGGATGGCGCATAGCACACCAACATAAAGTGTGATCATATTTGCGCCAAACAACAAAAGTACAATCAATACAGACTGTTATGACAGTTTTGTTATGTTTTTTCTAGCGTTGGCAATACACAACAAGACACAGAACAAGAATTGATGTTTTATACGTAAAAATACCAACTCTAGAAAAAAGAATGGCACAAGTTCCGGATTGGAACATTGCGCCATATCATGGGTGCGAGGCTTTAGGAGAGGCGGCTGGAAAGCGCTGTTTTAAGCTTTTCTGAGGTGCTAAGCAGCATATCTTCGGTAGTTTGCCAATCAATGCAAGCATCCGTTACGGAAACACCGTACTGAAGGTCGTCTAGGTTGGCAGGAATCTTTTGATTACCGGCACCGATATTACTTTCAATCATCACCCCAATAATGGACTGATTACCTTCCAGGATCTGATTGCTCACATTTTCCATAACCAATGGTTGTAACTCATGGTTTTTATTGGAGTTCGCGTGACTGCAGTCGATCATTATATTGCTGGCAACACCGGCATCCGTAAGCGCTTTTTCACACATCGCAACACTAACGGAATCGTAGTTTGGCTTACTATTACCACCGCGAAGTACCACATGCCCATAGGCATTACCGCGCGTGGTGATCACCGAAACCGAGCCATGCTTATTAATACCTAGAAACCGATGGGCACTGGAAACCGATTGTAAGGCGTTAATAGCAACGGTTAAGCCTCCATCAGTACCATTTTTAAAGCCAACCGCGGATGATAGACCGCTGGCCATTTCACGGTGCGTTTGTGATTCTGTTGTGCGCGCCCCAATCGCAGACCAGCTAATGAGGTCTTGCAAATATTGAGGAGAGATCGGGTCCAGCGCTTCAGTTGCCGTAGGTAAGCCAATTTCAGCGATATCGGACAGAAGCTTGCGCCCAACATGCAGGCCTTCGGCTATTTTGAACGAGTCGTTCATATAAGGGTCGTTGACTAAGCCTTTCCAGCCTGTTGTGGTACGTGGCTTTTCAAAATACACACGCATCACAATATAGAGCGAATCCTTTACCTGATCCGCTAGTTTTTTCAGGCGTTTAGCGTAATCAATAGCCGCTACTGGGTCGTGAATTGAGCAGGGGCCAACGACAACAATTAGACGGGGGTCTTTTTTATCGAGGATATTGCGGACGGTCTCCCGTCCAGTGTTCACAGTTTCTAAAGCAATTGCCGAGAGTGGCTGTTCTTCCTGCAGTTGCGCAGGGGTAACGAGCACTTCCTGTGATACGACATTGAGGTCTTGAATATTGGACATAGGTCGATCCGGGTACTGACTCTTAGATAAGAATTTTTAGGTTTAACAAAACAGGCCCCTCTAGGGGCCTCTCGCGTGTGGGTCTATTGTAATGGATTAAGGTAACTAAAGGGTTGAATGGCCCTATAAAAAATGGCAATTATTAAGGAATATCCGCATATAACGCCAAATAGTCGATGGTTGGAAAATACAAAGCGCACCGGTATTCGCTAATGTCCCTGTGCTGCGCAAGAGAATCTCTTTCGCGTAATAGCGTAAGATAAAACTCAACTTGCTCTCTATATAAAGCCTTCGCAGCCGTTATAAATACCTGCAGGTCTTCCCCAGCGGCAGGAGAACTGGTTTTGTAATCGACAATCCAGCGCACATTGTTGCTGTCTATAAATGTTCTGTCGACGACAGCAATTTTTGCCGTATCGCCGTAACTTAACCGCAGCTCACAATGGCTATCACGATGCCGGTTATTGAGTAACCACAAGCCCGTTTCGCTTGTAAGAACGGCTTCCAGTGTTTCTGCCATGGAATCACAACAGCCGAGCGCCATCTCTTCGGTTAACCCAAGTTGCTGAAGCTGCGCACGCCAATAATCCGTTAACGCTGACAAACTCGAGACAAACGCCTGGGAGGCACCATTATCATGCAGCATTTTTAGCGATCGATGGAGCACAGTACCCAAAGCTCGCACACGGCTATTCGCCGATGACTCAAAAGCCAAAAGCGTTAGCTCAGCAGCTTGGTTGTCATAATCCGGTAATGTCCATAGCTCTCGGTTTTTAGACACTATCGATAATGGCTTAAACGTTATTGGCAGCCGCTCAATATAGGTTCTGATGCGTGTTCGCGGTACCTTGTTCGCCGCTTCCTCTACGTGTACGGCCGATTCAACAATAAATTCAGCCCCGGCTGTTTGCCAAATTCTGGATAAAAAGCTGGAGCGTGCGGGCATCACCGGCTGCTCATCTTTATCGAGTTTTAGCTGCCCACTCAAAAATAAGCGCGCGCGAGCACGCGTACATGCCACATAAAAAAGGCGTGTTTCTTCATATTCGCTTCTTCGTTTGGCCTCGTTACGCAGTAAAGCCGTTAAAGGATCGGCTTCAGTTTCAGTGGAAGCGGCAATTGGGCTTAACAATAAACTGGCACGATCGTTAGCCAGCTGGCGTTCGTGCCAATATAACAAGGCGGGAGCATCGGGTCGGCTATGTTTATGCAGGCTGGGTAGAAAAACGGTATCGAACTCTAGGCCTTTCGATTTATGCATGGTCATTACCTGTACTGCTCCGGGTGTTATTTCCGGCTGGGCATACAACTTTTCAAATGCGCGATCAAATAATTGGCGGTCCACTATTTTTCCGCCCTCGCAATGTTTACTTAACAATGCAAGGTAACCGTCAGTATCTTTCCGTTGCGATTCACTGCTAATTAACTCAGCTCCACCAAGCTTTAGCCAAGTGGCCTCGACAAGCTCTCTGGTCGATCGGCGCGAGATCATCGCCAAACTACTGTATAGCGCCTGGTAAAAACGCGCCAGGCAGTGATGCCCATCGCCGCTAAGACGGAGCTCTGTTATAGCACGCTGTATTTTGCTAACAACACTGGAATATTTCGAGTCTGCACGCTTCGCTTCTAGGCCCTTGTTTCCGAGTCCTTTGGTGTCTGAGGAATTCGGTTCCGAGCAATCACGGCTGAATAAC